>Ga0307968_1002949_pt1 | contig 14168 bp, 12 predicted proteins | sample OrgLakmetagen650_FD_201834 | JGI IMG/M metagenome (GOLD analysis project Ga0307968, IMG submission 201834) | Saline water microbial communities from Organic Lake, Antarctica - #650 | ecosystem: Environmental > Aquatic > Non-marine Saline and Alkaline > Saline | place: Antarctica: Organic Lake... | reverse complement strand
GTTACTGATTCTGAGTGACTTGCGTACACTAAGAGTAACCACTCAATGTTACTGATTCTGAGTGACTTGCGTACACTAAGAGTAACCACTCAATGTTACTGATTCTGAGTGACTTGCGTACACTAAGAGTAACCACTCAATGTTACTGATTCTGAGTGACTTGCGTACACTAAGCGTAACCACTCAATGTTACTGATTCTGAGTGACTTGCGTACACTAAGAGTAACCACTCAATGTTACTGATTCTGAGTGACTTGCGTACACTAAGAGTAACCACTCAATGTTACTGATTCTGAGTGACTTGCGTACACTAAGAGTGTGCTCTGTAGGGTTGCAACATTTGAACATCTGTCAAAAGCGGCAAAGGCTTTGCAGGCTGCAACACATTTGGAGCGTGACTGACTTGCACCTTCCAACCTGTCGTTATTTGCTTTAAAAAGAAGTCGATTGTGCAGCAAAAAAAGTTGTAGGGCACCCACCAGGTTAGGTACGGTAACCACACAGTTTGTTATCGTGTCGAGCCAATAGGTGCACACAAGGATCTGCAGCACAATTTAGTTTGTGTGAGTGTATGTGTCTGTGTTAGTTTTATGGTTGCTGTAGGTTTTGCAAGGCGAGGACATGATAAGCATTGAAGCAAAGCAAGAGCTGCCCTCACAATAAAGCAGGGAACTCAGTCACAGCGTAGGAGCTTACCAGTGAATCTCCAGGGTAAAGGCCGTCGAATGCTATGATCAATGTCAGTGAGATTTGAAGCACTGAGAATGTGATGATGGCGTTGCGAGCCTGCATATGCATGTGTATGTGAGAGTTTCTGTTCTGTGTGGCGTAACAGCAACTGAAAGGAGCAGAACGCGTTGTTCACTTGCATCCCTGTATGATTTGTATCGGAGGCCAAACTTATTTAGACATTCAAATCTGAATAACCAATCTACCCCTTGAAGAAGGGTTCAACAAAACAAGTCGTGACAATCAACTGCAAGGAACTATTCTGAGCAATTGTTAACTAGAGGGGGGGAGCTTTGGCTAAGCAGCTGGCTGGGGGAGGGGCGCCTTTTGAGTCGTGTAGTTCAGGCTTCCTCGAAAGAGAATTCTCACCTTTTTTGCTTGTATGCACAACCTCAATCTTATATACACAAGTTTCGACGTGGCAAATCAGACCCCTTACCCAGTAGTGTTGCTGCGAGGCCTTCATGAAAGGCATGACGTTGAAAGAAATAGCGGCCATGGACACGGCAGTCACTCCCACCATTGACCCAACAATTTGCTGATAAACACCCTCCATGTCCCTGTGCGGGCAACAGATTGTGTTGCATTGTAAAATTGCTCAAAGCTGGTATGTTAAGCAGAGAAGGAGGGAACAGACATGAAAACCATCAGGCCATTCAAGGTCAGTAATGTTTCATGTCCTGGAACAAAATGCCTGCGTGGCGTTCACAAGTCAAGGTTAACCAGATACTCACCGTAAGAGGAGGCATATGTAGGCAACTACGCAAACAGCCCACGACTTCATGAAGGACCTGTGGAGCAATACGAGCAGCACGCGCAGGTACACCAAGACTGTAGTGGCTCTAGTCAGCGCCTGGTAAATTCCATGCACACTTGCCAAGATGCTTCACTCTCAAATTATCCCATGCACAGACTAAAGCCACTGCAGTCTTGTCATCAACCAGGGCATTGCAGCGGTGAGACGGGTCCTATTATAGGGTCGTATAAGTACCCTTGCTGATGTGGTCGCTCATCGCTCATTGCATTCAGGAAAAGGAAATGAGCTGTCTGATCCTACCTGTGATGGGCTGTCCACCTGCATCAGGAGCATGAGGAAAACAAGTCAGAACGCGCCCCCCATTCACACATCTATGCAAGCCATTGCAAGCACGAAGTCCTTGGAACCAGCATCCAGTTGGGAGCACCCCAATCATGACACAACTATGCAGCATACTCACGCCCATTTCCTGAAGTCTTCCGGCACAACCTCGGCCGTGCTCCCGCACAGGCGAGCGGGGACGATCCTTTCCCGCAAAGGATGGCGCAGGAATTGTATCATTTTATATGTCTTTATGCAAAACAGATTTGACCAAAACAATTCTTCACCTATACCACTTCTGCGGTAATTTAATCAAATTTCACTAACGCTTCATGTCTATCTAGACCCACCATGCTTCTGACGTCCAGGACATGCCCCACTCCTTCCATCTCTCGCCTTCCCCTCCACCTGAACAGGCATCGTACATACAGTTCATCCCTGCTGCACAGCCATGCAAGCAGCCTGCGATCCCCTGCATTTCATGAAAAGCAAAGCACACTGCTCCAATGTGGAACTGCATCCCCTCCCTCCCCCCCTCGTATGCTGACCCATCATCCCACAGCAGCGTTTTTAAGGACACCGCAGCACAGCAAGCGGAGGAGCGTGTCTGCACTTGCCCGCAAGCGTATGTACGAGCCTAACACTCTGAACCCCAGCCAACTTGATGCAGTGACGGATGAAAGCGAAGCCATCTACCTGAAAGCTGGCCCAGGGACTGGCAAAACCAGAGTGATAATGGAACGGGTGCGGATGAGGGATGGCTTATGCTCCACAACATTTGTAACATGCACATTCCACAACAATCCTTTAGCCACTACATTACTTTCAGTACTGAGTATCAACTGGGTTGGCCAAAATCGTATATATATACACCGTATATGACCGTATATTTGGTGGTTTCCCTGCTAGCCAAGAATACCGTATATACACCGTATATGTATGGTTCTGGCCAACCCTAATTATCAGTCATCAGTCAATCCAGTACAGAGTCCCCCTAATCAGATCACATTGAAACATCATTTGCAGGTGCGATACCTGGTGCAGAAACGGGGGGTGAACCTGAGCTCAATACTAGTCTTCACTTACACCAAAAAAGCTGCGAGAGAAATAAAGGTATGCTTTCCATCCAGTTTGGGAGGAGCAGGAATGTAGCGGTTGCCTCCTGATTATTCAAGGCAGATGCGGTTGCATGTTGCACTACTTTGAGCATGTGCTTATCGTCATACATTGGGTGGCAGATGGAAAATCTAATGAACTGTGCGGAGAACACATCTGTTCTCCTGGAATCAAATTCTCTCTCTTGAATGTGCTGTCCAGGACTCCTGAATCTTTGGGGTTAAGTCTAAGAGTGAGGCCGTTGTTTCTTTTGTGACCAGGGCATGATTGCAAAAAGCTGTGTGCAATGGATGGGCAGAGCCCGATAATCAATGAAGAAGTTCTTGATTTCTGTTGCAAGGTCTTGGAAAGGGGGATTCAGCAGGGCCTAGATGAAGAGCAGAGTTGCAAAGAGAGATATGGAGGTCCTTAGGAATGATAAGGAGGTCCTTAAGAAAGGTAAGGAGGTCTTTACGGAGGTCCGTAAGGAGATTTTACCCTCCGTTTGGAGGGGGGACTCCAGGTGTGTGTGTATTTGTGTGTGTGTGTGTGTGTGTGTGTGTGTGTGTGTGTGTGTGCGTGCGTGCGTGCGTGTGTGTGTGTGTGAGTGTGTGTGTGTGTAGCACGCACAGCATGGTGACCATTTTTCACTCACGCAGCTCCGATGGACACATCACACACATTCCATCCCGTGTTTTTGAAACCCAGGAACTCATGTGTGGTGTCGGCTGTGTCTGGCTTTGCCCTTGCCCTTGCCCTCGTCTTCGAGACGCTTTTTGCTTCTTGTCGAGCACTTGCATGGAAAGATGCCCAAAATGCCCATTCGGGCATTTCCCACTCGTCCTAGGCCAGTTGTGCGTCATTTGTCCTGTGTGTGTGTATCGCCCTCAATTTACAGCACGCACAGCACGGTGCTCATTCTTGCCTACACAGCCGCACATGTCAACCCACGTTTTCGACCCTCAGGAATGAATGTGTGTGTGTGCTCGGTTCCGGCTGGCTTTGATGCCACTTTGGTAGTTTTGTACAGTGCTTGCACCCCAGCAGGTCAAACCACCACTGCCTGAATCACCACAAATTTAGTATGTGTTTGTATTGTGCGGAATGTAAAATGGGGGCTGGGCACACGCAAGCACGCTTGCGTTTACCCGCGCCAACGTAGAACCGCGCTTCTTCAACAGGCACAGGGCGGTATGCCAGTTTCAATGGACATAAGGTCCTAGCACAATCATGAAGCTCCTAGGTAGGGCCAGGAGGAGGAAGGTTGGATCTGAAACAGCACTGTGCGAGGGGGAGAGTACAGCAACTTTTGCTTCACGTTGTGTAGGAACGTTTGACAAGATCGTTTGGCAGCAAGGAGATGAAAAGGAACGGCAGGTTGGCAACGACCTTCCACAGCTTCTGCATGACTGTGCTCCAGTAAGTGTGCAGTGCAGTGCATGAATTTTGTCCATGCTCCAGTAAGTGTGCAGTGCAGTGCATGAATTTGTCCATGCTCCAGTAAGTGTGCAGTGCAGTGCATGAATTTGTCCATGCTCCAGTAAGTGTGCAATGCAGTGCATGAATTTGTCCATGCTCCAGTAAGTGTGCAATGCAGTGCATGAATTTGTCCATGCTCCAGTAATTGTGCAGTGCAGTGCATGATTTTGCTCCAGTGAGCGTGCAGTGCAGGGCGTTCACTATATCAGCTCCTATCTTGCTGACTTCGCAACTGCTCGTGACGAACGCCGAAACATTTGAAGATTTTTTGTACAGATTTTTGCCAATGGGCAGAGGATGTTTCAATCACTTCTGGATAACGTTTGACGTGTTGCTGCTTCTGCATTCAGGAATGAGAGGTACAGCATCGAGGATTTGGGAATTCAGCTCAGTAGACGTTTCCATGTGTTCGATGAAGACGAGGCACAGGATACGCTGCGTTCGGTGAGTGTCCGCCTGGCACTGCTCGGTAATTTGCTTAGCTCGCACATCTTGTGCACGACGTGCATGCAGCCTGCAACATAGACCACTACCTTGATACTACCATGTAGGCTTTGCAGGCGCACCCAGCTCTGAGGGAAATGACTACCTCGAAAATCAGTGCTCTAGTAAAAACTGTGTACGGCGCCTTTGAGGTTTCGAAAAACCTGGTGCCTACAACGATTGATGCGAAAGGCAACCTCATCGAGTGAGTCCCTGATCAATTCTCATTGTTGCTACAGACTTACAGGTTTGTGTGATCCTAGGTTTGAGAGATCCTTTAAAATTTACTCTTGCGTTACACGAACTTGCAGCTAATTGCATCCATTTTTGCCTTCCTCGTCTAATCACTTTTGTCTTCCTGATTTTCAACACCACAAGCCCGCACCCACTCCCTTTTCCAGCATGACTCAAACCTTCACTGAAGCCCTTCAAAAGGATAAATTTGCCGTCGACAAGACTATCAGCCTCCCTGATGGACTTTCTCTGAGTGACCCAAAGCTATTGTCTGAGCTGTTCTGCCTTTACCAACAGTAAGTGTGATTTGCTTATCAATTGCTTAGTGCAGCTCAACATTTGTTTTCATTTGTCAGATTTGTTTGGCAGTCCACCTGCCTAGCATGACAAACCTGCCTAGCAGTCCACTGCTGAGAATTGGCAGGGTCTTGTCAATGAAATAAGTTAGCGGAATAAGATGGGCAAGTTGTTGCGTTCATCGCTCACATGTTCATCCAGGTGCCATTTTTACTAGCATTCTTCAACACCCTGCATCAATGCTTTGCACAAACATTCCTTTCTGTGGCATTTCGGGGCACTCATTAATTGTATTTGTTCCAATTAACGATGCGCAAAAAATGCAGAGAGCTTCAGAAAAACGATGCAGTGGACTTTTCAGACATCATCAGCTATGCGGTCGCACTGCTCAGCAAAGACAAAGTCCGGGAGTATTACAACAACAAGCTCGCACACGTCATGATTGATGAGTTTCAGGTGAGTTCCGAGTGTGCATGCAAGGTTGGTGGCTTTGTGGGGAATGAGCACGAGCGCTTTTCTCGATCTGTCGCTCTACACCCTGGCTTTCTTGATCTGTCGCTGCACACTCTGCTTTTCTTGATCACTTTTCTTTTCTTGATCTGTCGCTGCACACTCTGCTTTTCTTGATCACTCTTCTTTTCTTAGTCTGTCGCTGCACACTCTGCTTTTTTCGATCACTCTTCTTTTCTTAAACTGTCGCTGCACACTCTGCTTTTCTTGATCACCCTTTTTGTTTGATCTGTCGCTGCACACTCTTCTTTTCTTGATATGGCGCTGCACACTCTTCTTTTCTTGATCTGTCGCTGCATACTCTGCTTTTCTTGATCTGTCGCTGCACACTCTACTTTTCTTGATCTCTTTTCTTTTCTTAGTCTGTCACTGCACACTCTTCTTTTCTTGATCTGTCGCTGCACACTCTGCTTTTCTTGATCTGTCGCTGCACACCCTAGATCAAAAATCACTCAATTTAGTTTACAGATACTTTTACCGAAACCATAATAACAATTTTTGAGTTTTCTCGCTGAGTGCTTTGCGCTTTCGACTTGGGAGCGTGTTAATGTAGCAAGCCAAAAAGGGGGAAGTATTGCTTGCACCATGGTTGTGTCACACGACCAAACGTGTCATGACCGCCAAAAAGTAGTAAAAAATAGAATATCGGAAAAGCCATGGATAGGTCCAAGAATGTTCCTGTATGCAATAAGCTTTGAACTGGCACATTTTCCCATTGCATCGAGTCCCAGGTAGATGTTAAATTTTGATGTCGCTGAGCTTATTGCAGGTTTTCTTCTTCGTTTTGCTGCAGTTGTGCCCTCACCCTTCTTCACCACGACTTATTCACAGGACACCAATGTCCCACAGTTTGCACTAGCAAGGCTGCTCAAGGGTGGTTCTACGAGCTTGTTTGTGGTGGGAGACAACGACCAAATGATTTACTCATGGTAAGCATGAACTCGCAATTTAATTCTATGTTGGTGAGGAGTTTACCAGGAGAAGGTCACCCCCTAAAAAAGAAAGGGGGTCTGCTTTTAGAAAGCTCTAACCAGCTCTCCTGGCTGCACCATTCCCAAATTTTCCACTGCGAATTTATTCTACGGAGCCCAAGGCACCTCACAGATTCAAATAGTTGGGGACATGGGGGGCTCATGTGTGTGCAGTGGGGTGCGGGAGGCAAAGGAACGGGATACCCCAGTACAGTAAGAGTCAAGACTCAAAATTGGCTCCAACATATTTAGAGGAGGTTTAGGCATGCTGAAGAAGCATCCCGCATCTTTTTCAAATGGACAGGAGAGCAAAGTCGAATCTCAGTCCCAGGCAGAATTGAAGCCTGGCAAGCTTTGAATCGCTACAAGTTTTCAATGCTTGGACGTAAAAATCAAAATTTTAGAAAATGCATTAGTGGCGCAATCGGACAAGCGGCTGGCCAAGGGTGAGCAGGTATATGAAAATGTTCATACAAAAGGCCGTCTTGTGCACATCAAATGATGTAAAAGCCATTATAACAAAACTTTTCAGAAATCTTATGAAGAAAAGGGCTGCTATCCTTCCAATTTCCAATCTGGCACATACACAGCCATTTTATTCTTCCAATTTCCAATCTGGCACATACACAGCCATTTTATTAACCCTTTAGCATTTAGTAGCCAGAAACACACAATTATCCTCTAACAATGGCATAAAAGTGTCAAAACTAGAGGAGGTTCTATCAGTTTCCATGCCAGTTCTTGATCTGAAACAGACCGCCCTCTGCATCGTGGTGCAGGACACAAAAACTGTCTAATAACACCCTCTACACCTTCCTCTACATTTTGTGTTTTAGCCAATGGCATACCCTCTACACCTTCCTATACATTTTATGTTTTAGCCAATGGCATACCCTCTACACCTCCCTCTACATTTTGTGTTTTAGCCAATGGCATACCCTCTACACCTTCCTCTACATCTTTTGTTTTAGCCAATGGCATACCCTCTACACCTTCCTCTACATTTTATGTAACAGCCAATGGCATACCCTCTACACCTTCATCTACATTTTGTGTTTTAGCCAATGGCATACCCTCTACACCTTCCTCTATATTTTGTGTTTTAGCCAATGGCATACCCTCTACACCTTCCTCTACATTTTATGTTTTAGCCAAGGGCATACCCTCTACACCTTCATCTACACCTTGTGTTTTAGCCAATGGCATACCCTCTACACCTTCATCTACATTTTGTGTTTTAGCCAATGGCATACCCTCTACACCTTCCTCTACACCTTGCGTTTTAGCCAATGGCATACCCTCTACACCTTCATCTACATTTTGTGTTTTAGCCAATGGCATACCCTCTACACCTTCCTCTACATTTTATGTAACAGCCAATGGCATACCCTCTACACCTTCCTCTACATTTTGTGTTTTAGCCAATGGCATACCCTCTACACCTTCATCTACATTTTGTGTTTTAGCCAATGGCATACCCTCTACACCTTCCTCTATATTTGTGTTTTAGCCAAGGGCATACCCTCTACACCTTCATCTACACCTTGCGTTTTAGCCAATGGCATACCCTCTACACCTTCCTCTACATTTGTGTTTTAGCCAAGGGCATACCCTCTACACCTTCCTCTACATTTTATGTTTTAGCCAATGGCATACCCTCTACACCTTCCTCTACATTTTATGTTTTAGCCAATGGCATACCCTCTACACCTTCATCTACATTTGTGTTTTAGCCAAGGGCATACCCTCTACACCTTCCTCTACACCTTCCTCTACACCTTCCTCTACACCTTCCTCTACATTTTGTGTTTTAGCCAATGGCATACCCTCTACACCTTCCTCTACACCTTCCTCTACACCTTCCTCTACACCTTCCTCTACACCTTGCGTTTTAGCTAGTTATGGGTACAGCCATTGAGCCTCTCGCGTGTCTTGGCCTAATTTTTGGCAAAGGTTTTAATCATGTTTGAAGAAGCAGGGAAAGGGATTTCAAAACTACACAATGACTTGCAAGCCACAGCAAATTGAGCATGTTCCCCTCAGTTGCGTAGCTCCAAGTTTCACACATACAGAAAGCTCGTATGGCATTCGTGTCTCAAAACTACACAATGACTTGCATGCCACAGCAAATTGAGCATGTGCCCTCCAGTTGCGCAGCTCCAAATTCCACACCCACAGAAAGCTTGTATGGCAATCCTATACGCTATTTGAAACGTGCTCATCAATTTAAACATGCTCCTACATCTTCGGCTTCCTACTTACATAGGGCTGGCCAGAGCTATATGTATAGATACACACCGTATATGTGTATGACCTTATATTATATGTTATTCCTGCCAAAATTACCGTACGTGTACACCGTATGTGTGGCTCTGACCCAACCTACATTTACAGCATACTGGTCCTCTAGGAATACACAGTGTGAGAAACACACACACACAGACTCACTTTTGTGAGCGTTGTTCTGTTTCCCAAACTGTACCAGGCGGGGCACAGACGCTACAGCTTTGGGCGATAACTTTACAAAGCAGTGGCCGCACAGGTCCTACAGGGTGCTGCAGGGCAACTACAGGTGATCTCTGCTTTTTAGTGATCTGTTTCACAAGCTTTGGTGAAAACTTCACGAAACAGTGGCTGCATAGGTCCTACAGGGTGCTGCAGGGCAACTACAGGTGATCTCTGCTTTTTAGTGAACTGTGTCACAGGCTTTGGTAAAAACTTCACAAAGCAGTGGCTGCTTAGGTCCTACAGGGTGCTGCAGGTGGGCAACTACAGGTGGGCAACCAAAAGTGGTATCTGTGTGTGATGCCTTTTGTGGATACTCCATAGCAATTCATTCGTACCTTCAACGTTGCTGCAGGGGAATTTCAGGCACCTCCTTGTAACTCCACTTGTTGCTTAATGTGCTCACGTTACTTTTCAAACAGATCCGTAGGATGCACAAATACATGCATAAGGCTTACAGAGGGACCTGCCTAGCCTTGTGTGTTGGAAGTAAGCGGAAGTGCTGCCATAAATGCTTGTCAGTCAAATCCATTTATACTCAGCAGCAGCAACAGTGCACCGTGTTAAAGTTAGGAATCACATGATCGTTTGTTACAGGGAAAAAAAAATATTAATATATATATGAATGATCATAGAGTAACAGACTTGCAGCGTTGCTTTCCATTTCCTTGACCGGCCTTGATTCTATTCCCTGACCAGCCTTATTGCTAGGGTCCTGGTCAACACACCTGCCCTCAATACATAATCTCTGTGCATTCAGGTCTAGCCAGGGCAACACACAGGTCAACACACCTGCCTTGTTGCTAGGGTCCTGGTCAACACACCTGCACTCAATACATAATCTCTGTGCATTCAGGTCTAGCCAGGGCAACACACAGGTCAACACACCTGCCTTGTTGCTAGGTTCCTGGTCAACACACCTGCCCTCAATACATAATCTCTTTGCATTCAGGTCTAGCCAGGGCAACACACAGGTCAACACACCTGCCCTCAATACATAATCTCTGTGCATTCAGGTCTAGCCAGGGCATCTTGGACGTAGCGTTTGCGGTGCTTAGCCACGAGCAAAAGCTTTCTCCCTCACACGTGAAGTTGCAGGCCATGTCTGCGCATAGTGGAGAGGTGCACCATGTAAGTGGAAAGGCTCCTACAAACAAGCTTGAAGCTTTTCATTGTCGTGGCGGATCCAAGGCGGCAACATTTGGTTGTGCTCCTAACTTTCTGCAACCTGCCCTTGGAGAAGGAATGCAAGATCTTTAGCTGTGCGTGAGCATACACACAAACTCACACACATGCCCAAACACACACAGACACACACAACACACGCTTGCGCACGCACACACATATGAACGTTCTTGTTAGTCACAAGCTGGCAGCTGGCCGTTTCCAAGCACAGTACAAGAAATGCCCTGTCTCTAATCCTGCAGGTGCCTTCAGCAGGGCTAACCCAAACTTATGGTGGTCCTGATAACAGTGTGGAGGCAACAAGTGTGCTCTCCATCGTTCAGGATTTGATTTTAAAAGGCACGCCTATGTCTGAGATTGGAATCCTGAACCGTCGGAAGATTGAGGTCAGGCGCTGCTTATTGTGCTGTATGTTAGAGTTTGCGCAAATTTTGTAAACGCTGTGTTATTGTTAAGCCCAAGAGCGTGTAATTGCGTGTCTGTAAACGTACTACTCGCACAACTAAGAGTGTTCAGACCTAAATTGCTTGTACTTATTTTCCCTGTATAGTATGCCTGTATACTCACTTTGTCTTTTTACAATGATGCATGCAGAGCAGACCGATCGCTGAACTGTTCAAAGAGAACGACATCCCTCACATAGTATTGGGGCACGACACATTTTGGGACAGAAAAATTGTGCGTATCGTCCTGCATTCAGGCTTACTGTTTAAAAAGAGCAACATCCCTCACATAGTATTGGGGCACGACACATTTTGGGACAGAAAAATTGTGCGTATCGTCCTGCATTCAGGCTTACTGTTTACTCTTAGGCGTTACGGGCTCCAGCAGCTGCACTTTCCGATAGCCCAGTTGCCACTTTTTTCCTACATATTATACATCTTCCTGCTCCAGCTTATATGTTTGAAGTGACCACAGCATCTCCATTCATGTGTGCTTGTGTGCAGATCAAGACCGCTGTGTCTTGCCTCTGCTTGGTACGCAAACCTGTGCCATCATCTCACGTCTTCAGCACTGACCTAGCTCGTGCTCTGAATGACACACCATTGGGGGACGGCATTGGTGAGTTGGCTCACACGTAGACATTGCAAGGTTTGGTCAGAGTGTTGTCGACTGGGGTTATAGGGGTGCCAATGCGGACTTGATATCCGATACGGTCGTATACCCGCGATAGTACAGCAAGGGAGCTGTTATGCGGGATTGTGGTCTTTTAATCATGTAAAAAGGTTGGACACAGTAGTCGTGCCTGTTGATAGATCGAATCTGCCCAGCAGTCTCCTGCATCATGCAAGGACTGCAGTGGGTGAGCCTACAATTTTTTCCTTTTTGCAGGTCCCGATGCCATAGAGTCCCTCAAAATAATAGGCAATGGCCGAGGCATTGGCATCAACCAGCTGCTGTTTGGAGACATCCTGGAGGTACGCCATTCATTGCCATAATTAACGACGGCACATTATCCATCGCTTGTGCCCTGCATCATTTGAGCGCCAGCCCTGTACGGCAAGGTGTTCTTTGTGTTTTAAATAGGAGTAGGTTCATAAGTAGGGTTGGCCAGGACCGTATATACACACTGTATATGACCGTATGAATGGTGATTTTCCTGCCAAAAACTCCGTGTATACACCGTATATACCTATAAATGTATGGTTCTGGCCAACCCTAATCATAAGTCGGGTTGGCCAGGACCGTATATACACACCGTATATGACCATATATTTGGTGATTTCCCTGCCAAAAACTCCGTGTATACACCGTATATACCTATAAATGTATGGTTTTGGCCAACCCTTATCATAAGTCGGGTTGGCCAAAACCGTATATATGCACCGTATATGACCGTATATTTGGTGATTTTCCTGCCAAAAACACCGTGTATACACCACACCGTATATGCTATAAATGTATGGTTCTGGCCAACCCTAATCATAAGCCATAGTCATAAGCCATATTTTTAAGCCATAATCATAAGCCATGGTTTAATCATAAGCCATAATCATAGGCCATGGCTTAATCATAAGGCGCGGTTTTAGAAAGGCTTGTTACCCTGCTGCCTTGCTTCTCATTGGTTGCATACAGGTGTGGCTGGAAGGCCCCAAGCTCGACGACACACTGTCTGCCATTGCCAAGATAGCTCAAAACCACAGCAGGTAGTGTGAGATCACATGCTCGATGATACACTGTCTTCCATGGCCAAGATAGCTCAAAACCACGGCAGGTAGTATGAGATCACATGCTCGATGGCACACTGTCTTGCATTGCCAAGATGGCTCAAAACCACAGCAGGTGTCGTTATCACATGCCGTCAGCACAGCCCTCAGCAAAGCTTAATGGTCTGAGAAGGCTTGCCTTGTAGTTTCACGTATTGCAAGTAGTTTTAGGTTGTAAGCGTTGAGGCTTGTGATTTTCAACATCGACAGGCTCAAACTGCATGTGTTACATTCATGCCAACGCAACAGTGCCCTTCGAGACCCTCAACCCGACAAAGCCAGCGAGGCCATTTTAAAAAAGATTCTCCAGGCAGAAATGACTGCAGCTTTGCAGGACGTGAAGGCTGTTGTCGCAGGTGCGTTTGATAATGTATGGAAGGCTGTGTGTGCACTGTGCTTGTTTACGAACTTACCTGCATCAAGTTATTAGATCCCCACCAAATACGACGACTTGTTTTGCTGGGACATGGATCCTTGCAAGCCTTGAATGTCTGTGATAGTCGTTGCTGGAATGTATGTTGGACCAAGAGGGCCATGTCAATTGATGGATGCTGATTGTGAGGCAGCGGTCTCCTGTAAACTTATATCATCTATTGTAAGGCACTACATGAAAGCGCATAGGCTCACGTAGCTCTCCTGCAACCCATTGACTTTTTCTTCCCTTTGTGGTGGAAGAGTTTTGCCCTCCTCCGTGAGGTACTTAAATCTGCTCCTTCCCCAACAACTGCACATAGATCTCACAGCAAGTGACCTCCCGAGCACAAAGGAACACAAGTTCAACAAAACACAAAGGCAGCGCGTCAGTGAGCTTCGACAAATTGTCGTGCTTGCCAGAAGTGCGGCGCGCTTCAAGCAAGTGAAGGTACTTTCGATTTGCAGTTTCTCAAAGGTTTTTAAGTGTAATGGAAGGAGGTTCTATTTTGCTTGCATCGTGAGATGCATAGGGCTCTGTCATTATTACCAAGGAATAAAAAGAAGAAGAGGAAGAAGAGGAAGAAGAGGAAGACGAAGAAGATGAAGACGACGATGAGTCAGAGTCAGAGGAGGAATGCTTGCGTTTGCGATCCTTGCTGCGTTTCTTGGACTTCTTGGACCGTTTCTTCTTATTAGCCTCTTTGTTTCTGGCAGGGCGCGTATCAGGTTCAGGTTCATCATTAGTGCCATACGCATGATCATTGCCATTCTCCCCATCAGGAGCAATATCAACTTCTTCGTGCAAATATCCATCATCTCCACCACGGCTCCTAGTTCTAGGTCTTGAAGGGGGAGGAGGGGGGAGAGCATCGATAACAACCACATTGCCAGGTTGTGCACCACCACGACCACCACCACGACCATGACCACCACGACCACTCTTCCCTGCCATGAACAAAATTGATTGCCGCAGCAGTGATA
>Ga0307968_1002946_pt1:5000-14176 | contig 14176 bp, 20 predicted proteins | sample OrgLakmetagen650_FD_201834 | JGI IMG/M metagenome (GOLD analysis project Ga0307968, IMG submission 201834) | Saline water microbial communities from Organic Lake, Antarctica - #650 | ecosystem: Environmental > Aquatic > Non-marine Saline and Alkaline > Saline | place: Antarctica... | reverse complement strand
GGCGCCCATGGTAGCTGCTGCTGCTGCTGCTGCATTTCGTCCCACTGCTCTCTGTCTTCACAGACTTGATTGCCACACAAGGGTGGCGCCCATGGTAGCTGCTGCTGCTGCTGCTGCTGCTGCATTTCGTCCCACTGCTCTCTGTCTTCACAGACTTGATTGCCACACAAGGGTGGCGCCCATGTTAGCTGCTGCTGCTGCTGCTGCTGCATTTTGTCCCACAGCTCTCTGTCTTCACAGCCTTGATTGCCACACAAGGGTGGTGCCCATGGTAGCTGCTGCTGCTGCTGCTGCTGCATTTTGTCCCACAGCTCTCTGTCTTCACAGCCTTGAATGCCACACAAGGGTGGTGCCCACAGCTGCTGCTGCTGCTGCTGCTGCTGCATTTCGTCCCACTGCTCTCCGCCTCCACCGACCTGGTTGCTATTGCTGCACGGAGGCAGTGAGCACAGCTGCTGCTGCTGCTGCTGCTGCTGCTGCTCCTCGTCCCACTGCTCTCCGCCTTCTATAACTTGGTTGTGATTGCTGCACGGGGACGGTGCCCACAGCTGCTGGGCCAGGATCTGGTTATCTTGGAGGAGATGTGTGTGCTGGTGCAAGGACTCAGCGTGGCTATCTTGGAGGAGGTGTGTGTGCTGTTGCTTCTGCTGCTGGGCCAGGATCTGGTTATCTTGGAGGAGGTGTGTGTGCTGGTGCAAGGACTCAGCGTGGCGACCTTGGAGGAAGTGTGTGTGCTGTTGCTTCTGCTGCTGGGCCAGGATCTGGTTATCTTGGAGGAGGTGCGTGTGCTGGTGCAGGGACTCAGCGTGGCTATCTTGGAGGAGGTGTGTGTGCTGTTGCTTCTGCTGCTGGGCCAGGATCTGGTTATCTTGGAGGAGGTGCGTGTGCTGGTGCAGGGACTCAGCGTGGCTATCTTGGAGGAAGTGTGTGTGCTGTTGCTTCTGCTGCTGGTGCTGGAGCCCTGCAGTGGTTTGGACCTCTTTACGCCCCCACGCATGCTGGTGCAAGGGCTGCTGGTCGTATGGGTGTTGCTGTTTATGAAGCCCTGCAGCGGTTGGGACCTCTTGATGCCCCCACGCATGCTGGTGCGAGGGCTGCTGGTCGTATGGGCGTTGCTGTTGATGTAGCCCTGCAGCGGTTGGGACCTCTTGATGCCCCCACGCATGCTGGTGCAAGGGCTGCTGGTCGTATGGGCGTTGCTGTTGATGAAGCCCTGCAGCGGTTGGGACCTCTTGATGCCCCCACGCATGCTGGTGCGAGGCCTGCTGGTCGTATGGGCGTTGCTGTTGCTGGAGCCCTGCAGCGGTTGGGACCTCTTGATGCCCCCACGCATGCTGGTGCGAGGGCTGCTGGTCGTATGGGCGTTGCTGTTGATGAAGCCCTGCAGCGGTTGGGACCTCTTGATGCCCCCACGCATGCTGGTGCAAGGGCTGCTGGTCGTATGGGTGTTGCTGCTGAACATCCTGGTGTTGGTCCTGCTGCAAGTGCTGGTGCTGATCTGGGTGGAGCTGCTGATCAAACGGGTGCTGGTGGTGGTGTTCCTGGTCCTGCTGCAGGTGCTGGTGCTGATCTGGGTGGAGCTGCTGATTAAACGGGTGCTGGTGGTGGTGTTCCTGGTCCTGCTGCAAGTGCTGGTGCTGATCTGGGTGGAGCTGCTGATCAAACGGGTGCAGTTGGTATTGTTGCTGGACTTGATGCAGCTGCAGAACATGGAGTTGCTGGTGGTGTTGCTGATCAAATGTGTCGGGGAGCCGGGAGGAAGGATGGAGTTGCTGGTGGTGTAGCTGGTCAGATACGTTAGGGAGATGGAGTTGCTGGTGGTGTAGCTGGTCAGATACGTAAGGGAGATGGAGTTGCTGGTGGTTTAGCTGGTCAGATACGTAAGGGAGATGGGGGGAAGGGCAGGAGGATGAAGGGGAAGCAGGAGATGAGGCCGGGGGGGAGGGAGGAGGGGCGGTTAAAGGGGTGCGTGGGGGGGGCTGTTGAGGAGATGGTGTGGATGGAGGAGAAGACAAAGAAGAGGAGGAACAGGAAGAGGGTTGGGAGATAAGTTGGGAGGTTGGCTGGGTTGCCGCCTCTTCCTCTGTGCCCGTATGCACCCTCCCGTCTGCACCGCCAGCCTTAAATCCCGGCCCAGTGAGTTCCCTACCCACAGCGTGCGCAGCCCCGTCCACATTATAGAGTGCGTACCCGGCTCGTCGAGTGCGGCCAGGGGTGGAGTCACGCGAGCGAGGGGCGGAGGGAGCGCGGGCGGGTGCGATTTGCATTGTAGCAGAGGCAGCTGCAGGGGAGGCGGGTTTTGCGCAAATATTGAAGGACGGAGCAGCAGCAAAGAAGGTAGGAGCGGTTGGGAGACAGGAGGGTTCAAAGGATGAGGGAGGAGCAGCCAGGAAGGAGGAGGCAGGAGCAGATGGAAACCTCGTGGGAACAAGAGATGAGAGAAGAGCAGCCGGGAAGGAAGAGGCAGAAGCAGTTGGGGAACTGGTGGGTTCAAGAGATGAGGGAAGAGCAGCTGGGAAGGAAGAGGCAGGAGCAGTTGGGGAACTGGTGGGTTCAAGAGATGAGGGAAGAGCAGCTGGAAAGTGGGTGGCAGGAGCAGATGAAAACCTGGTGGGTTCAAGAGATGAGGGAAGAGCAGCTGGAAAGTGGGTGGCAGGAGCAGATGGGGAACTGGTGGGTTCAAGAGATGAGGGAAGAGCAGCTGGAAAGTGGGTGGCAGGAACGGCTGCAGCAGGGGGGTTTAGTACTGTCAAATCGTGCGCAGCGCGCCCTTCAATAATTGAAGCGGCTGCAGCAAGGGGGGCGGGGGGAGGGGGGTCTGGTGCTGTTGAAGGGCCGTCATGAGGAGGGAGGCTGAGGACCAAAAGGGAGGACGTTGGAGTGGTGCGTAGGTGGTGCCCAAGGTTGTGAGCGGAACTGATGATGGGTGGTGCGGCGCGCCCTTCAGTCATGTTTGAAGCCGTGCCTGACAGATTGTGTGTAGATCCCTGTCTGGCGCCACCACCATTGACGCGTGGGTCACGGGATGCTGTGTGAGGCCGATCAGCATGGAGGTAGTGCACCTGTGGTCACACATTGGGAAGTAAAGACGTAGTTGCAGGCCTTGTCGCACACACAAACACACACAGCAGAAATGCAATGAGCGACTGATCAGCGTAGAGGTAGTGCACCTGTGATCGCACATTGGGAAGTACTGACGTAATTGCAGGCCTTGTCGCACACACAAACACACACAGCAGAAATGCAATGAGCGACTGGTCAGCGTAGAGGTAGTGCACCTGTGATCGCACGTTGGGAAGTAAAGACGTAGTTGCAGGCCTTGTCGCACACACAAACACACACAGCAGGAACGCAATGAGCGACTGATCAGCGTAGAGGTAGTGCACCTGTGATCGCACATTGGGAAGTACTGACGTAATTACAGGCCTTGCCAGCCCCCCCCTACCCCCCCCCACACACAATCGCAGCAGAAATGCTCTGTGAGGCCAAATAGCTAGGGTTGGCCAGAACCATATATATACGGTGTATATACGGTATTTTTGGCAGGGAAATCACCAAAAATACGGTCATATACGGTGTATACAACGGTTCTGGCCAACCCTACAAAATGCACAGAGGTAGTGCACCTGTAATCGCACTTTGGAAATACGCTGCCCATGCCCTTGTTTTATACCCCCTACCCCCCCACACACACCTGGCACATGCTGCCCATGCCCGCGTCTTGCACACACCGAGAAGGGTCGGGCGGTAAAGGGAGGGCGGAGAGGGTGTTAGCAGCTGGTATTGCATCCAGTGCCGGTCTTATTCCTGCTGCTGCTGATGGCATTTGTCCAGTGTTTGGTAGCCAGGCCACCGGATCTCCATTTGCTGCTTGGTGGTAAGCACTCGTCGAGCGATCTCCACGCACTGCATGGTGGTGAGCACTAATTGACTGATCTCCATTTGCTGCTTGGTGGTGAGCGCTTGTTGAGCGATCTCCACGCACTGCTTGATCTCCGTTCACTCCTTGGTGATGAGCACTCATTTGGCGATCTTCATGCACTGCATGGTGGTGAGCACCAATTGAATGATCTCCGTCTGTTGCTTGGTGGTGCATGTGCACAGCATCCATCGAGCTGCTGCCTAAGCAGGCTGTATCATTAGAGGTGACGTCCGCCGCTGCCTCAGGCGGAAGCTGAATGGCTTTGTGCTGCAGCCTTTGTCCTTCTTGCTGCTCCTGACCCTGCCACCAACCCTGCTGCTGCTGCTGGTGCTGCTGCTGCTCCTGCTGCTGCTGCTGCTGCTGCTGCTGCTGCTGCTCTCCCTCAATGGAAGAAGATGAGGACGGTCTCCTCCTCCGGAACTGTTTCTTATCGCTGCTGACCCTGATGCAGTGCATATGTGCGCATGTGTGCATGCGTGTGTGAACATGGGCGTGTCTGTGTGTACGGTACGCGGTGCATGTTTACGTGCATGTAAATGAGGTGCCCACATGTAATGTAACAATCAGTTGCGCTAGTATGTGAGATAACTACCAGCACGAACGAGGAAGTAAGGCCCGTTGCAGGCAACTCATATTATTGGTGCGTGCGCTAAGGCCTGTGTGTCGTACCAGTAGTGCGTGCGCTAAGGCCTGTTGCTGGCAACTCATATCATTAGTGCGTGCGCTAAGGCCTGTGTGTCGTATCAGTAGTGTGTGCGCTAAGGCCTGTTGCTGGCAACTCATACCATTAGTGCGTGTGCTAAGGCCTGTGTGTCGTATCAGAAGTGTGTGCGCTAAGGCCTGTTGCTGGCAACTCATATCATTGGTGCGTGCGCTACTTGTGGGAGACTTACTTCTAGGGTTGGCCAAAACCCTACGTATATATATATATATATATAAATATAGGTACATATATATAGGGTTGGCCAAGTAGGGTTGGCCAAGGGTCAGAACCATGTATATATATAGATAGGGTTGGCCAAGTAGGGTTGACCAAGGGTCAGAACCATGCATATATATATATATATAGGGTTGGCCAAGTAGGGTTGGCCAAGTAGGGTTGGCCAGAACCAAGTATATATACACGATGTACATACGGTATGCTTGGCAGGGAAATCACCAAATATACGGTGCGCATATACGGTTCTGGCCAACCCTACTTACTTTTCACCGCAAGAAGGAACGTTGGAGGGTTGCACAAGTCAAGGAGAAACGATGCTCAGTCAGCCCGTGGCATGTGCATCTAGTCATATATGCACAATATCATGTATGCAGCATATACCTATTCATATTGTATTGGATGTCAGGAACTGTAGAGAGCTGCTACAGTGCACGCATTTCAATACATATTACGGTTAGTACCTACACCAGCTGCTACAGTGCACGCATTTTAATACATATTATGGTTAGAACTACACCAGCTGCTACAGTGCACGCATTTTAAATATATATTATGGTTAGAACTACTGTTTTCCACACCAGCTGCTACAGTGCACGCATTTCAATACATATTATGGTTAGAATTACACCAGCTGCTACAGTGCACGCATTTTAATGTATATTATGGTCAAAACTACTGTTTTCCACACCAGCTGCTACAGTGAACGCATTTAAATACATATTATGGCTAAAATCACTGTTTTCACACCAAATCATAAAGTTAGACCCTACCCATTTGCGTGCACACAGACATACACACACGCACGCACACACACATACGGCACATACGTACACACACAAACACAAACCTGGGGCTGGGACTAGACTTTTGAAGAGGAGGTGGCCTCAAGTATTGCGTGGCTGTCACTGATTTACACACACACACACTCACACACACACACACACGCACACACACAACCAAACACACACACCTGGGGCTGGGACTAGACTTGTGAAGAGGAGGTGGCCTCAAGTGTTGCACGTCTGTCACTGATCACTGATTTACACGCACACACACCTGGGGCTGGGACTAGACTTTTGCAGAGGTGGCTTCAAGTATTGCACGTCTGTCACTGATTTACACACACACACACACCTGGGGCTGGGACGACTTTTGAAGAGGAGGTGGCCTCAAGTAATGCATGCCTGACACTGATTTACACACACACACACACACACACACACACACACCTGGGGCTGGAACTAGACTTGTGAGGAAGAGGTGGCCTCAAGTGTTGCACGTCTGTCACTGATTTACACACACACACCTGGGGCTGGGACTAGACTTGTGAAGAGGTGGTGGACTCAAGTATTGCACGTCTGACACTGATTTCCTGATTATACACACACCTGGGGCTGGGACTAGACTTGTGAAGAGGAGGTGGCCTCAAGTGTTGCACGTTTGTCACTGATTCACACACACACACCTGGGGCTGGGACTAGACTTGTAAAGAGGTGGTGGTGTCAAGCATTGCGTGTTTGTCCTATCACCAAGGGGGGGCCTGGCAGCAGCGTGGCGTACAGGATTTTGCGAGCTGCTGGCAGCAGGGCTCGGCGCGCTTGAGGCAGGCGAGGGTGACCCTGCGGCCGTGCAGTGGGTAGCAGGTAACAGGTGGTGGATAGCATACGGTGGGTAACAGGTGGTGCACTTTCGTCATATCGGCTCGGTGCGCTTGAGGCAGGCGAGGGTGACCCTGCGGTCGTGCAGTGGGTAGCAGGTAACAGGTGGTGGATAGCATACGGTGGGTAACAGGTGGTGCACTTTCGTCATTTCGGCTAGGTGCGCTTGAGGCAGGCGAGGGTGACCCTGCGGCCGTGCAGTGGGTAGCAGGTAACAGGTGGTGGATAGCATACGGTGGGTAACAGGTGGTGCACTTTCGTCATTTCGGCTAGGTGCGCTTGAGGCAGGCGAGGGTGACCCTGCGGTTGTGCAGTGGGTAGCAGGTAACAGGTGGTGGATAGCATACGGTGGGTAACAGGTGGTGCACTTTCGTCATATCGGCTAGGTGCGCTTGAGGCAGGCGAGGGTGACCCTGCGGCCGTGCAATGGGTAACAGGTTGTGGATAATAGGTGGTGGACAGCATATGGTGGGTAACAGGTGGTGGGCAATAGGTGGTGGGTAACAGGTGGTAAACAGCATACCGTGAATAACAGGTGGTGTACTTTTGACATTTTGGCTGTGTAGATCAATTCAACCTTTGACAGGATGGGCAGATCATATCACCACTCAAGTATTTTTCTCGTGTTGCTGCCACGCAGAACTGTCCGGCGGCATACTTTTTTGTATGGAATGTATGCTGCCCCAAATGCCTCGATTGATATTTGATACATGGTCGTACGTTCACCTAGTGACTGGCTAATGACATGAGGTTGATGTTTGATTCCAGACAATACTTTGATCTCACATGTCACACCTGAAAACAATGAGCAGAACATAAGAGGTGACAACGGCCCTGTCACGCAGTGGCGTGTTGTGAGTGTCAATGATCCCGTTGCACTCGTACGTAATGATGCGATACTTGTAGGGTTGGCCAGAACCATTTATAATTTATAGGTATATACGGTGTACATACTGTATTTTTAGCAGGGAAATCACCAAACATACGGTCATGTACGGTGCAGATATACGATTCTGGCCAAACCTAGATACTTGCGAGTCTATACTACAGACTTTGTGGCCACGATGTGAGCTATAATTGATTAATTGATTAGTGACTCAGTCGCCGTGTCGTGCGTGTAAAAATGAGTGACTGTATCGAGTGGGGTTGACTAGAGTATACGTACACATGCAACACAGCGTACCTAGGGTTGGCAACAACCGTATATGCACAGCATATGTGATCACATGTATGGCAACCTCCCTGCTGTAAACACCGTACATACACCGTATTTACGTAAATGTGCGATTGCACAGGGGGGTGTTTATTTTTTTTTGGACGACACGTTTACTCTTTGGGGTGGACACCCCTGAGCCCCCCCCCCCCCAAACCCCCCTTTCAGTGCCCCCACCCAAACAAAAAGGGTACCAATCTGCTCCTTTTTTAAGCAGGCATCCATCTGCATACTCATCAAGACCTGAAACTGAAGTGTTGCAGAGTTATGGGGCAAAAATTGAGATACGGACGCCCATGCACATGTGACCTACCAGGCACCCATAACTGGCGTGCACAGTCCAACATTGCTTCCATTTCTTTAGAAATCCACTGACTATTTCATGCTGGCACATTCCTGGAAGTTTGGGGTTAGTTGCTGCTTCATTGGCTTGAATCACCCCGCGGCCTGCACCTGAGTGCGTGTGCCTCTGACTTTTGGACATGTCCACAGACCCCCCCTTTTACCCAATTTACTCAAAAAGGGTGCCAATCGACTGGGCTTGAGCCGAGGGTTCCGATGATATATTTAAAATTTCGTAGGAGTTACCCAGTAAATTTTTGGAGGGGGGGTCCCAAAAACTCTGGACCCCCCCGGCCCCCCCCCCCTCCGATCCAACCCCCATATATACCAATCGATAGCTCTCGACGCCAGGATTCCGAATATATACTTTTTAATTGACTTGACACGTGACGTCCAAAAGTTATGCTTCCTACACCCTCCTGGACTGCATGTAAAGCAATTCCCCTGCTAGAAACATACATCGTACATACACCGTATTTACATCACACGTACACCGTATTTACATCGTACATACACCGTATGGTTCTGGCCAATCTACGTATAACTGGAGAATCACCGAATACACATCATATGAGATATGAGACATACGACATACGTATGTATATTCATACAAATACATTGGTGTATATTTACTGGAATCTTCGGCAGAGAAATCTTCAAATCAAGGGTCCTATAATGCCATAATCCATAATGGTAATTTATGGTGCCTCACTGTATATAACGTTCTGGCCGACCCTACGCAACACACAACGCACGCGACTGGTTCAACCCATTTGTGCACGAGGATAGTACAACGAGACGGGATGCGACATTGTAGGGGTGGGCTTGCCTGGTCTCAGTCCTCTTAAGAACTTCTCGCTACTGTTTGTTACAGGCATAGATAGGGACGGCGATAGAGGCGGCCAAATATGTGAACAGTGTATGTACCATTATATGTAGGGTTGGCCAGAACCATAAATAAATTTGGCCACTGTAAGTACCACTATGTGTAGGGTTGGCCATATAAAAATAAGCAGGGAAATCGCCAAATATACGGTCATATGCGTAGGGTTGGCCAGAACCATACATTTATAGGTATTACGGTGTATACATGGTATTTTT
>Ga0307968_1002946_pt1:0-2500 | contig 14176 bp, 20 predicted proteins | sample OrgLakmetagen650_FD_201834 | JGI IMG/M metagenome (GOLD analysis project Ga0307968, IMG submission 201834) | Saline water microbial communities from Organic Lake, Antarctica - #650 | ecosystem: Environmental > Aquatic > Non-marine Saline and Alkaline > Saline | place: Antarctica: Organic... | reverse complement strand
AATAGCTCACATCCTTGTTGACTTATGTGTGCGCAGCCTGCCAAGACATCTGTGGACATGAAGGTCATCAAGGCTGCTGACGTGGGCCTGCAAGCCTACAAACCGGGTGCTTCTCTATCCAGCGAAGAAAGGGTGAGTGAGGAAGCTCCGCCTGCACGCGTCATGCCCCATACCACGCCGTGCACACACACACACACACACACACAGAAAACCGCCTTAAACTAACTCTATTAGTTACAAACCCAGCAGCACGGGTTTCTCACGAGCACGCGCGCACACACATACACACACACACACACAACAAACACACACAAACACACACACATCCTTCCACAGGCGCTGCGTACCATCAAGGGTATCCTGAACAAGCTGACGCCCGAGAAGTTTGAGCGCTTGCTGCAGCAGCTGCTGGAGGTCATCACCACTGCCGACGTGCTGCGCGACACCATCACCCTGGTGTTTGAGAATGCGGTGGAGCAGCCCACATACTGCGCCATGTATGCAGGTAGGGGCAGCTATATGCAGGAAGGGGCAACTGCATGCAGGTGGGGGTAACTGCATGCAGGTAGGGGTAGCTGCATGCAGGTAGGGGCAACTGCATGCAGGTGGGGGCAACTGCATGCAGGTGGGGGTAACTGCATGCAGGTAGGGGCAACTGCATGCAGGAAGGGGTAACTGCATGCAGGTAGGGGCAACTGCATGCAGGTAGGGGCAACTGCATGCAGGAAGGGGCAACTGCATGCCGGTAGGGGCAACTGCATGCAGGTGGGGGTAACTGTATGCAGGTAGGGGCAGCTGTATGCAGGTAGGGATAGCTGTATGCAGGTGAGGGCAGCTGCATGCAGTAGGGGTAACTGTATGCAGGTAGGGGCAACTGCATGCAGGTAGGGGCAACTGCATGCAGGTAGGGGCAACTGCATGCAGTAGGGGTAACTGTATGCAGGTGGGGGCAACTGCATGCAGGTGGGGGTAGCTGTATGCAGGTAGGGGCAGCTGTATGCAGGTAGGGGCAACTGCATGCAGTAGGGGTAACTGTATGCAGGTGGGGGCAGCTGCTCAGTGGCAGCAGCGACGAGGCCACTATCTGTATTGCTGTTGCAGGTAGGAAGTATTCAGTGGCAGCAGTGAAGAGGCAGCGCACTGCGTCATGTTTGCAGACAGGGTATCTTGAACGAGGTAGTCCTCAGGTACCGCAGCAGCGAGGCCACAAACTGCGCCATGTGTGCAGTGTGCAGGTAGAAAGTGCTCTACGCCTGAAGCCGGCCAATGCACTGCCCAGCTTCCCTCCTCCTGCCGGCGCTGACCAAAAAATAAGAGTATTCGGGAACCGTGACACACACACACAACCATTGACCTGTGTCCACGCAGACTTGTGCTTGAAGCTGGCCGACGAGCTGCCCAGCTTCCCTCCTGCTGCCGGCGCTGACAAAAACATAATAGTATTCGGGAACCGTGACACACACACACACACACACAACCATTGACATGTGTCCACGCAGACTTGTGCTTGAAGCTGGCCGATGAGCTGCCCAGCTTCCCTCCTCCTGCCGGCGCTGACAAGCCTGTGTCCTTCCGCCAGATCCTGCTCAACACTTGCCAGGACGAGTTTGAGGGCGCGGAGAACTTGCGTCAGGTGTGCATACAGGCGTATGTGTGTCTGCATGTGTGTGTGTGTGTCTTGCGTCAGGTGCATGTACCGGTACTGGGGAAACAAGTGCCTGGCTCTTTGCTGTGCGTTGGTGGCCAAAGAGGAAGCTCCAGGATTTTGGCCAAAGCTGAAGCTGTCACTATGGCCAGTCAGTCATATCTCCGTCCTTCAGATCAAGATACTTTCCTGAAGGGGGGGGGGGGCATTGACAGGAGAGGAAGGGGTAGTCCGTAATTCTGTCAAAAATTCTATTGTTATAAAAAACTGCCATATATTTTGTTTAGCAATGCTATCTTGAAGGTGTTAGTTGTGCTAGACTAATTGAAATATATATGTATTTGTAATACATATATGGTGAAGGTGTCCTGCACTTACAACTACATTTATTTACAGTATGGCTAGAACTGTCTGATATTTGGAAAATGACATCTGCAACACGTAAAAAGTTTAACGGTATGGGTAAATCGAATATGGCTATACGTTGTGATTATAACGGCCTTTTGTTAATTGGTGTGTTTTAAACGCTATGGGAAGAAGAAAAAGCGTGGGCATCAGGGTTGGGTAACAACAAAATGGTACAGGAAAAGCGATCATTATTACAAAGCTCTCAACAGCCAACAAACTGGAGCTCCTGTGTGTCTGTGTTTACCTGAGCTTCTGTGTTTCTGTGTTGCTGTTGAGAGAGCCCTGGCACCACTGTTGAGGTTGGTGCTATATGCATCTTTATGAGTGCTTATAAGCGTAAGCAATAAGAAACATGCATATTCTTTTATCCTTAACATTGGTGCCAGGGCTCTCTCAACAGCCAGCAAAGAATGGAGCTTCTGTGTGTCTGTGTGTGACTGAGCTTCT
>Ga0307968_1002945_pt1 | contig 14176 bp, 12 predicted proteins | sample OrgLakmetagen650_FD_201834 | JGI IMG/M metagenome (GOLD analysis project Ga0307968, IMG submission 201834) | Saline water microbial communities from Organic Lake, Antarctica - #650 | ecosystem: Environmental > Aquatic > Non-marine Saline and Alkaline > Saline | place: Antarctica: Organic Lake... | reverse complement strand
CCCGCCCCCCCCCCCTCAGCTTGTGCTTTGACTTGTGGGTGTTCCCATCTGAGCTCGCTTGGATCTGACTTATGGACTTGCCGCTTGCTTCTTTGCGTTGTGTTGCTTTTTTGAGGGCTTGCTGCCCATTTTTGGTTGTAGCTTTGGTGGCCGGGCGTTGTAGAGGCCTTGCTGGCTGAACAGTTTTATGGGCTTTGTTGGCCTTACGGACTTGGCACTTGCTTCTTTGCGTTGTTTTGCTTTTGTGAGGGCCTGCAGCCCATTTTTGGTTTTGATCTCCCTCCACGGCAGCTTGGTGTAATGACAACGCCTACAGCGAACTGTAGCATAGAACCCTCCTAAAATGTTTGCAGCGCTTTACATACAGAGTTTACAGATAAGCCATCAGTCAAAAAGTGCGACTGCTAGGCTGCATGTGTAAAACAATGTAAAAATTATGAGGATTGTTTGTTGTAAGCAGCACCACAGACTTGCAGCACCTATAAAAAAATCCTTGGAAAGGGGGAAAAAAGGCACGACGCTGTTTGTGACATTTACATACGCAGCCTAGCAGTCGCACTTTTTGAACTAGTGGCTTAATCTGTAACCTTTGTATGGATCAGGAAAGATAGTTATTTTGTGTTTTGCTGCTGTAGCGTAGCATCAACATGTAAAGAGCACAAAAAAAGCACCTATGTGTACTGCTGAGTCGCACGACCTCCGACCCTCTGTGTTGATGTTTCCTTCTTATAGTGGGGTTGATCAGCTAACCCAGGTCGAATGCCTTTTATAATCCAGAAAACGAATGGAATGTGGGGTCATCTTCAAGTTGGGTTGAAAAAAATTGCTATGGCTTTCCATCAATCCCCTACGTCTTAGGTTTTGCCTTGCTGCTTAATACCATCATACGCCATCATTTGTATGCAGCTGGCTAGCAGTTGCGTGCTTTGACTGAAGGCCTTTCCTTGTAAACCTTGTACGCAGCTGCTTTTCGTTGCCCCAAAATATCGCCCTGTCGTTCTACGACTCAATGCTTTGCGTTGCCAAAAATCATCGCCTCAAATTATCAATATGACTCAATGGTGGAGGCTCTTGTATGCCCAGCACTATTTGAAGCTTTGCACCGCAGATTAGTAGATGTGCTGAGACTTATACTTTGCAGTGACGATGATTTGATCTGACAGCTGACATTTTGCTATTTTCAATTTTATTACTACCACAGCTTTCGTTTGGCCTGTTTTGAGGTTTTACCTCGTTCTCACAGATTGAGCAGCCATCCCAGGCTGAATGCCTTTGTAAGCCAACTATAATAAATTAAACTAAATCAAACTAGAGAGATTGGAATCATGTGGATTTCAGTCCACCTTCAAATTACAGCTGTTCTGTTCTAGCCCACTTGTTGCTAAATGCTCTCAAATTACCTGCCCTTCAGAAGAAGTCAGCCTTCCTTGGTGTAGAGTATTGCTTTTGTGGTCTACTTTTTCCGTTTAATTAAAACAGCGTAGAAAAAATGCCTGCCATGCTATGCCAGTTCAATCATTCGCTGTAAACCTGACGTTTCATCTGCTCTAGTCCACAAACCTCCAAAAGCATGCAATAAATCGCTTAATGAACAGAGCATGCTAACTACCTGGCACACCAAAACCTACAAGATCATCCAAGTCTTCTGTTGCATCTTCACTCCACCCCTCCCCCCCTGGCCCCTCTGTATCGTCATCTGAGTCTCCATAGATACCTGGGTGACTTCCAGCTTCACAACTTAAAACGCCATCCATTTTCTCATATGCCGTGTTTTCTACAGAGCCCTGCTGCTGCTGCTGCTGCTGCTGCTGCTGCTGCTCAGCGGAATCAGCAAGGCGGGGAAAGCCTGTGGGGTGGTGGCGCACAGACCCAGCAGGCAATGGAACGACTGGCTGAGGCATTACACCATCACGGTCACTGTCGGCAGCCTGAATGGTAGGAGTGAGGATGGGAGCTAGGGGCTCCTGTGCCCCCCACTCCATTCCTTCACAGCAGATCCTTGTCGAGGAGCCCTGGGAGCCCTGCCCTTCATCAATACTACTACCACAGATAGCTGCAGGTGCGTTAGCTAAACTCACTGCCAGAGCATCTGCTGACACCAAGTTTGATGACACCGGCCTTGCAAGCTGACCATCCTGCTGGTGATCCTGCTGAACATCCTGCTGATCATCTTGCTGGTGATCCTGCTGATGTTGGTGATCATGAAAGCGCTGCCCTATCCATGAAATTCCCCTCCTAAGGCCCCCTGCTGCCAGAGCAGTGCCTTTACCTATTATCGAGAGCCTTCCCAGCCGCCTTTCCCCTGACAAAAAAGACTCTTGCCGTGTGCCAGGCTCTAGCAATGGCGATGAGTATGGTTCCAGAGGAGTGCTACTGGCTTGAGGGGCATCCACCCCTGCCGCTGGTGCTGCTGCTCTTCCTACAGCACCTTCATCCAGGGATCTTTCTTTGGATTGTGCTGGGACAGAGGTTTGACCAGGGTTGCCCTGTTGCAAGACATGCAGCGCTGTAGAGGATGGAGGTGCTGGCTGCTGGGGCTCTGGCTGATACCTTCGTCCTCCCCAGTTGCGGACGTCCAGAGGGATGCGGAAGCCTACAGAAAGACCTCTTCCCTGAGGGTGATGGCTGTGATCCTGCTGCTGATGCTGGGCATACGAGGGCCGTTGGGAAAGCAGAGAAGGAGAGGTCGGAGCTGGATTCGAAGCAGGGGGAAGAGAGGAAAAAAGAGGGGGACCGTCTAGCTGGTGGTGCTCCAGTCCCCCGCTTCTTCTCCTTTGCTGGCTAGCTGAAAGACCTCTTCCCCCCTCAACACCCCCTGCGAGGGCATTACTGGAAATGGAGCGAGACACTTTTGGGGGACAATTGTGAGAGGGAGGATTGGTGCAAGGGGGGGTGAGAGGACGAGTAGCTGATGGGGCAGGGGCAGGTGGCAAGTGTAACGGAGGCTCAGAGCTGTCTTGTGGTGGAGGTTTGCTTGGGTGCTGGGTCTGCTTCTGATCTCTTTGCTGCGCAGGGGATTCAGCAGGGGCAAAGATCCCCAGGCGGATGTCACCACAGCAGGGATACACCTGAATAAGCAAAGTAGGGAGGAATGCATGCGTAATGTGTGGGGTCCAAACTACACATCAGCACCATGCACTACTTGTCGACCTCATCACGTTGCGTACGGCACAAAGAACACCGTGGTGGCAATTGATGTGTACACAGCGCACTTGAAGTTGACCAACTCACCAGCTGTTTGTGCACCGCTTTCAGCAGCTTGTTGCGCAAAAGGGCAGACACTCGATTCAAGATGCCCCCATACTGTAGCACGCGCCCACCCAGCAATGGCCTTGCTGAGAGGTCGATTTTGGGAGGAGCTAGGAAGGAGTACCACAGCCTGCAGCATGTTAAAGTTTTAGAGGCCAAGCATGTAAATCATTTTATAACAATTAGGCGTACGTCAAGTGTACTTGACTGACAGAATGTTGGACAAACACCTGTTCAATTTCATGTATTTAGGTTGAACCTGGAAGCAGTTTATGGTGTACGGTACGTGAAGGTGATCACCGCCTCTAATTAAAGATTTGGGGGGAAGGGGCAGCAAGCGAATGAATCCTTGTTAAATATTAATTTCACACAATTTTCCAGATTTTACAGGATTTTGGGTGGGGCGGTGATCGACTTATAACGATAAATTTTCATTTTCTAGAAGGGGGCGGTGAGTACATGTACAAACGGTAGTTGAAAGGTGTAAATCAGGAGACTAAAAATCCATTTCTTGTGCAGGAAGGGTTTACGCAGACAGGTTGAATGCACGGCAAAGCACTCAGAGACTGGGAGGTCTTTAATGACCTAAGCAACGACTCAGTCCCAGTTAATTTACAAGCAAACGCTTGATTAGCAGAACGTTAACGAGTTGTCAGACCAGTTGGTCTGGCCCATCTACAGCGCAAGGTCTTGATAGGTACGATAACGCACCTGTCACTGGGAGGGGGTGCAACCCACATCATCAGTGTGCCTTCAATGTGAGTGATGTCAATGACTAGCTCCACGGGCATGCGAGCAAGCCTCTCTGTGAAGTTGTTGGTCAGATGTTGTGCCCTGCAGGCAAGTCGTGGTGGGAGACTTCCCATTACACCTTATATTGCTATTCCAATGGCCAAAGACAAAAAAATGCAAAGTATCAAGCACACCTGTTGGCAGCTGCCCGCTTTATGCCACTCAAACTGAAAAATCCCCCCCCTCCTTTGCCAACATTTGCTGCAGCTGCCTCCTTGTCTTCCTCCTCCTCCTCCTTGGAGAGCAAAAGGCCCTAGCACATCAATGCAGAAAACAAGAAAGGTAACAGTCGACAATAGCAAGCACAAGTAATTTGAGTAAGTATGCAAGGGAGAACGAGGTACAAAGAAGCTAACAAATTGAGACAATAGTTGGAATAAACTAACACAGAGTCGCTTAAACATTTGCTGTATAGAAAAGCATAACATAGTATAAGTGCCTGCAGCCTGAAAGGATTCGACTGCTCGATTTAGGCAGCATTCAAACGAGATTAGATCGAGGATAAGCAAAATTTATGTCTGGTGCAAAACAAAGAGTCTCCGCAGGGAACCAGTAGATTTCTGTGCAAGTCACAGTGCGGCACTTTAGTTCTGAAGGGAGGTACACACCATGAATAATACTTACAACATAACATAAACCAAAAGAAATTCCTGTTCAGTTCTCTGCAGCATGCAGAAGTACTCAAACCCTTGGAGACAAATGTAATCTCCACTGAACAATTGGCAAGTATTCCCCCTTTGCTTTCGACAAGTTTAGGCCTTTCTTGTTCAGCAGCGTATATAGTCACAGTCAGTGTTTTCTCAATCGATTATGGTACATAATATAAATATATTATGGAGATTTTTTCTCATAAATCCAGCCTTAACGGACCCTGCAACCCAAATACAATGACAACTGTTTCATAACTGGATCATTGCAACAGAATAAGGTGGGAAGAGGCTTAATGGGCAGCATGAATTTCACTTCGGCCAGAAGGCTGACAACCAAGCCCTCCCAACACATACTTGTGTTTTCACAGTGTGATTTGATATTAAAAAGGGACCCAAATGTATGTTCGGGAGAAAAATAGCTCCCAGGTTGGCTGTTCGGAGCCAAATGCTCGAAGTCCCTGCCAAACATCAGAACATGATGCCACAGAGGCCTTGCCATGACCCCTAACTTGCATGGACTTAGGCATAGGTATTGAACTTGCTTGTGCATAAAAAGTAGGTCCCATCAGCTGCCACTCTTGGAGAAATCGGAGTGTTAAATCTGACATTGGCATAAGATAAACGGGAAAATACCGCAAAAAGGGCAACACAATGGAAGCAAAACTACATTACATTTGTCAACTTTTTGCACCCTCTGCGATTTGTACCTGATGCATGTGTGATTTGTGGCTGCTGCTGCCCTTGTTGGTCCTTCCTTCCTCCTCGTACTCATTGCCCAACCCATGCACGCCCACTGCCCGTGCTGCTGCTGCAGCTGCAGGTACGGCCTCTGTTGAACCCTCTGTATGTCTCGACGCATGATGAGAAGAGGAGGACTGGGTTGGTGCGGCGTCCAACAAGTGTTCAGGGGGATGATTGCAGGAGCCCAGGGCCAGGTTGGGAAGGCTGCCTGTGCTCAAGGCATGACTCAGACTTGACGAGGAAGACACGTCTCCTGAGAGGGGCAGCAGGGCACGAGAGAAGGTAACGCTTGGGCGGATAGGAAAAAAGGGGGGCAACCCAGCGTAACTTAGGGGAACTGAGCTGAATTAAGAAAGTGGAGGGGAATGCCTCTGTGTGGAGCAGTAATTGCATATTTATGGCTTTATAGGTTTAAAAGGCTCAGACCAGCATATCTTAAATTACTAATGTGAATTGGAATGTGCTTACTGCATCAAAAGAAATCTGAGCAAACATTCACACAGCCCACCTTTCTGCTGATGTTTATTGTCTCCCTGGAGACGCTTCAAAGCTGACTGAAGGTTGCTGAATAAAGATGCGTTTTGGAGCTCAATCTGTTTAGCAAATGTGAGAGAAAGGAAGGCATCTGTACAAAGTTGTGTCCATATGATAAATTGATTCAATGCTTTGTATACCGATGCTATAGGTAATGCCAATGCCCAATGCAGCTCCAGCAGCTCCAGCAGCTTGAGCTTTACCTCGTGGCATGGCACGTGTTCTAGCCCTGGTTTTAAGGTGGACGCATGCCTACAAGCTCCCTTGCCTTTCTATCGAGCTGAACTATGATTTGTTTTCGTTGGATGCACTAAGTAGGATACACATTAACAAGGAGACAACACATGGAGGCATAGAGGATTAACACAGATAGTAAGCAATTGATTAGACTGCAAGAACTGGAGTTCCGTGCTCCACACGGATCTCAGAAATGTAAGGTTGGTAAGAACCATATATACATATATACGGTGTAAACACGGTATTTCGCAGAGATTTTGTCAAATATATGGCCATATACAGCGTACATTTCGGTTCTGGCCAACCCTTCAAAAGCGTGCTTATTATGTAATGGCTGCAGCTACCTGATCTTTATACTGCATTGTTTATCATTTATCATTGTGTACATCATATGATAATCCCATACTGGAAGGGACATTGCAAGAGGGTAAAGATTTTAGAACCCCTGAGTACATAGTTGTTGCTTGTAGGAGGAGATATTGGGCTTGAAGTGCATGCTCATTTCACATTGGGACTCCTTGTTGCCCAGGAGGAGGATTGTCCTTTATTCAATTCTTTTGCTTATGGCAACCCAGAGCCGTGTTGAGACACCAAAAGCATTAGGTTGTGCTGTTTTGTTGCAAACCCAAAGATTGTGCAGATTGAGCAGCATAATTGGTGAAATGATTTCACACTGCAGGTTTTGAACTGAGACCTTGACCTTGGCTTACATAATACACTGAGTGCCAAACAAACTAGCTGTACAATCCCCCCACAAAAATTGGATAATGCTACACTACAGCCTTGCACCCTGGCTGCAGGGTATCAGCAATGTTCTAACTACGTATCATACTCTGAGCCAAGCAAACTAGGGAATATTATTTCTCAAAACTTGGGTGAAGTTTGAGATTTTATGGACGCTAACAACCTTTTTTCCAATAACATAGACAAAAAAACATAAAGAAAATTGTCAGAATTACCTTGGTGGATATCTTGAGTGATACGCGGCCTGTGTAGGACATGTTCATGACCAGCTGTGGCCATAGACCTCCCCCCTGTCCAGGGACGCTAGCGTTTCCCGGGCCTGCCACCGCACGCACATCCTGCATGCATACACACACTGATGTGCGCTTGGATGAGCTTTGGTGCAGCTCTGGCAAGCATGGACATAATCCTTATTCCTAGAAAAGATTGGGGCCACCACCCACCCAGAACATTTGACGAGCCTCCCCAAACCAATATCCAAGGGTAGGAGCCAGAGTTTCAGAGGTGGGACGGTGCATGCAGATGTTTCAAAAATTTGGCAAAAGCCTGGATAGTACATGGAAGTGCAGCGCTCAGCCCATCTCTTGCATTGCTCAGCACAGCAAGGCCATTGAAGCATGTGATGACCCCAATTGACAGGGGCACACAGTATACATGAGCACACCATGCACGTTCATGTTCCCATGAACAAGCACAAACGCTGTCCCACGCTTGATATTTAACGCACACAGGTGAGCTCATTATGTCTCTCTCTCTTCTCTCTCTCTCTTCTCTCTCTCTCTCTCTCTCTCTCTCTCTCTCTCTCTCTCTCTCTCTCTCTCTCTCTCTCTCTCTCTCTCTCTCTGTTTTTATCACCATCTAAACAACGCTTTTGGTACCATAACTGCTGCAAGCTGCAGTGCAATTGACTTTGTCAAGTCCCGTGCCATCGGTACAGCAAGGCACTGCTATCTGGCTCTGTATACCATCTGCCTCTCTGACTCAATGCTTTCGTCCATCATACAAAGGCTGCACAAGCTACGGCACAACTGACCGTGACCAAGGGTGTTGCTGCCCCAAGGTCCATGGTCTCCAGCTTGAGCTCGTGGAGGTAGGCAGGCCTTTTCAGCTCATCAAGCCGCTTCTGCAAGCAAGCGGAGGCCGTGTTGTTGTAGCACGTTACAGCATTGTTCCTTTTGCGGCAGGCACTGGTGACTGCGGCTACACGTATGGACCTTACTTCTCAAGGAATTCAGTTAGTCGCAAGCAGTACCCAGCGGTAAGCCCCTGCTGCATTATGGGAGCAGGCGCCATAGCAAAGATAAGTAGGGTTGGCCAGAACAGTATATATACACACCGTGTTATACGGTATGTTTGGACATTTCCCTGCTAAAATTACTTTACATACACCGTGTGTATATATACATAATTCTGGCCGACCCTAATTATCTGCACATATACGCAAGTGCCTCTGCAGTCCCATGTCCATACTACAGATTGTACAGGTTGGCAATTTTTGGCATCTTAAGGACAAACAAGAAAGGGCCAAACGAAATCACTTTCATACCACTCTCAATTATTGAAGAAATAATTACGCTGCATTTAGCAAAAATCAGCTACAACTCGTCTGCTTGTCTGAAATTTTTATGTCGCAGGGATTAACCGACAAGCATGCATGCACACGCAGACACACACAGCCCCACACCTGGATCATACGTTTGAGCCAGCTGTCAAAAGCCTGTGCTCTCAGTAGCTCAAACCCCAAGCGCACTAGCAGCATGTTCAGCCCATGCACACCCTGAACTGCTGTTCCCAAGCCTTCTAGCACCCCACCCTGTGCAGATTGGCCAGCAGCAGCTTGTTTTTCTCCCCTGCCCCTCTGCTCCTCTGCACCGGATGCCCCGGACTGCTTGCGCGGGTGCTGTGCCCCTGCCACAGGTGGTTTTGTGGTCGATTTAAGGGAGGAGGGAAGCACCTTGGCTGCAGACCGTTCACCACCACTCTGTGCACGCGAGACCAAGGAAGCGGCTTTGCTGAGTGCTTCAGGCACGGGAGATGACGGTGCAGAGGCTGTCGTGGGTTCAAGCTCCCTGAACACGCCCCGCTCGGCTTTTTGGTCAGCCACAATCCTGGCAGGGCTGCTGGCGGCACTGTTAAGGCTGTTACTGCTGCTGTGGGGGGTGGCAAAAGCAGGGGGGGACGCACACAGCTGCTGGTAGCCCTGTGGCAGACCATGGGCACATGGGTCACTTTGTGAGGAGGATTTAGCCTCTGCTGCTGAACCCACATCCTCCCCTGCACCCACCACGCCCACTGACGCAAGTGTGTCGGCTCCCTCCTTGGCAGAGGGCCCCTCCTGTTCAGCATTCCCTGAAGCCCTGCTGCCTGACCGTCTTTCTCCCTGCCTAGCAGCCCCAAAGCCTTTCCCTGCACCCACCCGCTCCTGTTCAGCATTCCCTTTGCAGGTCTTGGGGTCCTTTCCACTGACATGCAAGTTGGTCTCAAGTGCGGGAGGGCCAGGAGAAGTCGCAGCACCTGATGGGGTGGGATCAAGCAGAGGGGTGCCAAGAACAGTGGCAGGACTGATCGTGTGCCCCTCTCCCTCCCAGCGTGCGGCCACCCCTGCAGCATGCATGGCATCGGTGAGGCGACCCTCCGAAGCACTCAGCTTGCTGCGGTGGAGTCGCCGCCCAGACGAGCTCGTGACTAAGCTGCTGCTACCGCAAGCGTGCCCTGAGTGGTCTTGTACAGGGTAGTGGGGGAGCATGCCTGCAGCTAGGCCTGCTGCTGGAATGCTGACACCTGGGTCTCTTCCTGCACTGCCACTGCAAACAGCATAGCAGGCAGAGCTGGGCGGCAGGGGCGGCTGGGTGCTAGGAGTTGAGTCATGTACACCATTGTCTTGGAACCCTGGCTGCTGCTGCTGTTGCTGCTGCTGCTGCTGCTGCTGCTGCTGCTGCTGACGATCCCTGCTCTGGTTTTCTGTGGTTGGGGTACTGCTACCAGGCCGCGTTTCCTCGCTGTGCTGCTCTTCTTGCTGCCGATGACCCCCTCCCTGCTGCTCTCCACCCCTCCGGAACACGTTGCGCAGCCACCCAAACCGCCGTGGCCGCTGCTGCTGGTGTTGCTGCTGGTGGCCATCTTCCTTCTCCTCTGCCTTGCCCTTTGATGTATCCTTGTCCTCTTCCACTCGCTCCTTGTTCGTGCTGCTTGTGTTTCCAGCTGGACCACCCTCCTCCCCACACACAGCCCCTTCACTGCTAGACTGTAGCAGCTGATGTGGCAGCGCTTGTGGTAAACTGATGCGTGCAAAAGCCTGCACCTGCAAAAAATACAAGCTCAAAAAATACAAATTCATTCAGGACAATATCGAATACATATTGGGTAAGCTAGCAGGGCATTATGCAGCTGGTCTAATGAAAGTACTAGCTAGATGTGGCACACTGAACCTCAAGCAGCGGCCTACACACTGTCACATTTACCTGTGCACAAAATGCCTGGTAGTCTCGAAGAGTGCAGGAAACCCGACCAGCACAAGCAACAGGCACGTGCTGCTGCTGCTGGTGTTGCTGCTGGTGCTGCTGCTGCTGTGGCGACTGCTGCTGAAGCTGCTGCCTGTGTTGTTGTTGGTGCTGCTGCTGCGGCAACTGCTGCCGAATCTGCTGCCGGTGTTGTTGGTGGCACTGCTGCTGTGGCGACTGCTGCTGGAGCGCTGATGGTGTACCTTCGATGTCATGAGGGGCACCAGACATTGAGCAGCCTGCCAGTGCTGTTTTTCCAGGGTGCTTGCTACCATGGCACTCTAGGGTGGGGTCAGATTCAGGAGGGATGCCAGCAGCAGCTGGATTGCTGAGAGGAGATAATATTCGGCTTGGTCCTCTGTCATTTTCAACTCCTTCGCTGCTGGTGCTGGTTGAAGTGGCTGCTGTTATAAGATGGTGCTGTTCCGGGCTAGGTTGCCTATGGCGCACCTGTCTGCAGGCATGCAGCTGCTCGCAAGCCGCTGACAGCGCTAGGTACCACTGCTCCTTGGCCGCGCCTGAGCATTATTATGATTCACAACCAGGCAATGTACCATGCATGTCTAGTTGGGGTTTGGGAGGAGGAAGCCGATACAGGCTTGAGGAGTGTTCAAGCCCTGAACGCCTAAATGGTGGAAATTTGGTGAAGAGTCAAGGCTTTGTTGATTAAACAGTTGCTCCGTATGATTTAGAGTTGATGACATGGTAGAATTTCAGTTATTTTGAGCACGATTGTGTATTTGACCTGCAATATTATTACAATACATAAATACTCACTTAGATAGGCACGTGCAAACTCCAGTCCTAGCAGTGCAACAAAATAATCAGTCACCCTGTCTCTTGTGTTCTTTTTCTTTTCCACCATCTTGGTACTTTATTAGTCTCCGCGCCTGCTCTTCTTTCTCAGCTCCATTTCCAGGTCTCGCCCTTCCTTTAATTGTCCTATTTTAACATGGGGCAGCAGACATGCTCCTGATAATAAAAGTGGTATTTGGTGCTCAACAACAAAATAGCTGACATCGCAAACACCACATGAATTCTCACCTTGCTCAGCAAAAAAGAAAAAACTGGGCTCATCATACAGCAGGTGCCGAGTAGGGCATGGCTCCTGCTGCTGTGCTTGCTGCGACCCTTGCTGTGCTTGCTGCTGTGCTTGCTGCTCTGTGGCCTCTGCATCGGCCAAGAAAGGAGAGACGAGCGCAGAACTGCCAGGCGTACATGGTTTTGAAGGAGCTGAGGGGGTCTTCAGTGTAGCTCGCACCTCAAGGGGACCCCGTTTCCACCACGTGCTCTTCCCGCGTAAAGCCTCATGCACGACGAGCACCTCACAGCCGAGCAGAGAAACCACCCTCTGCAGGAAAGTGCAATGGAAGTGTGTATGTGCGCAGCGGGAAAGGGAGCGTTTTGGTTTCATTCTTTGGCTGAAAATGGTCATCATGGTTCATTTTCAGGTAGGTAGATGCAGCAGCAGGTACTCGTGACCCATAGTGAGCCTGGTAAGTGAATGTTCGCCTAATGACTAAGTATGGTGAGACGAATGTCTCTGACACGTGTTGCTTTAAGCACCCTCACCTTAGAAGGCAGTGGGGGGTTCCCTCCTTTCCTTGGCGAGTAGGCAGGGATGAGAGTCAGGTCACCATTGGCCAGAGTGGCATGCCACCTGCTTGTCGTAGGATGCAGTTTTGGGATTGCGCGCTTCTGACGTGCAAGTGCTGTGTTATTGGTCTTTCACCTGGTTATCACGCTTTTTTTTTGCCTTTATAATCTGAATTGAAGATCAGCAAAGGAAATCTGACTCCATGCTCCAAGACCGCATGACTAACATGTTTTAGACTGATGCGGGTTGGTTTTGAATGCTGAATGGGTCATGGATTGGCGCTCAGGCACAAACGCGTGGCATCTGCATCATGTTAAGGTGTTGCCAACCCCACCTTTGACGTGCATGTCTAATATAGAAACCTCTATACAAGCTGTGGTACCAGTACGCTGACACAGTGAAGTGAGCAGAAATAGTATCCGTCTAGAACTCAGCAATCCATTCTGCCTGCAGACAAGGCTTCCGCATCATACGGCTTGAGTTAAGACATCCGCGCACCCTTTTGGAATGAAGCCTGTTACGTTTCAATGGCTTACGTAACTACAGTGTGGTGTGCGTGTCTGTGTTCAATGTGTGATAACAATGCACGGGCCTTTGCGTATTAATAAATGTTACGCTTTACGCAAAAGACGTGCTCACCTATGGCTCACAGCAGAGGGCCCTTCGCAGGCAGGTGGGAAGTCCTGAGTCAGCTGGCCACGTAGCCAAGTACTTGGAGGTATGGTCCAAATGAGGCCTGCCAGCATGAGCAGGAGGAGTTGGTTATTGCAGAAACTGCATCAGGCTGCTCCTGGCACGCTTACGCTTACGTAGCCTTGGACTCTGACAAGATGTGCAGAGGAGCAGGAGTGACTTGCATGTACTCAGTCCTCCCCAGTTGAGTGAAGGAGCAACAGTAGATGGAGGATCAAATGGAAGCAACGACAAGTGGCACACACACATACACAAATACTTGTATGCATTGTACCGTGTAAGGTACGCTCGTATCATACCGACTAAATGTAAAACTTGCTACTGGCCCTAGTACCTGAAAAGGTTGAGGAGGAGTACATGGATGGTTGGGGGTGCCGCACAGATGCTGGTACCAGGTCCAAAGGAGGTAGCAAAGCATCCCTGCCCAACTGAACACAGTCATCTAGCACCTCGCACCCCTGTTGCTGCTCCACGTGCCGGGAGGCTCCCCGAACTTCCCCTGGTAGGCTGTGCTGTGCAGAGGCGGTTTTTGTGTGGCTCTCAGACACGCTGGATGCTGTAGGACCCTGATGCTTATGACCGTGACGCCATCTATGCCGTAGATTAGGCAGCCACGCCATCGCGCCTTGATGGTGGTGTGCTGTGTCTTGAGGAGGGGGGGCAGCCCTGGGCATAGCTCTGTTACTGATCCAATTGAGGGTGCGTCGAGCGCAATCTAACGTTTTGGTTATTGCAGCTGGGCTGGAGTGTGGCTGTGGCACTGGCAGCATAGGCGGCAGGGGTAAGCTGGGGTCGTAGCTGGCAGTGGCATTGTAGATAAGCACCAGCTGTGGGCATGCAAGGTCACACAAACAGAGCGTTTCTGGCAGCGCATGTGTGGCCATGCAAGGCGGCCAAGAAAGTTGTTATAAGGGAAAGCATTACATGAGCTGAACAGCAGGAACTGGAGGCGAGAAGGCAGTGGTGATGGTTGATCCAGCAACCCACCAGGCTGATCACAATGAAAACGAAAGCAGCAGCAGCACCGCTGAAAAAGATGCACAAGCATCCCAGGACCCTCGTGGCCCCAAGGAAGTATTGGGCGAGGCGCCAAACGCTAAGCACACTGCGATTGCCGGCATTTGCAACTTGGCTTAATTGGCAGAATTGTGAGTTCTGACCATCTTTGTGTTGTAGCAGTGTCAGTGTGTGTGTGTGTGTGCTTGTGTGTGTGCTTGTGTGTGCGTATGTGTGTGTGTGTGTGCGTGCATGAGTGTCTGTGTATGTGTCAGCGTGTGTGTGTGCATGAGTGTTTGTGCATGTGTCAGCGTGAGCGTGTGTGTGTGTGTGTGTGTGTGTGTGTGTGTGTGTGTGTGTGTGTGTGTGTGTGTGTGTGTGAGAGTGTGTGTGATTGTGTGTGTGTGGGTGGGTGTGTGTGAGAGAGTGTGTGTGTGTGTGTG
>Ga0307968_1002944_pt1 | contig 14179 bp, 21 predicted proteins | sample OrgLakmetagen650_FD_201834 | JGI IMG/M metagenome (GOLD analysis project Ga0307968, IMG submission 201834) | Saline water microbial communities from Organic Lake, Antarctica - #650 | ecosystem: Environmental > Aquatic > Non-marine Saline and Alkaline > Saline | place: Antarctica: Organic Lake... | reverse complement strand
CTGCCGCGCCTCTCCTCCCCAGGGCTGGGAAGTTTACTCAACCATCTGGCTGAGCATTGTGTAGTTTACTGAGCTAATTGAATACCGCAATATCAAAACCAGAAAATGCTATCTTCAATAAACTGGCCTCGCCAGCTTATTGCACGAGACAAGGCAAAACAACCTCAACTGAAAAACCAACTAACCAAATCACACGAATCGTCACTGCCAACAATTGGGCGTGACAGGTAGTATGTGCAGCAGGAACGAGGGAGGGTGTCAGATCAAATTACTATCATAGCAAAGTATACAACTCAGCACAACACTCATATTTTTTGCAATACATATGCAAGCTGGCACCATGTTTCGTTGTGGCAAGGATCCTGCTTTCAAGGTTTACAAGTTAAGCCATCAGTCAAAACGTGCGATTGCTAGGCTGCGTATGTAAAACGTGTAAAAACTGGGATGATTGTTGTTGTAGCACCAGACTTGTAGCACCTGCAAAAAAAACCTAGAAAGGGAAAAAGGCACAAGAACGTCGTTTGTGACATTGCAGCACTGAATTAAATCAGTAAACAAACAAGCATCTGCCAGGACCAACCGACCGCAATAAATTAAAGAGGGGGAATCATGAGTTTTGGGCACGTTTTCCAAAAAACATGAATCTGTCACACTGAAGTGTTTAAGCACCAGTGGCACCTCAGGTTTGAAGAAGAAGCTTCTTCTTCGTGGTTTAGTATTGTAGAGTTCGTGCCCCTTCTCTCGTTGTGCTTGAATGGGCTACATTTTTCTTTTAATTTTATCTAGCAAGGAGCCTGCTGTCAGGCCGAGCTTGCGACCAGCCCTGTGCCTTTCCTGAAGTACGGCTCACACTGTGTCTACCTTCTTAAGCCAGAACAATAACAAGCTTGGTATTTTCCTCCATGAACCAAACGCTTTTTACGAGCAGGCTACTAGTAGTTGCACTTTTTGACTGAAGGCCTTTTTATGGAAACCTTGGAAGTACGGCTCTACGGCTGGAGGAGCTTCACATTAGACTCCAACAAGTCACATCATGTGCGTACCTTCTGGTAAAAGACTAAACTTGTTTGATGCCATACCAGCAGGTAGCACTGCTCGCCTGAGAGACTTCATCAATCAGTCTGATGCCGTAGGAGTAGCTGACTTTGCGGACAAATGCCTTGCTCTGTTTGATTACTGACCTTGTCTCTTTTTCTGGTGTCTTGTTCAGTCTGGCCTCCTTCTCTTCTTGAAGCTGCCTTTTTTTTTTGCTATAGCTCAACTGCCCTCGCTGGCGGATATAGCTGTGTAACCCTTACCCCCTTACCCCTTCTGGTAAAAGTTGCTGTGTCACAACCTGCTTGCTCACCTTTCAGTGCCTGACAGGTTTAGAGCTGTTAATTGCCTCATGAGACTTGATCAAGTGGCTGTCTTATTTAAACATGGAGCAAAAAGGAACGCCATGAATGAGCTACCATACAGTGTCGTGGGCACATGTCATGCGCAACAACAAGATTGTGTCCGAGAAGTCAAACAAACTCCTAGAAACTAGCAACCTATGATGACACACAGATGTCACACATGAATCCTACCCGTACTAGGGTTCTGCTCAGTAATTTCTAGCTCTGGCGTGCTACGCAAGAAAACCGTTTATAATCCGTTGGCAGTAATCTAAGAACAACATGTGCAGTGATGGTGTGGCAGAAACACTACTGAATCACATAGTGACCTTGCTACAGCAGCACCAAGCATAACTACGCACGAGAGGAACTGGATCGTTTATCGTTCCTACATACTCATGCCAAGGGCTACATCTCCAAAACCTAAATAAAGCAACACTAAAACACAAACTCTGGGTCCTCCTCCATCGCCCAGTTGAACTTGCCCATGAGGGACTTGTTGAAGAGCTTCTCGATGGGAGCCTCGTTGCGCTTGCACCATGCCACGGTGATGCGGGGGTCCATGTAGTTGATCTTAGAGGTGCCAAGAGAGACCGTGCTGAGGTCCTCTTTTACGTGCATCTGCAGGGGGGCAGCACACGCAGAAGTGATACAACAATGAGATGCATCAGAAGATGAGCGCGTGCATGCCGTCAACTTGTCATTTGGGGGAGACCGTGCTGAGGTCCTCATTTACGTGCATCTGCATGGAGTCTTGTGGGCAGACAGCAATATTAAATGCTCGTTTGAAGTTGCGCACCAGGGTCGAAGATGTACCTGCAAGATAACTGCGCAAGTTGTTTATAGGTCATTCTTTGTGAGCAAAATACTGCACTCTTAGAACATAGCTGCTGATACGTGTCTGCTCCGTGAGTCAATGGACTAACAATGCTCTGTCGTGATTACCTGCCCTGATATGCGACATTATGCTAGGAACATGGCCTACCTACCGTTAGAAAGCAGCACACTTTCAAAACAACAACACCTGAACTGCTGCTGCCTGATCTTGCACAAAGATGACGCGTGGAATCATGTAAGGCAAATGTACCTGTAACCGAGCTCTACTAATCTGTGTCTGCTTGCCCTCCACCTTCTTCGCCAGAGCGTCTGCCTTTGACTCCTTATTCTTCTGCGCTGCCTGCAAACACAAAAGTGCACGGAACAGCAAAGTGTCGAGCAGTGCCTGTTCCTTATTCTTCTGTGCTGCCTGCAAACACAAAAGTGCACGGAACAGCAAAGTGTCGAGCAGTGCTCGTTCCTTATTCTTCTGTGCTGCCTGCAAACACAAAAGTGCACGGAACAGCAAAGTGTCGAGCAGTGCCCGTTCCTTATTCTTCTGTGCTGCCTGCAAACACAAAAGTGCACGGAACAGCAAAGTGTCGAGCATTGCTCGTTCCTTATTCTTCTGTGCTGCCTGCAAACACAAGTGCACGGAACAGCATAGTGTCGAGCATTGCTCGTTCTCCTTGTAATGACCTTGGCACGGAGCCTTTATGATCCTGCAAGGTGTCGAGCAGTGCTCATTCTTGTGTGTGAGCACAAATCGACATCTGCCTAACCACCCTGTTCTTCAAGGGAATTTGGCAGAGGTTAATTGACCATGAAGGGGGGCAGGCAGAGACTCTCGCAAAATATGCTGAAGGTGTGGATCAAGAAAGACTCAAGTTACTACTTGTCAGCTCATTTTTGCAGCGCTAATTCAGCAACTCACATCAGCTTCTAAATACTTCATTTTCTGCGCTCCTACTTTGAGCTCTTTTGGTATGTTGTAGGTGGAGCACTTTTATTTCTTGAATGCTCTGCACACGCCAAAACATAACACCACTCTTACGTGAAGCATGCTTACATTCCACTATCCTTTAATGCTTTAAACATGCACAGATAGCAATTCTGCTAATCAGGCACGATACGGGCCAATGTATCTTGACAGCTTAAAGCTGTCATAACCTGGATGTCACACATTCCAAATATTGCATCGTCGATCGTCGAGCATACAACGTAATTGCTACTTTTAATGTATAAAACAGGCTCACACCTTGTGTTCCTTTTTGAGCTCCTCCAGCTCGGACTCCAGCTTCTCCAGCTTGGCCGTCAATTTCTCTTTCTGTGCGCCGTGTGCCTGAGGCACGGAGCGCTGATGGTTGCACATGATGGCCACCTGCAGGACAATGGATGCAAAGAGAATTGAGGATGCTGCTTTGATGGTCGCACATGATGGCCACCTGCAGGACAATGGATGTAAAAAGAATTGAGGATGCTGCTTTGATGGTCGCACATGATGGCCACCTGCAGGACAATGGATACAGAGGACAGTGACACGAGGAGGCAACAAGGCAGAGGGGGAGATGCAAGGATCAATGCAGCATTTAAAAACATGCTGATGGTTGCACATGGTGGCAACCTGCACGGCAACAAGGGGTCCGACATACATGTCCAGTTTTGACCAACCTGAGCCATCGTGCAAAATTCAGGCGACCCTGCGCACCCAACATACCTCTTTGTTGGCGTGGTCATAGTCCGCTTTCTTTTCGTCCACAGTCTTTTTCTGAAAGCTCAAGCCCTCAGTTTCCTGCCATGGCATACAATTTGTATGCATGGGTTCACAGCATCGGACGTGCATTACATTCGTGTGCGTCTGTCAACAGCAACACAAGCGTGGACAACCGTGTGCTTGTGAGTAATTAAATTTTGCATTACATTTGTGTGCGTCTGTCAACAGCAACACAAATGTGGACAGCCGTGTGCTTGTGAGTAAAAGATTTTGCATTACTTTCGTGTGCGTCTGTCAACAGCAACACAAACGTGGACAAACGTGTGTTTGTGAGTAAAAATTTTGCATTACATTCGTGTGCGTCTGTCAACAGCAACACGAACGTGGACAGCCGTGTGCTTGTGAGTAAAAGATTTTGCATTACTTTCGTGTGCGTCTGTCAACATCAACACAAACGTGGACAAACGTGTGTTTGTGAGTAAATATTTTGCATTACATTCGTGTGCGTCTGTCAACAGCAACAAAAACTTGGACCCCCCTATGTTTGAGTACATAATTGTATTTGAGGTTCGGAAAAGGTCAGGTATGCATTTGTGCACCCGTCAACGTTGAATGACACGTGCTCAAGGGTCACACCCAGTTCTGCATCTCAGATAACCCTTGACTAAACTGAATTGGTAGCCGAGCGTTAAATTGGTTTACTATCAAGTTACATGCATACAACTTGTGTAAATTTCAATACAACTTTCTGTTCAAAATATACTTTCTGTTAAAAATATACTCTGTTCAAAACATACCTTCCGTCCAAAAGATACTTTCTGTTCAAAACAACTGCTTCTCCCTTACGCCCACTATTCATGCAACAAGCACTAAAAAGCAATTTAAAGTGGATGGACGCATTGTGCATACGTACTTCAGAACGAGTTATAAGATGCAAAATCAAACTAATTTAATACTGGGCACTAACCTCTGCGGCTTTGACTGTTTGCCTTGATCTTTAGCCTACCTGCTCTCGCAACATGCGCTCAAAGTGGATGGACGCATTGTACGTACGAAACACCTTGACACTCAATCCGTCCATGATGTTTCGCAGCACCTTGTTCAAGTCGTTGGCATCAAAGCTATCTGCACGTGTGATTATACAAGCGGCAGTGCAACAATGCATCACACAAAGATGTTCTGCAGCATCTTCATGCTGTATACCTTCGACCTTTTTAAGTGGCCTTATTAACTTATTAAGTAAGGGTCCTAGCTGTGCTTCCGTTGCGAAGTAGATGAAACAGCAAACATACATGCTGAAAAGTACTGCTAATTCAACTGCAACAGAGAAACAATTTACGCAGCATCCCACAAACATGCAGCTATTGTCCCACAATCATGCAGCTATTGTCCCACAATCATGCAGCTAGCATCCCACAATCATGCAGCTAGCATCCCACAATCATGCAGCTAGCATCCCACAATCGTGCAGCTAGCATCCCACAATTATGCAGCTATCACCCCGCAAATCATGCAGCTAGCATCCCACAAGTGCAACAAAGCACACAGTAATTGCAGCGATGTCTGCGATTAATGTCAACCTGCTACAGCTCCGTGTATGACAAAACCACACACAGCTGACAACATCTGGACTTATAAAATACCAATTCCTGACCAACCTGAACTATTGGGCACTCCCAAAGAAGACGTACAGATAGTCAGGCAAACAGGACCTGGGTCTTGACACTCTCCACAGCAGCTCTCTTCTTACAGGACCCCCGACTGTCTCAGCAGCAGCTTTGCTTATCAAAAGACCCACCGAACACTTGGTCCCCAGGTCCCTTCTTCTTGCCATGGATGTCCATGTGCTTGTACTTCTCAATGTTGGCGTACACAGTGGGATGCACCTGCGTGTTGTTAGTGCAAAACAGCGTAGTGCATATGCTCTAAGGAACGCTGTACCTATTTTCCTTAGTGTTTGTGCACTCAGTACAGTGCACATGCGTGTTGTTAGCGCAAAACAGCATGAGGCGTATGTAGTGCATGCCTTTATGGACCTTATACTGCGTTTTGTGGTACTTGCAGGCTATGAAATAGATGCAAAGGTTGACACAAGTATGAAGCATCCGGTAGCCAGGAGCCCAGCAACTTTTATCCTTGTATTCACTGCTGAATCAGAGCACGCAAGGAAGTGCCTGCTGTGGTACTCAAACCACGCCAAGTACTTTCATTGCACTACTTTCATTGCAAGCTTAGCCTCAATCCCAACTTCCTGGGCCAAGTTCAGTCTCAACCTTACCTCCATGCAGCGCACGCAGGCTACTGTAAAGCAGCTATATGCTTTTTCAGCTGTATGCTTGATATTATCAACAAAGGGGATCAATACGCAGTGTTTGTGTATCAATTCATCTGACGGGGACGCACCTCATGGCTGTTCTCATATCGGATAGAGTCCTTTCCCAAAAAGTCAAACTTGAGGATGTTGGGGGGAATGAGCTCCACATTTTCGTGCTGCGAGATCAGAGCAAGGGACAAGGCAACAAACAAATGTAAGCATTGAGCACGACTTTTGAAAAGAGAGGCATCTGCAACAAACCCCATGTTTGGGTGAGGCAGAATCTATTACAATCAGCTCTCTCAAATCCTCTCAGCAAGTTAATCACCTCGCACATGTACGGGGGAGGCACGATTTACCACAATCAACCGTCTCTCAAATCCTTTCAGCAAGTATGTCACCTCGCACAAGAGTGTACCCTTAAGCCCACTGTGGGAGATACGTGCTAACCGGGTGTAAGCGCAGACACTTCTCATACAGCAAATCACTGCATGCAGTTGTAAGACCGCGTGGATGCCAGTGTCGACAACAATAGCTCACAGCTGTCGCATGAAAAAAATTCAACCATGCTAGAGCAAGCCCAAGTAAAAGGTTTTGATACGCAAGGGGCTGAACATGTACTGATCACTTGCACACACATACACCACGCGTTCACACACACAACACACGTACACACACGCACATTTGTTTATAGTACATGTAGTGCGCACGATATCTCTGCACTGTCCGTGCCTCATCCTTGTCTGTATCAAGGCCCGCAAGTCAGCACATGCGTCTGCGCTCTCACACATACACACAAAAACACACACATGCACACATACACACACACACACAAAAACACTCACCTTCAAGGTGCAGCAGCCCACCGTCTCTGCCTCATCCTCGTCCTTTTCGTGGCCTGCTCGCAAGGCCATCTTGTCAATGAAATACAGCGCAGTGCCCATTTGGCGCCGCCTGTGGTCTTTGTCCACCATGTCCCGTTCGTAGTTCTTGCGCACCTGTGATCAAGCACACACACACATACATGCACAAGTAAGCACTCACAAGTACTAATTACAGACGGCACATGCTATACACCACCCACGTCCCACGTCCCATACATTGCGCAACTGCCAATGAGCACATGAACACATGCGAGCAAGGTGTGTGATCCTTGCCTGTTGTATCCTGCTCATAACTTTTTAAGCACCTTTCATTGACAGAGCGAAGCCCTTGTCAACCATGATCTGACAAAAAAAGATGAAATGCTCAGCGCGCATGTACGTACTAGACACACCAGATTTATTTATGTACGTACTCAATGCTGCATCTACACAAAACATGTAGCAATGTGCAATCTGCAATCTGCAATCACAGCCCATGCGTACTTGTTTGTGTTGACTTTTGATCCTTGTTACTATAGCACGGCTAAGGCAAGGCCTGCGATGACCCAGACAAACGAGTCTCTAGCTCTACAAGTACCCAAGTCTGGTCACAAGGCAACGCGTGTGTCTCATTGTTCCGGGATGGACAGCGGCAATCCTAGACTTATTGTTCCTATTGTTCCGGGATGGACAGCGGCATTCCTAGAGCAAAGCTATGTTTTCACAGCACTTATGCAAAGGGGGAGAACGTGCGGCTGAAGCTCCAACGTCAAGCTCGACACAAAGAATGACACAGCTCAAAGGCAACCCGGGCTTCGCTGTCTGTGAGAGGTCATCACTAGGGTTGGCCAAAACCGTATATATACATATATATACACCGTATATTGGGTGATTTCCAAGCCAAATATACCATATGTACACCGTATATATATGGTTCTGACCAACCCTAGTCATCACCTTTGCGTACCTCAGAGCCTCTTTCAAGCGGGCGACAGAAGTAAAGAGCACCTCTGTTCCCCACGTGAGTGGTTACTGGAACCGCTTAAAAGCGCCTCAGAGCGCCAGATCATGCAAAGTTAGGTATAAAAAATGGGTGCAGAGGCACAGATGGATAGAAGAAGTGGCATGCGTTGTTTGCCAATGGAAAGAATCAGCCTTGACACACACACGCACACATTCACCACGTGCATGATTTTATTCCTTGTGCCTCTCCCACGACGCCCTTCAGCTTCTGCGCCCCCCCGTAATCTACAAAGGTATTGCCTCGATTACAAAAGACATACTTTCACCGACTCAATCCACCCTTTCCAACCAGATGTCTCTCCAACAACAGCCCTCAGCATGCGCCTTCTTACACTTGTGTATGCCAAAGTAAAGGTCGCATCAAACCCAATGAGCATCAAACCTAATGAGCATCAAACCCAATGCACAGTAACTTTGACACCACCGCCCCCGTTTTTTCAATCAAGCCTACCTCTCCCACGATGCCCTTCAGCTTGCGTGCCTTCTCGTACTTGGCCATGTCGCTCTCAGCCTTGAAGGAGGAGGTGGCACCCAAAAACACGTACTTGAAGTCCTTTTGGCTGATAGTGTCGCGCCAGTAGGCCAGCCACGTCACCGTGTGGTCGTGCCGCACCTTTTTGAAACACAGTGCGCAGTGTTGAAATAGACACGTTAGGGTATTTAACAACAGCCACATTCGTGCCGCACCTTTTAATAACACAGTGCGCGGTGCAGAAAAAGACACACTAGGTTTTCTAACAACAGCCATAGTCGTGCGCAGCTGGGTGACAACACGTGCAATGCGTGCACATGCACATTCAACTAACAGCAGCTGTAGTCGTGCCACATTCTGGGTGACGAAGTATGCTGTGCGTACACATGCACATTCAACTAACAGCAGCCGTAGTCGTGCCACATTCTGGGTGACAAAGTATGCCGTGCACAGGCACATTCAACTAACAGCAGCCACAGTTGTGCCGCATCTGGGTTACACAGCAGCAGTGCGTACACAGAAATATTGTACTGATGTATGTTATAGCACAGGGTATTACAGCAGATATGATGTCTGGAAGGCGGGTTGCTTAGAAAGAAGACACAGTTGCAATCCACTTGAAACGCCACACTGTGTCCCAAGGGCTTCATTTGGAACACAGCCCTACCCACGTGAATTTTTGGAACACAGCCCTACCCACGTGAAATGCCACACTGTGTCCCAAGGGCTTCATTTTGGAACACAGCCTTACCCACGTGAAAAACCACACTGTGTCCCAAGGGCTTCATTTTGGAACACAGCCCTACCCACGTAAATTTTTGGAACACAGCCCTACCCACGTGAAATGCCACACTGTGTCCCAAGGGCTTCATTTTAGAACACAGCCCTACCCACGTGAATTTTTGGAACACAGCCCTACCCACGTGAAATGCCACACTGTGTCCCAAGGGCTTCATTTTAGAACACAGCTCTACCAACAGCATGAGCTATCAACTTCCAACACGGGCTGTGAGAGCCTCCATAGGAAAGATTTGTGGGACAGCCATTCACCTTCTGGCTTTTCTCAAACCGAGTCACCCTGAGCAGGCAGCACCACCTGCTTCCAGCACTGCCGAGAACACAGCTCTGCCTGAAAGAGCTTCTGCCTCTTCTGACCACGTCACCCTCAGACTGACAACACCACACCCACCTCCTTCCAGCTCTGCCCAGGGTACGGGTGTTCCGGAATGGGCTCATTCTCCCCGATATTGATGACAATGTCCTTTGGGAAGATGCGCTTCTTAACCATGCCCATCTTGGGGTGCTCTCCTCGGCCACGGAACAGCGAAGGCGGCTCAACTCGGAAGTTGCCCACCTGGATGTATGAGTGTGTACATGCATGTGCGTGTGCGTGTGTGTGTGCAAGTGTGTGTGTATGTGTGTGTGTATGTGTGTGTGTGTGCGCGTGAATAGAGGAGCATATTATACCTAGAGACAAAATATATTTTGGAGTGCTCTCCTTGGCTTAAGCCACAAAATAGCGCAGATAGCTTTTAGTTACAGAGTCACAGCCTGGTGTGTGTGGTTTGTGTGTGTTTGTTTGTACACAGGTGTGAATTGACCTTCACGTGCACGTGTTGAATACATTACTTAAATCCCACATCTGTACACTTTACACTAATTATAATGATTGCAGCACAGCATACCCACGTCTGCTGCAAATAAACAATAATGCCCCACGTGCATGCCCCACCATGCCTACATGACACACACGCATGCCCCACCATACCTACGCGCCACACATGCACGCCCGACCTAAACCTACATGACACACACGCATACCCCCCCATGCCTATACACCACACGCATGCCCTATCATACGTACACGCCACACAAGCACGCCCGCCCTATGCCTACATGACACACATGCATACCCCCCCATGCCTATACACCACACGCATGCCCTATCATACCTACACGCCACACAAGCACGCCCGACCTATGCCTACATGACACACACGCATACCCCCCCATGCCTATACACCACACGCATGCCCTATCATACTTACACGCCACACATGCACACTTGACCTATGCCTACATGACACACACGCATACCCCCCCATGCCTATACACCACACGCATGCCCTATTATACGTACACGCCACACATGCACGCTTGACCATGCCTACATGACACACACGCATACCCCCCCATGCCTATACACCACACGCATGCCCTATTATACGTACACGCCACACATGCACGCTTGACCTAAGCTTACATGCCCCACACGCATGCGCTGCCATTCCTGCATGCCACACACGCATCCTTACTCGTGCAGCACGCCTGCCCACATATTGTTAGCACCTCCAACCAAGCCATCTAAATAAACCAGACCTTCCCGCACACACTACATACATGCACACACACACAAGCACACAAACGTCTACACGCAGATGTACGTTTGACATGCCTTACTTCTTTATACACTGACATGCCGATACATGCTGAAACATGCCGATTTGGCATGCCCGTTCCACAGGTCTTACATGCACCTCATCCCTGCCCTCTCCCTCTCTACCGCGTGACTTCCCTGCACCAATTCAAGCACCTCACACTCACATTCGCTCACGCAAACATACATATACACAAAAACATTCAAACACACACAGGCGCACACGCGCACACACACTCATACACGTGCCCTATCACTCCAACATCCTCACCGGCTCGGCACGCCCATCCACGAATGCCGTCTTGTACTTGGCATCTGCCCTCTCTTTCTCTTCCTTCTGCTTAATCTTCTCCTCCTGTACGAGCGTGTGTATGCAAGTGTTTGAGCAGAGACTAGGGTGTAAGCGTTTTTGTGCATGTGTGGGGTTGTGTGCAGGTGGGATTGTGTAACCGTGTGACTGTGTTATCATTGTTGACTTGACTTGACGCAACAGCGAGTCAACCTGAGAGGACACTTCACACCTTGGTGACATTCTTCTTGGCTTCCCGGTCGGCCATTAAAGCGTCGTAGATGGGCGTGAAGTTGCACTTGTCCAAGCCTTTGATGACGTGGTTTTTGCCCAGGACCTGCAGGAACAGAGGCACACACGTGCAGGCTAAGGCGCAGATGAGAGTGCGTAGGGGTGATAAGGAACAGACCCACATGCATCTCATGAGCACACTCTTGCGTCTGGCAGTTGCGCTTGCGCAGGCTTTGTGCTCTTGGTAGAAGCGCTGTGTATTTGTGCGTATATGCATTTGTGTGTGTGCATGCCTATGCGTGTGGGTGTGTGGGTTTGATTATATGTGTGTATGTGGATTGACTTATCTAGCAGCTCGGCATTCAAAAGCGTGTTGTAACCTATCCAATAAGGGATTGCGACACGGCATACCTTTGTCCTTACAAATGTGCATGCACAGCGCTGTGTATTCAGCACCTCAAATGCAACTAATGCAACACTTAACGATTTGCATTGTGTGCCACGAGATTTTATAACCTATCCCCCAAAACTCGTCGTGATCCGTAGCATAGTTGCTGCAAAGTAGAGTAAAATTTTTGAGCGTACTGACAGCTGGCAGCGTGCCTGATTAGGCCTCAATATGACACACAAGTGGCTGCAACCTTTCTCAGGCCCTGCCCTAAACTGTTTTAGGTCGTATAGCCTCATTATTCGTGCACAATCTTCGCCGCTGCCGGCGCGGCTTACCTCCTTGAAGCCCTCCCAAAAGTTCTTCAGAAACTGTGGCTTTAGCGCGTAGTTGGTCTCTTTCATCACGGCAAACATGGAGGCCACCTCCTCCTGCTCTGTCGTGAGGTCCACAGGCTTTCCGTCATACAGCATCTTGATTCCGTGCGGCTGCGCACGCAGTGCACACACACAGCAAAATGTATGCGCACGAGCGCCTGCTGACGGTCAGCAGCTGACCATGTGCACGCGCGTGTACGCAAACATTCACACATAACACACGCATAGAAACGCAAAGAAACACAACGAGCACAGTTGTAGCAATGCTGACACGCCCAGACTTGCCTTGTAATCGGGGGGAAAGGCAACTCCCCCGTGCCTGAGGGTATCCCACATCTTCTCGCCTTTGTTCTGTGGTGTATGTGTGTGTATGTGTGTGTATGTGTATATGCATGTGTGGTGTGCGTGGATGTGTGTATGATTGTATATGTGTAGGTATATGTTTGTTTGAGCGTGCGTGCATGTGTGTGTATGCATGTGTAAAAACTGTGCAAGTGTGTTTACTTTTGCATTTGTGTGTATGTTTGTATGTGTGTGTGCGTGTGTGTGTGTGTGTGTCTTGTGTGTGTGTGTGTGTGTGTGTGTGTGTGTGTGTGTGTGTGTGTCGTGTGTGTGCGTGTGTGTGTGTCTTGTGTGTGCGTGTGTGTGTGTGTTTTGTGTGTGTGTGTGTGTTGTATGTGTGCGTGTGTGTATGTGTGTGTGTGTGTGTGTGTGTGTGTGCGTGTAGTGTGTTGCACAGGTCAGCGTCTGTTTCCGTACCTTTTGGTTTTTAGCCTTGCCTCGGTCACTGCTCCTCTCTCCTCCTCCCCCTGAGGCCTTGGTGCGCTTGCGCGGGGCAGAGGAGCTGGCAGGATTCTTCCTCTTTGAGCCAGAGGCAGAACTGGTCTTCTTTTTGGTCCGTTGGGACAGTGGCAAGTCCTCGTCCGAATCCTCACCTGAGCTGCTGCTGCTACTGCTATTGCTATTGCTGTCATCGTCCTCGTCGCTGTCGTTGGCGCTGGAGGCCTGGCTGGGCTTGGTTGTTGCGGTGCCCTTCCTTGCGGGAGGCCCTCCGTCTGCTGCTTTTCCGTTGCTGCTAGGGACGACTGGCTTGCTGCCGTTCTGTTGCTGCTGCTCCTTCCGTTTGGCCTCTGCTTCTACAGCCTGCTGCCTTTTCACGGCCAGCGGGACCTCGTCGTCAGAAGACGACATATTAATTAAATGTTTATTATATAAATAGTTTCTGGCTATGTTCTTCGATTTACTTCAATCCTTCCCGAGGCTAGCTGGCCGCACAATCTCCAGCGTTTTATACCTTGCCATCTGCGTTTATTGTAGGGTACTCAAAGGGGAAGGGCAAACTGAGGGTGGACTTGGTCAAGGATCAGGACTGGACAAGGATCAGGACCGCAAGGACCGGATTGATACCAACAATCGAAGTACTCCTCAGCAGCTCTGAGTGTATTAGTTTAACTTTAAGATCGAATACTGCACGCACACCAAACTCCCCCAGAATCAGCAGAACGCCACCGAAGACAGCATGAAGGGAGAGCACGACGACAGGTCTGTATCTGCACCGTTCGTCTTCTAGGAGCCTCCACAACAGAGAGTTTGTTTTACGGTTGGGTTCTAGTCCACATGGCAGATTGCACGTCATTCAAGGCAAAGCAAACCAGGACAGGAGGGCAAATGTCTCTGTGTGGTCTATCTTGTAAACCTTGTAAACCTATCTTGTTGGAGATAGGTTTACCCCCTTTTTATCCCCCTTGGATATCATTTTAAACAGCGCTACCTTAAACACATTTTTACTTGCCCCCTCGTCCGCTGGGCGGGGGGGCCGAACCATCTCAGGCAAACAGCGAATCGGGTTCGGGGCAGCAGCAGGCGCACAGCAGCT
>Ga0307968_1002942_pt1 | contig 14182 bp, 13 predicted proteins | sample OrgLakmetagen650_FD_201834 | JGI IMG/M metagenome (GOLD analysis project Ga0307968, IMG submission 201834) | Saline water microbial communities from Organic Lake, Antarctica - #650 | ecosystem: Environmental > Aquatic > Non-marine Saline and Alkaline > Saline | place: Antarctica: Organic Lake... | reverse complement strand
CAGGAGGGCCCTAAACCACAAACACTGACAGAAAGAGATAGGCACCACGCACTTGATGCACGTGGCCTCAAAGTTCTTAAACGTCTGGCCCAGCGTCTGCATCGGAGTCAGCACCACACAGGAGGGCTCCACTTCGCGTGGGTCCACGGTGCTCAGGTAACTGCAAAACGATAGCCGGAGGTTCAGTGAGGCTGGTCATTTATTAGCCCGTAGTTGTTTGCCATCACAGGCTGCAATCCTTGTAGGAACCCTCGTAGGATTGGGAGAACAAGATACAAGCAAACATCAGTTTATAGACTTGAATCAGAGAGCTTCGAAGACGACAAGTTGTCCTGCTCCCTAACTCCAGTGGATCTTAAGACCTTAGAGCCGGTCATAAAATCTGTTCTGAAGGTGCTTCAAAATGTGGCACGTGTATTGCACCCTGAGCCGCAATGCTATGCAGGCTACATAACAACATTAAAAGCGCCCCTGTGTTCAGGCTGATGGCTAAAAGGAGCTGCTCACTGACAAGCTACCCAATGCCCGTGCACACGTGCTCAGCAACACACGGGTAGGTGTAGCATCATCCTCAGGCTGCTCATTGCACGTGCACACGTGCTCAGCAACACACGGGTGGGTGTAGCATCCATCTTCAGGCTGCTCATCGCACGTGCACACGTGCTCAGCAACAAACGGGTGGGTGTAGCATCCATCCTCAGGCTTGTAAGGAATACGTAACCTCTTCTGACGTGAGTGTGCACAGAGTGAGCCACACTTTCTATGTACACACACTCACGCTTGAGCAGCCTTCTGCACAGCCTGCGGTGCGTTGCATAAGGGTTGCTGCTTCAGAGTCACGGCAGGCGCTTGGGGGCCTGATGGCAGGGCACTGATCTTGGCTCGCATGCTTTCGTACGGGTGTACCTACACAGTTGTTATATGGCCGGTGCACGGAGGTCACTAAGTGTATTCCTCCTTTGTGCACCTGCGCAAGTTTGTTTTCGCACGTGCTCCTGTGCTCACAAGGTTTGTTCCCAAGGTGCAGACCGTCCATCGGGGACAGAAGAGAAGAGAGGGAAGAAAAAACACACCTGTCACATCTCTCAATCCCTTAATCTACGTCCTCGCGTGGTGCTTCATGTATTCGACACATTGCACATCACGGTAATTATATCAAGTTGCTTGGCCATGCATGCCCTCGTGCAGCACGATGCATGCCCAAGTGGTTGCACAGATCTGCGTGCCAAATGATACGGCACCAAGAAGTGATGTGTACACCCACCGCACGAGCGGCCATTCTCAGGGAGGCTTCCTGCCAGTGCTTGGGTCCTGCTGCCTCGTCCGTGTACTGGACCTGTCACCAGCGTGCATGCTGTTTAATCTCAACACGTATTTGCTGACAAAACAAGAAACACACTCACCTTTATGATGCCCATCCACAGCTCTGTTGCTTGCTGCTTGCCCCTCTGCATGGTTTAATCAAATATCAAACACCCATGGCAGGACTTCAATTGATAAACAGATAGTGTGTAAAGCCTAAGAAAATAATATGATGAAATGAAGGGCAAAGGAAAGGCCCCAGATTGCTAACGCACAAAGCACAAAAGGAAAAGTTCAGTAAAACTGCAGCATGCAGGTCTCAACAGAGCTCATTGTTCAGCTTCAGGCAAAGCAGGTGAGCTCTAGTTTGTTCATGGCCGCCTAACCACGGCCGCTGACACACACACACACACACACACACACACACACACACACACACACACACACACACACACACACACACACGCACACACGCACGCACGCACGCACGCACGCACGCACGCACGCAGGCACGCACGCACGCACACACGCGCGCACGCACGCACGCACGCACACACGCACGCACGCACGCACGCGCACACACACACACTCATACACACACACACCAGATACACACACACACGCACACACACGCGCACGCACATGCGTACACACACACATGCATACACACACGTACACACGAACGCATGCATGCAAGCGCGCACGCACGCACACAGGTGTACACACACATACACATGTACACACAAACGCACACCCACACTTAGACACAAACTTGCACACACACGTACACACACACATATACGCGTGCATGCACGCATACACATACACACACACACACACACACACACACACACACACACACACACACACACAAGTACACACTCGTACACACTCGTACACACTCGCACACACTCGTACACACTCGTACACACACATACTCACGCACACACACATACACACACAGACACACACACACACACGAGTACACAATCGCACACACACACGCACACACATACACACACATGCGCGCACACACACACACACACACACACACACACACACACACACACGAGTACACACTCACACACACACACGCACACACACACACACACGCACACACATACACACACACGAGTACACACTTGCACACACACGCGCACACACACATATATATGTAAACGAGCGTATACACACGCAACAAGGCACAAGGCCTAAGTAAGCACGCCGCAGTGGTGCTCCTAGTTTTGTCACATGCACATGAACACACAGGAGCGTGTGCGCAACATGTGCATTTTGGCGCATGTGGACCACGGCAAGACTACTCTGTCTGACCACCTCATTGGCTCAAATGGCCTCATACACCCAAGGCTCATGGGGGAGCTGAGGTATGCCTTGTGTACGGCGTTGTTGATCCCCTCGTCGAACAAAGCCGTGGTAGCCAATGTGGTGCGGTTCACTGGTATAGGAATGATTACACTAGGACCCCTCAGGCATTGGAGTGGTTGAAAGCAACGACGGTGCATCGATTGATGTGAGATGTGTCTATCTGAGCATCACTATTTGCAGGCAACATATACAACTGGTGTTTGCACAGACTGTGGCAAAACAGCTAGTTGCGTTTAAGGCTCGCAGCCCTGGCTTGTCATTTAAGTCAGTTGACCTTGCTGATGCCGGCATGTTGTGTGCATGTGGCTCGTTTCTCAGCACGTGCTCTATTTGAGTGAGCGCGCAGAGTTACTTGAAATTGTTGTTATTTTGAGGAGTGGTATGCTTACACTAGTTTGTCGCCAATTGCAAAGCACTGTCATTATTGTAAAAGGCATTATTCTCTCGATGGCCTGCTGCCGTACGCAAGCATGACATATCTGCATACAATTTTTGTTATTTTGAGGAGTGGTATGCTTACACTAGTTTGTCGCCAATTGCAAAGCACTGTCATTATTGTAAAAGGCATTCTTCTCTCAATGGCCTGCTGCCGTACGCAAGCATGACATATCTGCATACATTTCTTGTTAGCCCTTCCTTAGCATAAAGTTGCAGAGAGGTTTACAGGCCTACAGCAACTCAAACGAGTATGCTGCTGAAAGTCTGCCTGGTCATCATTGACACATTCGCTACCCGGTTCCAAGACGTTAAGCCTGATAACGCGAAGGTCTGATAAGCTGACAGATGCTTGAACAGAGGTGTTTTGTACGCATTATAAAGACTTTTTGTTCTCGCTGATCAATCCTGTTTCTAAATAGCCTAGAGGGAGAGCAGGCTCGTGGCCGATGGCATTACAATGAAGGCCTGCTTCGTCTCTCTTTTGTGCGCTCAATCAAGATGCTGGCCTGCTTTTGGCACTGACTACTTGGGTGGGTGCAGGTACTTGGACAGCCTTGAGGATGAGCAAGTCCGCGGCATCACGATGAAGGCCTCCTCCATCTCCCTTTTGTATGTGCCCGGATCAGCATCCAACTTGCAGGTGCGCAAGTGGCGAGCGTTTGTGTGTGTGTGTGTGTGTGATGTGCGCATTTAAGATGCTAAAATATGCATAGGCCCTAGTAATACCCCCTGACACGTAAATGCAAGGTGCGATTGACGGAGGTACAATTTTGAAGCTATCGACTAATAAATGCAAATGATAGCCGTGTCTGCTCCTCCATCCTCTATCATGGAGGAGCCGTCAGGTTTATATATATGGTTCTGGCCAACCCTACATATATGTATTACGTATTATGTATGTTCGCCTAACACTCTTTGTAGGGACCAGGCGGCGTCAGCGGAGCCGACAAGCTTGAGAAAGGCTTCTTGTTCAACCTCATCGACTCGCCTGGCCATGTGGACTTTTGCAGTGAGGTGGGGGGCAGGAAGCAGGATGCGCAGCTGTAGCGGTTGGGATGGTGGCTGGTCCAAGTGTCGGCCTGGCCGGAATTTCCTTGCGTGAAAGCGTGAATTGGGTCACATGGCTGGCCAGTCAAAGAATGGTAGTATATGTCTGTGCTTGTTGCAGAGTAAACTGGGTCATAAGACTGGCCAATTAAACAATGGCAGCATGTCCGTGCTTGTCAAAGAGTGAACTGTATCACAGGACTGGCCAATTAAAGGCTGGCAGCACCTTTGTGCTTGCTGAAGATAAATCGGGTCACAGGACAGGCAAATCACTTTTTGGCGGCATAATTATGCCTGTCAAAAGGGCTGGGGAACTAACTGGCTGAGCCTGACGACTCACAGATCAGGAGGTTCAATGAGAGTTTACCCTCGATGTGAGGCTCAATGAGAGTTTACCCTCGATGTGAGGCTCAATAAGAGTTTCCCTCGATGTGAGGCTCAATAAGAGTTTACCCTCGATGTGAGGGTCAATAAGAGTTTCCCTCGATGTGAGGGTCAATAAGAGTTTACCTCGATGTGAGGGTCAATAAGAGTTTACCTCGATGTGAGGGTCAATAAGAGTTTCCCTCGATGTGAGGCTCAATAAGAGTTTACCCTCGATGTGAGGGTCAATAAGAGTTTCCCTCGATGTGAGGGTCAATTAAAATTGGCCCTCGTGTGAGGGTCAATGAGAGTTGACTTCGATGTCAGGAGGTAAGGACCGTGCCTTGGTGGCGGCGGACATGGTGGAGAGAGCATGTGCTTATTCAACGTTTCTGTGCATTTTTTGTGCATCATTTCCGTTGCGTGCCCACAGGTCTCCACAGCAGCACGCCTCAGCGACGGTGCCCTGGTGGTGGTGGATGCGGTGGAGGGGGTGTGTATTCAGACGCACGCTGTACTGAGGCAGGCGTGGGAGGAAAAGGTGTGTAGATAAGCATGTGTGGGTGTCTTATGTGTGAGGTTGGCCAGAACCATATATATATATTATTATTTGGTATATACGGTATACAGTAATTTTTGCAGATATATATTTATTTAATTATTTGGTATATACGGTATACGGTAATTTTTGCAGATATATATTTATTTAATTATTTGGTATATACGGTATACGTAGTTTTTGCAGGGATTATCTTTATCAAATACGCGGTCATATGCACAGCATGCATGTACGCGTCTGGCCAACCCTACTCACGTGTGTGTTTTGGTGGCGTCAGAAGGTGTGTGCCTTGAAGTACATGTAGGGTTGGCCAAGACCGTATATACACACACCGTGTATGACCGTATGTATGGTAATTATCCCTGCTTGACATACCGTATGTACACCGTATACCACCGTACACCAGGTACACGCATTAAAGTATGACTTGGTAATTATCCCTGCTTGACATACCGTACGTACACCGTATACCATCGTACACCAGGTACACGCATTAAAGTATGATTTGGTAATTATCCCTGCTTGACATACCGTATGTACACCGTATACCACCGTACACCAGGTATACGCATCAAAGTATGATTTGGTAGTTATCTCTGCTTGACATACCGTATGTACACCGTATACCACCGTACACCAGGTATACGCATCAAAGTATGCTTTGGTAATTATCCCTGCTTGACATACCGTATGTACACCGTATACCACCGTATACTAAGTATACGCAATAAAGTATGATTTGGGCCAACCCTAGATACATGCTGTACTGAGGCAGGTGTGGAAGTAGCGCGTGTTTATTTGGGTGTGTAGATGCCTTGGGTCTGTTATAATTATAATGGCAGCATAGTTAAAATGGCAGCAGAACGCGTGCGCGAGTGTGCTCCGAGACACATGCTGTACTCAAGCAGGTGTGGGAGTAGCAAGTGTGCAAGTGAGTGAATATTTGCCTTAGGTGTGTTATAATGGCATTAAAACGCGTGCGCGTGTGTGCTCTGGGGTACATGCTTTACTCAAGCAGGTGTGGGAGTAGCAAGTGTGCAAGTGAGTGAATATGTGCCTTAGGTGTGTCATAATGGCATCAAAATGCGTGCGTGTGTGTGCTCCGAGACACATGCTGTACTCAAGCAGGCGTGGGATGAGCACAAACAATGACCACGGCTGCAAAATTGTGGCGTGTGTTGTTACGGGCGTAGCCAGTGTGCATTAACAACAGTGTGCATAAACAACAGTGTGCATTAACAACAGTGTGTGCATTAACAGCAGTGTGTGCATTAACAACAGTGTGTGCATTAACAACAGTGTGTGCATTAACAACAGTGTGTTGTTATGGGCGTAGCCAGTGTGCATTTTGTTTAACCTTCCAAGCAACTTTCTACTCAACCTTTGCTTCAATCAAACACTGTGGGACTGCCCCTTCACACTCTTGTAACATTGTAGCAGACTAGTTTTCACACGCTTCTCTCAGAGCGCTCAAGAAATGCATTCTCACACAAAAGCACCCCTCTGGCTCGCTGCATTTTTTTAAGTATCTTGGATCCTCTCATCCCGGCCAGAGCACGTGCTTTACTGCAATGACATTCAAGTCAGGGATGAGTGTACGTTGCATACCAGGTTAAGCAGGTCAAACCTGTTCACCAACGAATATCTTAGTTTAAGTTGGGATGTGTGTGTGCGCCACATTTCAGTCAAGCTGTGCTGTGCCTGTTTCTCAAGGGTTTGCAGGTTTTGGCTCTAGTCAGTGATTTGAGTATGCTGACGCACCTCAACGTGTTATTGCAATTACGTTCAAGTCCGTGACGTGCGCAACTGAATTCAGGTCAAGCCGTGCCTGTTCATCAATAAATTGGACCGTCTGATTGTGGAGCTGAGGCTCACACCTGCCGAGGTGGGTTTGGAAATGATAGAACGGAAGAGATAGACCAGATGTTTGGGAAGTTTGGGATGTTTGGGATGTTTGGGATGTTTGGGAGTGGTACAACTGGCAGAGATAGACTGGAGTGCAAGATTGCCATGAATAGAAGAAACGGAATTAGCAGGCAGAGGAAATTTAGTTTCACGTGATCAAGGAAAGGGAGCCACTTTGGTTGCCATGCAGTTGATGGTCTGCACCCGAGCTACTAACACATGTTTTATGTTATGGAGAATGATCAGAGAGTACGTGTGGCGCAGCAGGCTAGCCCTCAAAATAAACAGAGGGCGCCTGCACTTATTTAACATGGATAGAGGGCGCCTGCGCCTATTTAATACGGAAAGAGGGGGCCTGCACTTAATTGACATGGATAAAGGGCTCCTTTGTATGACAGACAATGGGCGCCCCCCCTCCCCCCCTGTGTGCCTGCTTTTACTTTTACAGCATGTCCATGTTTTTAGGGTATATGATTCCAGTTTGTGGGTTCCCTGGCACAGTTTGAAGAGGGGCCTGGATATGTTCACGGATCAGGGAAGCCGCATTTTCTGTGATGCCTACGGACAATCCACATCAAACACACGATACCCTTCATGATGCACATGATACACATTTCGACAACAAACAACCCTCGTTACTTTCCTCAGGCGGACATCCGCTTCACCTTTTTCACAACACACTGCAACGCACTACATGCGTGATTTCATAGCAAGCCTCACCTTTTTCACAACACACTGCAATGCACTACATGCGTGATTTCATAGCAAGCTTTACCTTTTTCACAACACACTGCAATGCACTACATGCATGGTTACATAGCAAGCCTCACCTTTTTCACAACACACTGCAACGCACTACATGCGTGATTTCATAGCAAGCTTCACCTTTTTCACAACACACTGCAATGCACTTCATGCGTGATTACATAGCAAGAATGTTGACACACATTTCACAGCCTATTTCAGGTTGCTCCTCTATGCTCCCATGTTTCCTTTTTCTCAGCCCACACCTGCTTTAACCTCGTCGCAACTTTAAGGCACGCAGCAGCACGCCACACTGAAGAGTAAGCTTCATGTGTACCATGATGCTTTCCATTCTTGTTCTTGATCCAGGCCTACACCCGTCTCACTTTAAACCATGATGCTTTCCATTCTTGTTCGTGACCCAGGCCTACACCCGTCTCACTTTATACCATGATGCTTTCCATTCTTGTTCGTGATTCAGGCCTACACCCGTCTCACTTTATACCATGATGCTTTCCATTCTTGTTCGTGATCCAGGCCTACACCCGTCTCACTTTATACCATGATGCTTTCCATTCTTGTTCGTGACCCAGGCCTACGCCCGTCTGACCTCCATCGTCACGCACTGCAACATGGTCATGAGCGCATTTCACAGTGAGAAGTATATGAGTGAAGCTGATGCTGTGCTGGCGCACGAGGACGCAAAAGAGGCGGCAGCAGAGAAGGCAGCCACAGAGAGTGGGGGGGAAAGGTGTGTGTGTGTGTTGTGTTGGTGCCTCTGGTTCAGCACAAACAAATGTCTGTGTTTGCACAAAGCAAAGGAGAAGAGTAGAGCAGTCTTGAAAGTGTGTGTTTGTGCGCACCACGCAACACCCCCTCTGTGGATGTCTCTACCATTTGTTGATGGTGATGATAATCCTTAATGATGATGATGATGATGATGATGATGATGATGATGATGAAAGGAGAAGAGTAGAGCAGTCTTGAAAGTGTGTGTTTGTGCGCACCACGCACCACCCCCTCTGTGGTTGTCTACCATTTGTTGATGATGATGATAATCCTTAATGGTGATGATGATGATAAAAGGAGAAAAGTAGAGCAGTCTTGAAAGTGTGTGTTTTTGTGCACCACCCCCTCTGTGGTTGTCTACCATTTGTTGATGATGATGATAATCCTTAATGGTGATGATGATGATGATGATGATGATGATGATGATGATGATGATGATGATGATGATGATGATGATGATGATGATGATGATGATGATGATGATGATGATGATGATGATGATACTCCTCCTTGCTTGTGCTTGTGTCCGCAACAAACAAAAGAAAGACGCCCCTGGAGCCACAGGACATGAGCCAAAACACACGCACGAGCAGAGCATTACGTTGTAGATGCTTTTATTGCTATAGTACCACCAAGCTCAGACACGCATGTGTACACACAGACGTACGCATATCCATGTGCACACACACTTACACACACACATTTTGCACACACGTAAGCCTGCTTTTATTTGCAGCACACAAGATGAGGATGCCATAAGTGCCCACCTGCATATCGAGGACACAGCACCGGCTGAGCAAGAGGAGGCAGATGCATTTTCGCCCGCTCGCTGCGACGTCGCTTTCGGGAGCGCCCATGACGGTTGGGCGTTCCGGCTTGATCAATTTGCGGCTATGTACGCGCAGAAACTGGGGTGCAAGTGAGTGTGCATACGTTGCGAGGATGATGGTCATGGTTGAATTCAGGAGTTGCGTGGACCTGGCCTGAGAATAGCAATCGCGATTCTTGGCTTTTATCGATGACAGCTGGTACGAAGATTGATATGTCTTCATTTGGCCCGTACCTCTGCGATGCACCTGAAATGGCAATGCCCCTTTTCAGAGCCTTCTTTTGTTTTAGTGCTCAGACCTGAGTCCCTGACCAATGTGCTGCGAGGTCCACTCATCAGTACACATGGCACGCGCGTAAAGGTAGTGGCACTCTGATGGCAACGTTTCCTTTTCTAAGCAATGAAAATTCATTTGGCCCGTACCTCTGCCTTGCACCTAAAATGGCAATGCCCCTTTTCAGAGCCTTCTTTAGTCCTTACGCTCAGACCAGAGTCCCTGACCAATGTGCTGCGGGGTCCACTCATCAGTAAACATGGCGCGCGCGTAAAGATAGTGGCTGGACGCCCTCTGATGGCAACGTTTCCTTTTCTAAGCAACGACGCCTCCTCTGGTCCTTACGCTCAGGCCTGAGTCTCTGACCAACGCACTGTGGGGCGACTGGGCTATTTCCCCCAAAGACAAACGAGTGGTGCGCATCAAGAGGAAGGGTGCTGGTAGCAATGCAAAGGCCAAGCCACTTTTTGTACAGCTTGTGCTGGAAGCGATTTGGAAGGTAAGGGCTGCAGTGTTTTCTGTAAATGCCATCACGGCTTTTCCCCGCTTGAATTGCTCCTGATTATGCCATCAAGGCAAGGAGCGCACGTCTGTTGTCTGATAATACCATCACGGCTTTTCCCCCCTTCCCTTGCAAGAACAGGCTGTGATTACTGTTATGGCAACAGGCTTGTGATTCTGAAACCCACTCACATCATGCTTGCGTATTGACAGCTGTATTTCATAATTCTATATTTATGCCATCACGGCTTTTCCCCCCTTCTCTTGCAAGAACAGGCTGTGATCACTGTTATGGCAACAGGCTTGTGATTCTGAAACCCACTCACATCATGCTTGCGTATTGACAGCTGTATTTCATATTTCTATATTTATGCCATCACAGCTTTTCCACCCTTCTCTTGCAAGAACAGGCTCTTGATCACTGTTATGGCAACAGGCCTGTGATTCCGAAGTTTAAACACAACATGCTTGCATATCAACAGCTGTATATAATTGTTAGCTTAACGGCAATCTGCTCTCAATATCTGCAGTGCAGGCCTTTTACTGTCGTTTGCAAGTGAACAACTCAATTTGCAAGAGTAAAGATTGTCCTAAAAGCAATCCACTCATACTTTTTAGTATGTCAAATTGCGGGAGTACAGAACGTCCTCAAGCAATTTACTCGTACACACTTGTGTTTATCGAATTGCAAGAGTACAGAATGCAAAATCCCAAAAAGCAATTTACTCGTACACACTTGTAAACAGCAATTTGACCCTGGTTTCTACGAAAGATGCAATGTTCCGCTTCAAATACTTCACGTTGATCTCACCGGCACGCAAGGCAATTGAAGATGCTGGTCACCGTGAAATGCACGATCTGGGACTTGGTTTTTCCAAAATGAAGTTTGGCATTCTCACAATGACTTGTGATTCGAGTCTTCCTGTTTGCTGGCATGCAGGGTGGCTGACCCAAGGAAATGGCAAAAAAAAAAAGGGAGGACACCACAAAAACACACACACACACACACGTGTTCCGTAGTACACTGCACCTAGCTAAGCTGAATCATTTTCCATGCAGGCATACAGCGCGTGTGAGCCAGGGGAGGACGCTGGTGCGGTGCTGGCTCCCATCGTTAAAGCTCGTAATCTGAGCCACATGGTACCCACAAAAGTCCTGGAGCACCCAGACACCAAGCAAGCTCTACGGGTGTGTGTTGATGCATGCAGCTTGTATGCTGCAGTGCGGCTCCAAACGCGCACGCTCCTTGCTTGTGTCTGCCGATTTGTGCACACCTATCGACGTGTGTATGCAAATGTGTGGTCTACACAAATGCCCAGGAGCAACCTGTCCCCAAACAAGTCACCCAAGTATAGTCACGCAATCAATCTGTTGGTCACGCAAGCAATCTGTCAGTCACACAAACAATCTGTCGGTCACACAAACAATCTGTCAGTCACGCAAACAGTCTAGTAGTCACGCATTTGAAGCAAATAATCCGTCACACAAACAATCTATCAATCACGCAAAGAATCTTTCAGTCACGCAAACAATCTAGTAGTCACGCATTTGAAGCAATCAATCTGTCACGTAAGCAAGTCAACCAAGTAAAGTTAATGCGTTTAGGATGGTGCGGCATCGCAGCCCAAAATGTGTGCTCGCACTCAAAAGCTACAATGGTTTTACAATAAGTTTGAACTCACGAAAAAAAATGCCAAATTGCCTGTTGACCAATGTTGTTCCTTAACTGCCCCTCTCTTTCAAAGACATGCTGTATTTTGTGCTACACAAGCAGCCCTTTGTGCTGCTCAAGCAGCCCTTACTATCTTTGTACTGCTCAAGCAGACCTTGCAAACAAAGGGGCGTCCACAAGAGTGTAACGGCCGTCATGTGTGTGCGTGCGGCTGCCTCGTTTAAAGACTGTTGTGCGTCCAAAGAAATTTCTACCTCTTTGTGCAAATCCTACTTCTGTGAATGCAGACCTTCATGCGCGCGAGGCTGTGCTATGGCTCTCGATGATTTCGCACATATTAATTTCTTGGTTAGTATTTTCCGTCAAACCAGGCCGTCAGGCGCATGTGGCTGCCTAAGTCAGAAGTCATGTCAGGTGGTGCTTTACCTTTTACCACACAGTTCTTTTCTGTTAGTACAGCAATGATGCGATGGTCAAGCTTTGATAACCTGTTTGGCTGACTGTCGGAGTTTGATAACCAGCGCAGGAGGGTGTAGAAAGCATAACTTTTGGACGTGTCAAATCGTTAAAATTCACATATTCGGTATCCTGACGTCGAGAGCTATTGAATGGTATATGTATGAGTCAAATCCGGGAGGGGTAGGGGTGGGTTGGTCCCCTGGCGTGGTTATAGTTTTGGGGGGGGGGTCTTCAATGTTTTTCTGGGCCACTTCCACGGAATCTTAAACATATCATCAGAGTCTCCAGCTCAATTCCGCTCGATTGCCGCCCTTTTTAACCAATTTGGGTGAAAGGGTGGGTCTGTGGACAAGTCCAAAAGTCGGAGGCACAGCGCTTGGGTGTAGGCCGCAGGGTGAGTCAAGCCAACGGAGCAGCAATTCACTCTAAACCTCCAGGATTGTGCCAGCATGAGACATTTAGTGGAATTTTGAAGAAACGAAAGCAATGTGGGGCTGTGCAAGCTAATTGTGGGTGCCTGGTAGGTCATGTGTGCATGGGCGTCCGTATCTCAGTTTCTGCCCCGTAACTTCGCAACACTTCAATGTCAGGTCTTGATGAGTATGCAGATGGATGCAGGATTCAAAAAGGAGCAGATTGGTACCCTTTTCTGTCTAGTGGGGGCACTGGAAGGGGGGCTGGGGGGGTGGGTTGTCTCTCAGGGGTGTCCACCCCAAAGGGTTACAAGGGTTACAAGGGTTACAAGGATGGCCTACAGCCCGAGTCTCTGGCTGATGGCAAACCACCCCAAAAAGTATACGTGCCTTCCAAAAGAATTTAACATACCCTCCTGACCAGTGCTTCAATTTTTCTGATAATCAACGCAGGCCGTCATGCGCGCGTGGTTGCCACTGTCAGAGGCTGTGCTAGGCATGGCTGTTGCGCACCTGCCTGCTCCCCCTGCCGCATCTCCTGTGCGCATGCCACATCTGTTGGGGGCCCCCTTGGGGCAGCAGCAGCTGCTGGGCATGTCTCAGCTGCACATACAGGTTTGTGGACTGATGCAGGTGTAATGGGGTGATTGCTAGCAAAATCAAAGCCGTGACATACTTGAATGCACTTCCTAAGGCAGCAGCAGCTGCTGGGCATGTCTCAGCTGCACATACAGGTTTGTGGACTGATGCAAGTGCAAAAGGGCAATTGTTAGCGTAAGTGTAGGCAAGCCACTTCATACTAAGAAGGAACCCCTGGAGCAGCGACGGCTGCTGAAGATTTGTCAGCTGAACAAGAAGGGGAACACTTGAATTTAGTTGTTTCAGGGTCCAGCTCGACATTTTGACACATGCCGCCACAAGCAGCACTTGTTTGTTCCCAACAGCGCTGTCATCACAACTCGTCTTTCCCTCTTTGTTTCTCTTGCACAAATTCTGGCTCTGCTCGCATGCGTGTACGCACGTGCACACACACACACACACACACACACACACACACACACACACACACACACACACACACACACGCACACACACACACACACACAAACACACACACACACATACATACACACAGACAGGTAGGCACTCACGCACTCACGCACTCACGCACACATACACACACACATACACACACACAAACACACACACAGCCGCCACCCTCTACTGTTGCCGCCTTAAAGGAGTGTGAATCCAGCTTAGCTGCCTCGAACCAGTCTCCTGATGCGCCTGTCATTGTGTACGTGTCTAAAATGATAGCGGTGCCTGCAACCTTGCTGCCGAGGTGAGCATGGCTGGGACATGTGTTCGTTAGTGTGTGAGCATCAGTGTGTGTAGTTGGGCTGCGTGTGTGTATGTGTGTGTATGTGTTCGTTAGTGTGTGTGCTTCAGTGTGTGTAGTTGGGCTGCGTGTGTGTATGTGTGTGTATGTGTTCGTTAGTGT
>Ga0307968_1002941_pt1:0-10000 | contig 14186 bp, 16 predicted proteins | sample OrgLakmetagen650_FD_201834 | JGI IMG/M metagenome (GOLD analysis project Ga0307968, IMG submission 201834) | Saline water microbial communities from Organic Lake, Antarctica - #650 | ecosystem: Environmental > Aquatic > Non-marine Saline and Alkaline > Saline | place: Antarctica: Organic... | reverse complement strand
GTGAGTGTTGTGTGTGCGTGTTGTGTGTGAGTGTTGTGTGTGAGCATTGTGTGTGAGCGTTATTTACGACTTTTTTGTGTGTTGTGTGTGACTGTTTTGTGTGAGTGTTGTGCGTGAGTGTTGTTTGCAACTATTTAGTGTGTGTTATGTGTGAGTGTTGTGTATGAGTGTCGTGTGTGAGTTTTGTGCGTGAGCGTTGTTTTTGACTATTTAGTGTGTGTTGTGTGTGAGTGTTGAGTATGAGTGTCGTGTGTGAGTTTTGTGCGTGAGCGTTGTTTTTGACTATTTAGTTTGTGTTGTGTGTGTGTTGTGTATGAGTGTCGTGTGTGAGTTTTGTGCGTGAGCGTTGTTTTTGACTATTAAGTGTGTGTTGTGTGTGAGTGTTGTGTGTTGTGTTTTTGTGTGTGGGTGTTGCGTGTGCGTGTGTGTGTATGTGTGTGTGAGTGTTGTGTGTGACTGTTGTATGTGTGTTGTTTGCGACTATTTTGTGTGTGTGTGTGTGCGTGTGTGTGTTGTTTGTGACTGTTGTGTGTGAGTGTCATGTGTGAGCGTTGTATGTGAGTGTTGTTGTGTAAGTTTGTGTGTGAGTGTTGTGTGTGTTGTGGGTGACTGTTGTGTGTGTGTCATATGTGAGCGTTGTATGTGAGTGTTGTGTGAGTATTGTGTGTAAGTGTTGTGTGTGGCTGTTGTGTGCGAGTGTTGTTTATTTGGTACAATGTGACATGTTTTTGGATTGATAAGTTAAGGTAGGCATTACCTGTTAGTGTTAGAAGTAGGGAAATGGTTGGTGGAAGTTGTGCGTTGCCCTTACTGTGTGTGCGAATAAGTTTGGTTGGGCTTCGGTTTGAGAGCTGCTGCTGCTGCTGGGTGAGTGGGTGGGGGTCAGTGAACTTCATCACGTACGGGCGCTGTAAACATTAACCAAATTTTGGTCTTGCCTGCAGCCGCACATTTCTTCACTTTATAGAAAACCAGCTACGGGCGACCCGCAAAAAAGAAAATTTTAGTTGCGGGCGAACCGAAGGTTTTTCAAACCCCCGAAGTTCCCTGGTGGGGGTGGATGTATTAGGATATGGATGCGTGTGCAAAGGCATGAGATTGAAGGATTACAAGGCACACACACATGACACGCACACACATATTCAAACACAAACGTGACATGCATACACACATATAAACACACACATGACACGCATACACACAAACACAGACGCACGACACACACAAACACACACATACAAAAATACACATGACACGCACACATACGCACGTACAGGTTCACGACCAGGGCCTCATCTGCTACAGCAAAATCTTGAGGCCAGACATGCACACATACAGACACACACACACAAACACACATGACACGCACACACACGCACGTACAGGTTCACGACCAGGGCCTCATCTGCTACAGCAGAATCGTGAGGCCAGACACACACACACACACACATACAGACACACACACACAAACACACACACACACACACACACACACACACACACACACGCACGTACAGGTTCACGACCAGAGCCTCGTCTACTACAGCAGAATCTGGAGGCCAGACAAACACACACGCAAACACACACACACACACACACACACGCACACACACACACACACACACATGACACACACACGCACGTACAGGTTCACGACCAGGGCCTCGTCTACTACAACCAAAGCTGGAGGCCACACACACACACACACACACACACGCACGTACAGGTTCACGACCAGGGCCTCGTCTACTACAGCAGAATCTGCAGGCCAAGAAGGCCTGCATGCCTCCCTGCTTCCTCCGCAGCATCCCCAGCAGCGACAACCAAACCAACATCATCAAGGTTATGGACAGGTCTCCGCAGGAGGCGGCTGGGGAGGGGGTGCGCAGACTCGAGGGAGCAGTGGTGCGAGTGGGAGTGGACTTGATGCTGGTGGTGGTGGTGGCCGTACGCACGGAGGCCAGGCTCTGAAAAAAGAGCATCAGCGGACACGCTCACAGGTGGGCGGAGTGTTGCATGAATGGGCTCTGCTATATGTGGATGGGCCTTATTTTTGGATGGGCCTTAATGTTGGTGGGCTCTGCTGAGTTTTGGGTGGGCTCTGCTGTGCTTTGGGTGGGCCATATGTTTAGGGTTGGCCAGAACCATATATATTAAGGTTTATATACGGTATTTTGGCAGGGAAACCACCAAATATACGGTCATATATGGTGTATATATACGGTTTTGGCTAACTCTACATATGTTAAATGTTGATGGGCTCTGCTGTGCTTTGGGTGGGCCATATGTTTAGGGTTGGCCAGAACCATACATATTTAAGGTTTATATACGGTATTTTGGCAGGGAAACCACCAAATATACGGTCATATATGGTGTACATATACGATTCTGGCCAACCCTACATATGTTAAATGTTGATGGGCTCTGCTGTGTTTTGGGTGGGCTCTGCTATGTGGACGGGCCATATGTCTAATGATGTTTAATGTTACTTATATAATCCGTACAAATAGGACAGGGCCTCATGGCTTGTGTATATGTAGAGTATTTAGGCCCTATATGTGGGTCCTTATGGGAGGAGGGGGGAGCTAAACCCTAACCCCACACGCACACACACACACACACACACATACACACGTGCTCTCTTTGACAACACATAAACTTCAGGCCATACGCAAGTCCACCTGCCCCCCCGCCCACCACCACAACCCCCTAGCGCGCAGCATGCGGCTGGGCTTCAACGTGCTGAGCCCACACTCCTTGGGAGATGGCTATGGCGAATATGAAGAGGGGGAGGCAGAAGGGGAGGGGTGCTGGCAGATGGGGCAGGATGATGTGAATGGCGACGGCAGACAGGCAATGGTGGGGGGGAGGCGGCAACAGCACCACGGCAGGCGGAAGGAGCTGCGAGCTCCCATGGTGGGCGTGTGTGTGTGTGTGTGTGTGGATGTGTGGTTGCGGTTGTCGGTGTGGACATGGTTGTGGTTGTGATTGTGGTTGTGGATGTGTTGTATGGATGTGTGGGTGTGGGTGTGAGAGTGTGTGGGTGTGGGTGTACGATTGACGACAATTGGTCTAATGTTACTTTGGTAAAAGGGGAGAAAGGGGGGACCCAAAGCCATGGCAGGCAGAAGGAGCTACCGGGCTCCCATGGTGGCTTGATGCGTGCGTGCGCAAACATGCACACACACACACATATACACGTACATATGCGCATACACACACCTTGTACGCACATCTGTGTACATGATACGGGCACATATACGCTCATAGCTACAAACGCACACACACACACTCACACTTACACACACGACACGTTTACTCACATTATACGCATTACAGACACATATACGCTCATATACATGCACGTGTCCACACAAACACACACACAAGCACACACATACGCTCATATCCATGTGTGCACGCACACACACATACGCACACGCAACCAAACCATACAGCATGCATATCAACACACACACACACACAAAAACCTAAACACACACACAGGACTTGGCCTCCACTCCTTTTCCGGATTCCCCGATGCTTCAGCATCTGGCCGACAGCTCCTCCACACGTCGCCAGCAAGAGCGTGCAAGGCGTAATCATCAGAGGAACAGCTCTGCTTTAAATGAGGTGTGGATGTGTGTGTGCGTGTTTTGTGTGCGTGTGTGTGTGCGTGTGTGTGTGCGTGTGTGTGTCCTCCGCACGTCGCCAGCAAGAGCGTGCAAGGCGTAACCATCAGAGGAACAGCTCTGCTTTAAATGAGGTGTGGATGTGTGTGTGTGCGTGTGCGTGTGTGTGTTTGTGTGTGTGTGCGCGTGTGTGCGTGTGTGTGTGTGCGTGTGTGTGTCCTCCACACGTCGCCAGCAAGAGCGTGCAAGGCGTAACCATCAGAGGAACAGCTCTGCTTTAAATGAGGTGTGGATGTGTGTGTGTGTGTGTGTGTGCGTGTGCGTGTGTGTGTTTGTGTGTGTGTGCGCGTCTGTGCGTGTGTGTGTGCGTGTGTGTCTGTGTGTTTGCTTGTGTGTATGTGTATGTGCGTGTGTCCCCGCATCCTAACCTTGAGTGCTAATCCGCCACCACCCATGCCTTGAGTGCACATGTGCACTTCATGCGTCCTTGCGCTCTTTCTAAATGCGAAGCACATGTGCACTCCATGCGTTCCTTGCGCTCTTTCTAAGTGCGAAGCACATGTGCACTTCAATTCAGTATGCAAACCACGTGTGCACTTCAATTGCGTTCCTTGCGCTTATTTAAAATGCAAAGCACATATGCATTTCATGCGTTCCTTGCACGCCTTCAAAATGCAAACCAAGTCCACAGGGTAGAGTAAAGCTGTGTGTCTAGGGTTGGCTAGAACTGTATATTAACACCGTATACGACCATATATTTGGTGGTTTTCCTGCCAAAAATACCGTATATATTATATATACATCGTACCCAAGCTTTGACAGCAGTGACATCGAGCCTCGACGAGGCTTGGCGAGGCTCGACGAGGCTCTACCTCGTCGAGCCTTGACTTGAGGCTGGCACACCCATATACATATGTGTGTGTGTGTGTATGTGTGTGTGTGTGTGTGTGTGTGTGTGTGTGGTCTGGCCAACCCTGTGTATGCCTGACAACCTTTCCTGCCGACTTACACTTGGGCTCGCTGTTGTGTTTGCTTCTGTCCCTTGAGGAGTGCGCAACACAGACCACTTGTTCAATTTTTTTTCCACACAGGGTTGGCACGGTAACCACACTCGCTTCTTCAGCTCCTTCCACACAGGGCTGGTACGGTAATCACACTCATTTGACCTTTTTAGTCCGGGGAAAAAGGAATAAACAAATAATAATTGCAGGCTGAAGAGTGTGCAACACAGACCTCTGCTTCAGCTCCTTCCACACAGGGTTGGCACGATAAAACACACTCAATTGACCTTGGGAATAAATATATTGGGAAAAAAGAAAAAAACAAATGAAAACATGCCCACGCAGGCTGAAGAGGAGCTGCATGATAATGGGAGCAGCAGCTGCAGTCTCTCAGGCTCCTCAGGCAGCAGCCCAAATCGCACAAACACGCCTATATCACACAAAACAGACCCACATGAATATCCACGCCCACGCAGGCTGAAGAGGAGTTGCATGACAATGGGAGCAGCAGCTGCAGTCTCTCAGGCTCCTCAGGCAGCAGCCCAAATAGCACAAACACGCCTACATCACACAAAATAGACCCACATGAATATCTACGCCCACGCAGGCTGAAGAGGAGCTGCATGATAATGGGAGCAGCAGCTGCAGTCTCTCAGGATCCTCAGGCGGTAGCCCAAGTGAAACAGGCAGCGATGCAGAGGCAGGCACTGGAAGAGGACCGAAAGCAGTCCAAAGCAGGCAAAGGCAGTGACGTGAATGGCTTAACGTTCTTCATCAGAGGACGGTAGCCCAAGTGATGTGATTGCAGCGATCCAGAGGCAGGCACTGGAAGAGGACCGAAGGCAGTCCGAAGCAGGCAAAGGCAGTGACGTGAATGGCTTAACGTTCTTCATCAGAGGACGGTAGCCCAAGTGATGCGATTGCAGTGACGTAAATGGCTAAACTTTCTTCATCAGAGGACGGTAGCCCAAGTGATGTGAATGCAGTGACGTAAATGGCTTAACTTTCTTTATCAGAGGGCGGTAGCCCAAGTGATGCGATTGCAGCGATCCAGAGGCGGACAAATGCTGTGGATAATTGGCAGCACCCAGCCTTTTCCTTAATTATGTAGGGAGTGGTTTCCACTGCCGGCGTAGTTTTTTCTTTTCAACGCACAGCAGTAGTTATGGTGACACCTGCAAGCTGCGAGCTGCAAGCTGCCAAACAGAGGCATTTGCAGGCAACGACTGAGAAGGCCTTAGCAAGCAGATCATGTTAAGGGTGCCCCTGTGCTTGGAGCTCGTCTTTGCGTACAATGTACATGTATTGTCCTCAGGGGCGACTTTTGATTGATGTAATATATATATACACAAGGTTTTGTGAATGTCAGTTTTTATGACATGGCACCTGTGATCCCTAATCATCCTGCACACAGTATTTACTATTTTTACTCAAAAGGTATGGTACAATTTTTGCTCAAGCTTTCCCTTTGTGTGGCTCTTCGGTGGTGTTTCATTTTTCATCAGCTTGAACATGATTCTTCGCTGTAACAACCACTCGCCCATCATCGCTTGGTGCGTTTGAGTGTTTTGCTGCCTGCGTAGTTTTTCTTGCATTACAACTGTGGAATGTAGATCTACAGTTGGTAGTATGCTCTATAGTTTAGTTTAGTTTGGATTACAGAGGCCTCCAGCCTGGCATGGCTGCTCAACCTAGTTTGTACTATGCTCTAAACAGCTCATCTCCTGGCCAGAACAGGGTGACTGACGTTCAAATATATTGTCGTATCTGTACATTGTACGTCAATAAGAGCTCCAAGCACAGGGAAACCTGACAATTGACAAGTGACTATTACTTTTTAGTTGCAAAGCCGTGTCGACGGAGTCGGAGCATGCCGGGAAAATAAGAGCATCAATGCCTACAGAGCATTGGTGCGAGATATCCTAGAATACAGCACCACGCTTGGCTCCATCCCTAAGACAAAACTCACATATGCAATGCCAACCTCCTGGAGGGGTGTACAACGTAATTTCTCCAACCACACCTGGAGCATGGATATTATTGCTGTCTGGAACAAAGAAGCAAAGTAGCCTTTAACTGATGCCTCACCAAATTGGCTGCAAACACTGCAAAGGAATATCCCAGAAGCAGTTTGGGAAAGAAATCAGTACCTCACAAAAGAGGACACGGACCACATTTCCAACCATGTTTGCCCACAGTACTTCAAATCAAAAAGATAGGACGTCAATGGCCAGGAAAGAGGTCATAACACCAACGAACGTCCGTTTCCAACCATGGGACGATAAGCAGTTTGAATTGAAGTGCCCCAATTGGAAATTTCGGGCATACACTGACGTAAGATGCATAGGCAAGGCCGAAAACTTTATAAACGCAGGGGTATACTGCCCTCAAACCAAAGCTGAGTGTTATGTGGGCTCAGGAGGCGTGGGAATGACAAACACCATTAATAGAGCTGAGCTCACAGGGATCGCAGCAGCGCTTACCAATAAGTATACCCAGATTGCAACAGACAGTGCATGCTCCCTAAGCCAAATTAGAAATCAGCTACTACTCTTGCTTCCCTGAAATGCAACGAGACCAGTGTAAACACTCAAATCTGCTAGATCTATAAAACAAATTGTATCTGTGATCTATGATCTATGATCTATTGGAACCAGCTGAACGCCGCAAAGGAACAACACAAAGACCTTTGCTATATTCTCCAAGGAGCCTCCGTTACTCTCCACATCATCCTTTTGGGTGGCACCATCTACAACACCCACACTCTGAAGCCTTTCAAAATATTGGGTCTCGATTCTCAAAGAGTTAAGGAGCTTGCCTCCAAGCTCCATGTGCACTCTGTCAACTTTGCTGCTATACTTGTCCATACCAGACCCTTTCCAGTACTGTTATCAACTCTCTCCAGGGGCCGGTTTCAGGCCAAGCCTGCAACGCACCCTCCTGATCCCCATATTGTTTTCCTTTCCTTTCCGCGGTGGAGGAGCTTTACGGTACTCGGTACCAAAGTGGCTTGTCACGCCCAATCGTTGGCAGCGACGAATCGTGTGACGAAGCAGTTAAATTGGTTGGCAGTTTAGAGTTTCTTTATGTCTTGTTCAATAAGCTGGATGGCCAGTCTTATTGATAACCTTATCTTCTGGATTCGATAGTTCTGGTAATCAATTGACAACATGTGGACTCTAAGAGGTACCATTAGAGGGGATCCTCAAGAGATATGTAAAGTCTCTGATTATATATGTTCATTCGTTTAGCGATGTTAATATGTAACCACATTGAGGCCGAGAGGTCCGTCTGAGTTGTGGGTCCCAGCTCCGGGAAGGAGCAGCAGTGTGGCAGCAACGCAAAGCTGAGTAGACACAGATGCATGTGTGCCAAGAGCGCAAGGGCATGAGCCAGAGAACTGGTAGAAGCATTAGGGACCAGCGATGCAAAGAACTCACTCCTCTGCTGGATGGTTTTTCCACCTTGGAGGCCTTTCTTGGTCTGAAGGCGCACCATCATATCAGTAAATGTGCTGAGTCTTATACTTTGCAGTAACCGTAATTTGATCTGACAGGCTCCGTTTCTTTATATACTGTTGGGAGTGTTTTTCTCTTACTGCGTAGTTTTCTTTTCTTTCACCAAAACCCATTTGCTTCTATAAAGTGGACAGTGCATGCTTCCTAAGCCAAATTTGAAAACAGCTATTCTTCCCTGAAATGCAACGAGACGATATACACTCAAATCTGCTAGATCAAATTGTATCTATGATTTATGCTTCACCAGAACCTATCTGCTTCTATAAAGTGAAAGCACATAGTGGCATTGCCGGAAATGAATGTACAGATGCAATTGCCAAACACTCTGCCTTACATGACGGCAAACCCTAAACCCTAAACACCTTTACTGGCTTGCGGCTAAAGATACCGATGAGAATCCCAGCGGAAGAGGGGCGACTACACCTAGGCTTCGTGCACTCTCTGATTTAAAGGCCAAGCTGAAAATAAAAATGTGCAAATCACACAGACTGGGGAGTGCCTTAACAAACACAGGGTATTACAACTACTGGAAGGACCTCAGACCTTTGGTCAATAAACAAGCCACAAATGCTTTCTGGAACAATAACAATCTCAAATTTTACGAAAAGCGTAATGTAATTAGTACCGCACTGGCACAATTATTAACCAAAAACACGGTCTCCCGATGCAAACTGCCCCATCTGCCTTTGCACTGATAGTGCGCTTCACATATTCTCAGGCTGCCAACACACTAAAATGAGGAACATGATAATAAAACGCCATAATACGGCAAGTGTGCTGATTGTCCAAGCCCTACAAAAGGGACTATGCGGTGCCAACCAAATTGCCTACACTGATGTAGGCAGCGCAGATAAACTATCAAAACAAGGCCTATATCTGAGAAACACTGCCAACAAAACACTGCCCTCTTGGTTGCTACCAAAACTAACAGCACATGCTTTAAAAGCCTTTTCCCGTCCTGACGCCATCCTATTTTTACCTAGCACTGTGTGCTCCTCTCGCGTAACCACCTGCAACACAAACTTTCAACAGCTTGCAAAAGACAAGAAATTAAATCCAAACCAGTGGGAGGTTCACCTGATTGAGTTTAATCCTGTAAAGACACTAGGCCTGATCCCCAACTCCAAAAAGCCAAAAAGCAAAAGCACAGCACAGCGTGCTTATTGCCAACCTAAACAGAATTAATCCTTGTTGGAGTTATGAGGACTATTTACAAATACTTTACAGGCAAACCTTTGACAGACCTTAATCTGCATTACCATAAGATTAAAAAATTCACATAAACTGAATGAACACTCCATCAGACATGCATCTGCACTCATAGATACAAGGTATGCACTGCAATATAATACAAGCAACAACAGTCAAGGATTGGGTCCGGGTACTACGGCACACAACCCCCCTGCCCCACATGAATTCCTTTTAATTGTTTGCGCGGTGTGGGTTGTTGCCTGGTGCGGGCACCTAAGTAACCCCCTCCCTTAATCATGCTGGCTGTGTCATCACTACCAGCGGAGTCTTTTCTTTCCTTTTCTTGGAGCATGCTACTCTCCAGGACCGCATATCATCAAAAAAATATAAGAGTACACCATTGAGGTAAATTAGAAGAAGGAATAGAGACAAATTTTAGAAGATGCCCACTGTTAAACGATCACTGTATTTTCTCATTTTAAAGACAAAAGCTAATTCTCGTATTCTTTGATGCTTCTCTTTGCGCTTCTTCAAAACAAACGTTCTCTTTCTCTATACATATTTTTTTTTTTTTTTTGGTGGGGGTTGTTACACGGTCCTCAGCAAGGGCCTGACAGAATGAAGGAAAAAACCTATAAGACTGGGAAAAGGAAAACTC
>Ga0307968_1002940_pt1 | contig 14186 bp, 10 predicted proteins | sample OrgLakmetagen650_FD_201834 | JGI IMG/M metagenome (GOLD analysis project Ga0307968, IMG submission 201834) | Saline water microbial communities from Organic Lake, Antarctica - #650 | ecosystem: Environmental > Aquatic > Non-marine Saline and Alkaline > Saline | place: Antarctica: Organic Lake... | reverse complement strand
CAGGAGAAGGTGAATCCCTCTTACTGGCGTGAAGTTGTGAAGATGTTGGGCTCTTATTGTCAGCAGGACAAGTTGAATCCTCTTATTGGCGTGAAGTTGTTTGGCTGGACAGCAGGACAAGGTGAATCCCTCTTTCTGACGTGAAGATATTGGGCTCTTATTGTCAGCAGGACAAGGGGAATGCTCACTCTCTGCCCGTCGCAGCTTGACAGTGAATTCTCGTCTCTCTCACACACACACACACACAAACACACACACACACAATTATACGCGCACACATACTAACACACACATGCACGCACGCACGCAACCAACACACGTGCACGCACGCAACTGACACATGTGCACGCATGCAACTGACACATATGCTGTGTTGTACTGCATGCAGTGAGATCTGCAACCGCATGGAAGAAGAGTACGGGAGTAAGGTGGGTGCCCTGCATGCTCAGCACGCTGGGGTTTTGGGAGGCACGGGCTGCATGCTCATGCTCACGTCTACAAATCTCTCTCTCTCTCTCTCTCTCTCTCTCTCTCTCTCTCTCTCTCTCACACACACACACACACACGCACACACACACACGCACACACACACACACACAAGGGACTTCACGACCACTTCCGACCAGTGACTGGCTTGCCCACGACAGCATAAGAAGGCCCTGTGCACTGATGTGTGTATTAAAGCACTTGTGCATCACCTCACGCACCATAACAATTACACACACACACATACACACACAAACACACACACACACGCATTCACACACACACACACACACACACGCATTCACACACACATACACACACACGCACACGCACAGGACTACTTTCGACCAGTGACCGGCTTGCCCATCAACAACTACTTCTCAGCCTTTAAGTTCAAATGGTTGTACGAGAACGTGGAGGTGGTCAGGGATGCTGTGGATCAGGACCAGGTGCGTGTGCGTGTGCGTGTGTGTGTGTATATATATGTGTGTGTGTGCGTGCGTGTGCGTGCGTGTGTGTGTGTGTGCGTGTGTGTGCGTGCGTGTGTGTGTTTGTGTATATGTGTGTGTGCCTTTCATGCATCGTGTTCAATGTGCAGACATGCTTTTGGGCTTTGCAACTCCTGCCTCATCACAAATCATAAGGTTATCGTTCACTGCTCTCACCGCATATGTGATCACCCATCATTCTGCAGCACAGGTGTGCTTTGGGGATTTGTGCCTCCTTCTCATCAACAATACATAAGGTTCTCCTTTACTGCTGCAACTGCAGATGTAATTGCATCGCAATCTGCACCACACACAGGCGTACTTTGGAACCTTGGACTCCTGGCTCATCTACCAACTCACAGGGGGGCTGAACGGGGGCATCCACGTCACTGATGGTGAGGCAGGCACTAACATGAGGCAATAAAAGTGTGAATGTGTGAGAGGTGCTTAGTCTGGGCATTTGCGTGAAGGACGATCTACGTTACTGATGGTGAGGCACGTGCACGCAGAAAAAAGAGTGAATGTGTGAGAGGTGCTTAGTCTGGGCATGTGAGTGAAGGACAATTTACGTCACTGATGGTGAGGCACGTGCACGCAGAAAGAATAGTGTGAATGTGTGAGAGGTGCTTAGTCTGGGCATGTGAGTGAAGGACGATTTACGTCACAGATGGCCAGGCACGTGCACGCAAAAAAAAGAGTGAATGTGTGAGAGGCGCTTAGTCTGGGCATGTGAGTGAGGGGGCATCCACGTCACTGATGGTGAGGCACTAACATGAGGCAAAAAAAGTGTGAATGTGTGAGAGGCGCTTAGTCAGGGCATGTGAGCAAAGGACGATTTATGTCACTGATGATAAGGCACGTGCACGATGAATATGTGTGAATGTGTGAGAGGTGCTTTGTCTGGGCATGTGAGTGAAGGACGATCTACGTCACTGATGGTGAGGCACGTACACGCAGAAAGAAAAGTGTGAATGTGTGAGAGGCGCTTAGTCTGGGCATGTGAGTGAGGGGGCATACACGTCACTGATGGTGAGGCACATACACGCAGAAAAAAGGGTGAATGTGTGAGAGGTGCTCTGTCTGGGCATGTGAGTGAGGGGACATACACGTCACAGATGGTGAGGCACGTGCACGAGGAAATCATAGTGTGAATGTGTGAGAGGCGCTTAGTCTGGGCATGTGAGTGAAGGACGATCTACGTCACTGATGGTGAGGCACGTACACGCGGAAAGAAAAGTGTGAATGTGTGAGAGGCGCTTATTTTGGGCGTGTGAGTGAGGGGGCATCCACGGCAGCAATGGTGAGGCTCGTACACGAGGAAAGTTTAGTGTGAATGTATGAGAGGCGCGTGTTATGGGGAGGTGAGGGAGGGGGCATCCACATTACTGATGGCGAGGCACTTAGAGCATGAAAAAGCATGCAAAACATGCAGCATTTATATTGAGAGAGTGAGGGGGCGTCCTTGCCACTGATGCGAGGGCATTCAGTTAAGAATAAAACGTGAATGTTTTGGGCGCTGGGCAACCTGGGCATTTGAGTGAGGGGCATCCATGTCGCTGATGGTGAGGCAGTTGGAATATACGCGCAACCTGCTCTGCTACATGTATACACACTGGAGCGTACACACACATAGCGAGCACGCAAGCACGCATCCTGCACTGTTTGTGAGGCACTTGCACAAGCGCGTGTACAAACAAACAATGCACGCACACACACACAAACACACACATAGTGAGCACGCAAGCACGCATCCTGCACTGTTTGTGAGGCACTTGCACAAGCGCGTGTACAAACAAACAGTGCACGCACACACACATACACACACACACACACACACACATAGCGAGCACGCAAGCACGCATCCTGCACTGTTTGTGAGGCACTCACACAAGCGTGTAAACAAACATACCCACAGGGAAGCCACAAACACGCACCATGCAATGTTTATGAGGCACTCATACATACATATGTACGCAAACATTAAATGCACAAGCACGCACCATGCTCATGGGATAAAAAAGACCAGTCCAGGCTTATTTTGTGCCTGCATTTAAGCAGCACGCCCTTTGCTCTGTTGCGCACACACACAGTGACAAATGCCGCGCGCACAATGCTCATGAATCTAGAGACGTGCCAATGGCATGAGCCCTACTTACCCCTCTTTGACATCCCAGCTTTGTTCTGTTGCGCACACACACAGTGACAAATGCCGCGTGCACAATGCTCATGAATCTAGAGACGTGCCAACGGCATGAGCCCTACTTACTCCTCTTTGACATCCCAACTTTGTTCTGTTGCGCACACACACAGTGACAAATGCCGCGCGCACAATGCTCATGAATTTGTAGACGTGCTAATGGCATGAGCCCTACTTACCCCTCTTTGACATCCCAGCTTTGTTCTGTTGCGCACACACACAGTGACAAATGCCGCGCGCACAATGCTCATGAATCTAGAGACGTGCCAACGGCATGAGCCCTACTTACTCCTCTTTGACATCCCAGCTTTGTTCTGTTGCGCACACACACAGTGACAAATGCCGCGCGCACGATGCTCATGAATCTAGAGACGTGCCAATGGCATGAGCCCTACTTACCCCTCTTTGACATTCCAGCCTCGTGCCTGCCACGCATTGTCAGCAATGCAGAGGTGAGGTGTGTGTAGATTTACCATGTGTGTGTGTGTGTGTGCGTGTGTGTGTGTGCGTGTGTGTGTGTGTGCGTGTTCACGTAAAGGCGTGTATGAATGCAGAGCTGCGTTTGCGTGGATGGGCTATGTGTATGTGTATGTGCACTCACGTGTGGATGTGTGATAAGAGTGGGCACGTTGAACTGTGCACGCACAGGCACTGTGTGCGCTCACATGAAAATGTGTATTGATGCCATGTGTGGATGGGCTCAAGAGTGGGCACATTAAACTGTGCATGCACAGACACTGTGTGCGTTCACGTGAAGATGTGTATTAATGCCATATGTAAAAGGGGTTAGATAAGAGTGGGCACCTTGAACTGTGCATGCCCAGACATTGTGCACGTACGCACATACACATAAGTTGTGCACAGTTTATTTAAGCACATCGTACTGCGCGTGCACAGACACCTTGTGCATCCACACACAAAAACACGCTCGTACGCACATGCACACCCACACTCACACACATACACACACAACACACACACATGCCCACGTGCCCACGCACAAGCATACAATGAAACACATATACACACGCACACACAACACAGACATATACACACGTGTACACGCACACGCATACAAGGACACGCAAACGCACACATGCACAAAAACTCACACCAAAACTTATCAGGTATACGGCCACGTGGCTGGCATGTACGGTGCACACACACACACACACACACACACACACACGCACACACACACACGCACACACACACAATATATATAATTCTCACGACATCTGCACACAGGTGTACGGCCACGTGGCTGGCATGTACGGTGCACTCAAAGGCATTCCCATATCAGGGTGCATGGGAGATCAAATGGCAGCCATCCTTGGTGAGCGCACTACTCTGGTAATAATTGCACCGTGATATATATATATATATATATACGAGATCAGATGGTGGCCATCCTTGGTGAGTGTACTACTCTGGCCAAACAAGCCAGCCGGGAGGGTGCAGCTCTTTGCCCTGGGTTTTCAGGCTGTCGGCCATTGCTGGTACATTTGCTGTTTTGTTTGCCCACATTTTGCGGATATTCTTACTCGCGGGCGTGGGCGAGTTTTTTTTGGACTGGGCTCATTCTCAATGAGTCATGTTTTGTTGTGACGATTAGGTTATCTTCCAAGTTAACAAAACTCCGACAGAGAAGCTACAAGGACGCTAGAAGCCTAAAAACTTGTAATACAAGCTTTTATGGTTGGCCAGAATTGTATGTGTGCACTGTACATGATACCGCATGTATGGTAGTTCCCCTACTAATAATGCGGCCAACTCAAAAAGGCTTACATAGATTGCTGCTCCTTCTTGTCGCTTGGATATTTACGTCTTGCTGTGCTGCAGGATGTGACTTTAAGCAGGGTACAAATCAGTTATTCTCAGGGTTGGCCAGAACCTTGCGTGTATGTGTGTATATACGTACCGTATACGACCGTGTGTGTGTGTATGTGTGTATATACATACCGTATACGACCGTGTACTTGGCGATTCACTTGCCAAAAACATCGTACATACACCGTATATATTAGGTTCTGGCCAACCCTGGTTGCTTTCATAAGATGCTGCTTGCTTATTGTTGCTTGGACGTTGCTCAAATCGATTCATTAGCTGCGGGGCATAAATCAAATACAGCAATGCTACAGTCATTCTGTACTACATTTTAAACACATTCATCACGTCACTTGTACTGCAACACACAGGCTAAATCAAAGCAATGTTGTGCGATTTTTGTGACCGCACTACATTTATTTCCCCCCTCAAGGACATAGCTTGCTCACTGTTGCCTACACAATGCCCAAACTGCAAGGCGTAGGTCAAATCAGAACACATGTTTTTTCTTCAGGACATTGCTTACTCACTGTTGCCTACACAATGCCCAAACTGCAAGGTATAGGTCGCATCAGAAACACGTTTTTTCTTAAGGACATTGCTTACTCAATGTTGCCTACACAATGCTCAAACTGCAAGGCATAGGTCGAATCAGAAGACACCTTTTTTCTTAAGGACATTGCTTACTCACTGTTGCCTACACAATGCTCAAACTGCAAGGCATAGGTCAAATCAGAAGACACCTTTTTTCTTGAGGACGTTGCTTACTCACTGTTGCCTACACAATGCTCAAACTGCAAGGCATAGGTCAAATCAGAAACGTGTTTTTTCTTGAGGACATTGCTTACTCACTGTTGCCTACACAATGCCCAAATTGCAAGGCATAGGTCGAATCAGAACACACCTTTTTTCTTGAGGACATTGCTTGCTCACTGTTGCCTACACAATGCCCAAACTGCAAGGCATAGGTGAATCAGAGATTAGTACACTTGTTCTGTACCACATTGCAAACATTGCTAAGAATGTTGCTTGCTTATCGTCACTTGAATGGTGCTTGAAGGTACAGATATCTCGGGCCTCATTTTTTTTCTGGAGGGACCCGGTGCCATAATGACTCCATTTCTTTGATTCATGTGGGAAGCGGTTTTCACCACCTGCGTACCGTTTTCTTTTATTTCTCCTTCCTTTTAAAGTTTTAACATTTAATGTAAGTGCGTCTCTGATAGAATTGTTTTTATTGCCTTTTGTGTTTGCAGGGCATAGGTTGAAAGCAGGAGAAGCGAAGAACACGTACGGCACCGGCTGCTTTATGCTCTTGGTGAGATGTGTGTGTGTGTGTGTGCATGTGTGTGTGTTTGTGTGTGTGTGTGTGTGTGTGAGAGAGAGAGAGAGAGAGAGAGAGAGAGAGAGAGAGAGAGAGACAGAGACAGAGACAGAGAGAGAGAGAGAAAGAGAGAGAGAAAGAGAGAGAGAGAGAAGAGAGAGAGAGAGAGAGAATGCTTGAGCATACAACACACATCACAAACTTCTCACCCTCTGCACAACACGGGCCCCAAGCGCATCTTTTGTACTTTTCAAAACAACAACTGTTGACGTTACACAGCAGTTGCCCAAAACCTGTCTAAACGCCAGAGAAAGTGCTTGAGCTTGCAACACACAACATCGCAAAATTAGCCATACCTCTGCACAACACGGGCCCCAAGCGCATCATTTCCCAGCATGGGCAGCTCAGAGAAAGTGCTTGAGCATGCAACACACAACATCGCAAACTTTACTTTCCTCTACAGAACACGGGCCCCAAGCGCATCATTTCCCAGCATGGGCAGCTCAGAGAGTGCTTGAGCATGCAACACACAACATCGCAAACTTTACTTTCCTCTACAGAACACGGGCCCCAAGCGCATCATTTCCCAGCATGGGCAGCGCAGAGAGTGCTTGAGCATGCAATACACAACATCGCAAACTTTACTATATCTCTACAGAACACGGGCCCCAAGCGCATCATTTCCCAGCATGGGCTGCTCACGACTGTGTGCTATAAGCTGGGGGCAGACATCCCTCCTTGCTATGCTCTTGAAGGTGCGACTATATGTGTGTGTACGCGTGTGTGTGTATGTGTGTGTGTGTGTTTGTGTGTGCGTGCGTGTGTGTATGTATGTGTGTGAATGTGTAGAAGAGGGGAATGGATGCAAAATGGGGTGCGTGCTACAAGCAGCTGACTAACATCCCTCTTTGCTATGCTCTTAACGGCGTGTGTGAATGTGTGTGGAAGGGTTCATGGGGGGTGTATATGTGTGTGGACGCCTGCGTGTAAATATGTGTGTAATATGTGTGTATCTTATAGGCATCTTCGTCGCTGTGCTCTTGAACGTGCACAACGCTAGCTGGCATACAAACAGCAGGCACGCTTAAATGCGCGCACGCACACACACATTACACACACACACATACACACACACATACCGACACACATACACACGCATGCACGCAGATGCTGTGGCTGTGGCAGGATTCGGGAGTGAGCTGGCTCACAAATAACTCAGGCAACACCTGCAAACACACACACACACAAACACACACACACACACACACACACACACGTACACACACACAAATACACACACATATGCACGCACACACATACACACACATACACACACATACACACACATGTATATACGCACAGGTGCTGTGGCTGTGGCAGGGTTGGGAGTGAGCTGGCTCACAAACAACCTTGGCATCCTGGAGAGTTTCATGCAAGCAGAGGAGCTTGCCCTTACGGTGGGTGCCCATTCTTAGAAAAAGAAAAGGAAAAACTACGCAGGCAGTGAAAAACCGCTCCCTACATCAATCATGAAAAGGAGCCACTTTGTTACTGGGCACCGTAAAACTCCTCCAGAAAATGAACTGGCCAACTCTAAAATGTTGTGTCACTATGCAGGCGTTTGTGCCTGCTTTCTCCGCCTTGCTTGCAACTCAGTCAACTTGCTTAAGCCTTTCATTCGAATTCACACGTACACAACGCATTTGACGTCTCGTTGTGCAGGTGCCAGACACGGGGGCGTGTACTTTGTGCCTGCCTGCTTGCCTTCTCCGACTTGCTCACAACTCAGTCAACCTGCTATACTTTTCATTTAATTTACAATTTCACAACAATGACGCCACGCTCGTCTCGTTGCGCAGGTGCCAGACACGGGGGGTGTGTACTCTGTGCCTGCCTGCTTGCCTTCTCCGACTTGCTCACAACTCAGTCAACCTGCTATACTTTTCATTTAATTTACATTTTCACAACGATGACGCCACGCTCGTCTCGTTGCGCAGGTGCCAGACACGGGGGGTGTGTACTCTGTGCCTGCCTGCTTGCCTTCTCCGACTTGCTCACAACTCAGTCAACCTGCTATACTTTTCATTTAATTTACATTTTCACAACGATGACGCCACGCTCATCTTGTTGTGCAGGTGCCAGACACGGGGGGCGTGTACTTTGTGCCTGCCTTCTCCGGCCTGCTAGCTCCCCACTGGGACGATAGCGCTAGAGGAGTGATTATTGGGCTGACAGGTGAGCGAGTTTGCGTGGGTGGGTACACGCGTGTGTGGGTGTGGGTTTGGGTGTGATTGTGTGTGGGGGAGAGGGGTTGTACGCTTGTGTGTGTGCGTTTGTACGTGTGTTTGTGCATGCGTATATGCATTAATTAATGTCTACTATTGCTGATTGGTTTGAGTAGGTGTCAAAAGCCCAAAAATGCATAAATACACACACATCGTGCATTTTTACACACACACATACACATCGTGCATAATTACACACACAGGTTTCAGCAACAAGGCACACATCGTGCGTGCAATGCTGGAGGCCATCTGCTTCCAATCCAGAGAGGTGCGAGTGCGCGTGCGTGCGTGCGCGCGTGCGTGTGCGCGTGCGTGCGCGCGTGCGTGTGTGTATGTGTGTGTGTGTATGTGTGTGTGTGTGTGTTTTGTGTGTGTGTGTGCGCGTGCGTGCGCGCGTGCGTGTGTGTGTGTATGTGTGTGTATGTGTGTGTGTGTGTGTGACAGAAAATGAGCTCCAGTGCACCTACATTTTATCCCTTTGCAACTCAACACCAAATGACTTGCATGCAACAGGATTGAGCTGGTCAGTTGCACACACACACACACACACAAAATTACACACACACACAAAATCACACACACACACATTTAAACACAAACACAAACAAACAAACACGCAGGTGCTTGACTCCATGCGCATGGATGCTGACATTGAGGGCATGCACTTGCTAAAGGTAGACGGAGGCGCGACTAAGAGTGATCTTCTCATGCAAGTCCAGGTGAGTTGCTGACTGCGCGTGTTAAAAAGGGATTTATATATCAAAGGTGTGGCTTTGCTTAAGGTAGACGGAGGCGCGACTAAGAGTGATCTGCTCATGCAAGTCCAGGTGAGTTGCTGACTGCGCGTGTTAAAAAGGGATTTATATATCAAAGGTGTGGCTTTGCTGAATGTAGACAGAGGTTTGCTGAAGAGTGATCTGCTCATGCAAGTCCAGGTGAGTTGCTGACTGTGCATGTTAAAAAGGGATTTATATATCAAAGGTGCGGCTTTGCTGAATGTAGACAGAGGTGTGCTGAAGAGTGATCTGCTCATGCAAGTCCAGGTGAGTTGCTGACTGCGCGTGTTAAAAAGGGATTTATATATCAAAGGTGTGGCTTTGTTGAATGTAGACAGAGGTGTGCTGAAGAGTGATCTTCTCATGCAAGTCCAGGTGAGTTGCTGACTGCGCGTGTTAAAAAGGGATTTATATATCAAAGGTGTGGCTTTGCTGAATGCAGACAGAGGTGTGCTGAAGAGTGATCTTCTCATGCAAGTCCAGGTGAGTTGCTGACTGCGCGTGTTAAAAAGGGATTTATATATCAAAGGTGTGGCTTTGCTGAATGGAAACAGAGGTGCGCTTGAGAAGAACCTGCTCACGCTAGCTCAGGTGAGGTGCTGATTGTGCATGTTCGGTACGTGACTTCTTTATCAAAGGTGTAGCTTAGCTGAACGTTGATGGAGGTGCGCTTGAGAAGAATCTGCTCATACGATCTCAGGTGATGTGCTGACTGCAAGTGTAAGCACTTGGCGTTATCATGGGGGGGTTATTAAGAGTAAGGTAGGCCGTATACAATTGTATACGCCGTATATGACCGTGCTTTTGATGAAATCCCTGCAAGAAATACCGATTATTTCGTATATATATGGTTCTGGTTAACCCTAACTAAAGAGTGATCTAGTCGTGCAAGGAGCCTTCTGTGCTTCCTTAGGACATCTGCAGCACAGAAATAACGGAGCGAGGCTATCAGGACATTTACCAATGAAACAAAGCATGATGAAAAAACAATAAGAGATCACTGCACAGGCTTTGAAAGTCGCTCCCCATATTAATTAAGGAAAGGCGTGATCCTGTTTGTGAGACCCATTTCTTACAACAATTACACAGGCGGACTTGCTTCAGACGACTGTGGTCCGCCCGAATTTCCAAGAGACAACCGTGCTAGGAGCAGCATTGGCTGCTGGCTTGGGTGCAGGTGTGTGTATATGTGTGTGTGTGTGCGTGTACGTGTGCTTCAATGTGTTTGTGTGTAAATGTGTGTTCGTTTGCCTGTGTATGCGTAATGGTGGGTAGGTAGGCAAATGGGATCAAATGAGGTTATGAGCGTGTGTGTGTGTGTGTGTTTGTGTGTGTGGGGTGGGGGGACCTGTTTATAAACAATCCCTGCTGTTTGTAGTACGTCAAAGAACTGCGCACCTTACTTTCACATTTTTCCTTGTACTAATCCAGGCTGCTAAACCTCGCGTCCTTGCACTTTTGCAAGCATAGCGTACAGAGCAGTGTTTTTTAAAGTCGATATACCATATCGATCGATATGAAAACATGGGTTTCCGACTTTTGAAATCGACATGAATTTCCAAATCCTTAAAAACAAAACACTGGTACAGAGCTCTGACCTTGGTGAGCTTCGGCATCTTCGTCACAACAGAGTTCCAGCCACATAGGAACAGAACAAATGCAACATCCGCACTTGAACATGCAGTAACCGTGCCTCTTTTGTGTAGAGGATGCCGAAGCTCACCAAGGTCAGAGCTCTGTACCAGTGTTTTGTTTTTAAGGATCTGGAAATTCATATCACGAGTATGCCTCTGGCCTTGTGATTTTTGTGCACCCGCATAAAAGTCAGCGCATAAAAGTCTGCGCATAAAAGTCAGCGCATAAAAGTCAGCGCACAAAAGTCCCATGGTATAGAACAAACGCACACACAGAACAAACACACACATGGAAGCACACGTGCACACATGCACACACGCACACTGGTAGATGCTGAGCAACATGTCTATACTTGTGCGTGTGATTGTGCAGGTGTGTGCAGAGCTCTGGCCTTGTGTTTGCCTGTGCGTCCTACGATGCGAATGATTTCTAGCCACATTGACATGGAACAAATGCGGCGTTCACAATTTGTGCATGTGATTGTGAGGTGTATGGAGCTCTGGCCTTGTGTTTGCATCCGCGTTCTACAACAGATTGAGCCATATTGACAAGGCACAAATGCGTTTGCAATTTGTACGTGTGATTGTGCAGGTGTATGAGCTTTGGCCTTGTGTTTGCCTCCGCGTTCTACGACAGATTGAGCCATATTGACAAGGCACAAATGCAATTGCAATTTGTGCGTGTGATTGCGCAGGTGCTTGGGACTCTGGCCTTGTGTTGCCCTTGGATCCTACGACGCAAATGTTTCATGCCACATTGACGTGAAACAAAAGACGTTCACAATTTGTGCGTGTGATTGCGCAGGTGTATGGAGCTCTGAACTTGTATTTGCCTCTGCGTCTTACAACAACATTGAGTTTCAGCCTGCCATTACCGACGTAGAAGCAGACAAGCGGTAAGCAAGCTTGTGTGGGGTGGCATGTTTATGGCGGGTGACTGAGTGAGTATTTGGGTGTGGGGGTGGGGGTGGGGGTGGGGGGGCTGTGGGTGTGAGTGTGGGTGAGGGCTGTGGGTGTCGGTGTGGGGGTGGGGGGGCTGTGGGTGTGAGTGTGAGTGTGAGGGTGGGTTTGTTTTTGTTGTGTGTATGAGTGAGTTGTGATGTAGCATCACTGTGATGTAGCATCACTAGGGTTGGCCAGAACCATATATACACGGTGTATATACAGTATTTTTGGCAGGGAAATAACCCAATATACGGTCAAATACGGTGCATATATACAGTTCTGGCCAACCCTAAGCGTCAATGTGATGTAAGCGTCACTGTGATGTGAGCGCTACTGTGATGTAGCGTCACTGTGATGTAGCATCAACGTGATGTAGCGTCACTGTGATGTAGCGTCACTGTATGATGTAGCGTCACTGTGATGAAGCATCACTGTGATGTAGCGTCACTGTGATGTAGCGTCACTGTGATGTAAGCGTCACTGTGATGTAGCGTCACTGTATGATGTAGCGTCACTGTGATGTAGCGTCACTGTAATGTAGCGTCACTGTGATGTAGCGTCACTGTGATGTAGCGTCACTGTGATGTAGCGCCACTGTGATGTAGCGCCACTGTGATGTAGCGTCACTGTGATGAAGCATCACTGTGATGTAGCGTCACTGTGATGTAGCGTCACTGTGATGTAGCGCCACTGTGATGGAGCACCACTGTGATGTAGCGTCACTGTGATGAGTGATGTAGCGTCACTGTGATGTAGCGTCACTGTGATGTAGCGTCACTGTGATGAAGCATCACTGTGATGTAGCGTCACTGTGATGTAGCGTCACTGTGATGTAGCGCCACTGTGATGTAGCGCCACTGTGATGTAGCGTCACTGTGATGAGTGATGTAGCGTCACTGTGATGTAGCGTCACTGTGATGTAGCGTCACTGTGATGTAGCGTCACTGTGATGTAGCATCACTGTGATGTAGCATCACTGTGATGTAGCGTCACTGTGATGTAAGCGTCACTGTGATGTAAGCGTCACTGTGATGTAGCGTCACTGTGATGTAGCGCCACTGTGATGGAGCACCACTGTATGATGTAGCGCCACTGTGATGAAGCATTACTGTGATGTAGCGTCACTGTGATGTAGCGTCACTGTGATGAAGCATCACTGTGATGTAGCGTCACTGTGATGTAGCGTCACTGTGATGTAGCGCCACTGTGATGTAGCGCCACTGTGATGTAGCGTCACTGTGATGAGTGATGTAGCGTCACTGTGATGTAGCGTCACTGTGATGTAGCGTCACTGTGATGTAGCGTCACTGTGATGTAGCATCACACTTTGATGTAGCGTCACTGTGATGTAGCGTCACTGTGACTGAGCATCACTGTGATGTAGCGCCACTGTGATGTAGCGTCACTGTGATGGAGCACCACTGTATGATGTAGCGCCACTGTGATGAAGCATTACTGTGATGTAGCATCACTGTGATGTAGCGTCACTGTGATGTAGCGTTACTGTGATGTAGCGTTACTGTGATGAGTGATGTAGCGTCACTGTGATGCAACGTCACTGTGATGTAGCGTCACTGTGATGTAGCGTCACTGCTTCAAAACTTCATGGAAGGTGAACCGTCTCAACGTGACTTGCAGTGTAGGCAGCACCACACACATTTCTGTGAGTGAGTTTGGCTTCGACTGTGTGAATGGGGTCGTGTTCACACACTGGACGTGACCATATGCTGGAGAACTTCCTGATGGAAATGCTGTGTAGGTACGCACCGTATATTTCATGCTCAGACCAATCCCCACATAAATGCCGTGTGGGTACGCACCGTATGAGTCATGCTCTGTGATAAATGCCGTGTAGGTAGGCACCGCACGTATCATGCTCTGACCAATCCCCACATACTGTTTGTAACTATCTGAGTGTGTGTGTGTGGGTGCGGCTGTGGGTGAAGGTGTAAGTGTGGGTGTGGCTGTTGGTGAGGGTGAAGGTGTGGGTGTGGGTGTGGCTGCGGGTTTGAGTGTGAGTGTGGGTGTGGTAGGTACGCACCGCACGTATCAGGCTCAGACCGATCCCCACATACTGTTTATAATTACCTGAGTGTGGGTTTGGCTGTGGGTGAGGGTGAAGGTGTAAGTGTGGGTGTGGCTGTGGGTGAGGGTGAAGGTGTAAGTGTGGGTGTGGCTGTGGGTGAGGGTGAAGGTGTAAGTGTGGGTGTGGCTGCGGGTTTGA
>Ga0307968_1002934_pt1:7500-14194 | contig 14194 bp, 16 predicted proteins | sample OrgLakmetagen650_FD_201834 | JGI IMG/M metagenome (GOLD analysis project Ga0307968, IMG submission 201834) | Saline water microbial communities from Organic Lake, Antarctica - #650 | ecosystem: Environmental > Aquatic > Non-marine Saline and Alkaline > Saline | place: Antarctica... | reverse complement strand
AGCACAGACTCAGTTCAAAGTGATTTTTTGCTCTTATTCATTACCTGCAGGTGCCCCATCTACCAGACCTCGGTCAACACAGTATGTGGGGAGATGGTGGCACCACGATTCAGCAGTAGCAGCAGTCAATTAAGGTTAAGGTTAAGATTATGGTTACATCACTATATATGCCTCAAAGGGCATCTCAGCGGAAGCTTGGGAAAAAGCCTGCAACCTAACCTATCTAAACAAGAGGGGAAGCGTCTATGATAAGTAAGAGAAAGAGACGGAACAAAGGTCTAGTCTGGAGAAGAAAAGGAGAGTCAAGTATGGCTTAAGAACTAGCAGAAAAAGGTTTGGTCTGAGCACAGAGAGTTCTGAAGGAAGCAGTGCTAGTGCTCCACAGAAGAAAGTCGAGCCAGCTCTAGAAATCAGAAGCAAGGCAGCAGGCGCCTGTCTAGAAGCATCAAGTTAGCAGCAGTTAATCCATGCTCAGTTTCAATACCAGTTCAGTACCATTGCATGGGCCCAGCACGCTAACCACTGCGTAGGTGATACAGACCAGACCAGTAGGTTATACAGACCAGTTTCAGTAGTCTCAAACTTGTGTTCAAACTCCATTTGTCCCTGCGTCTACAACTTGTCCAACTTATTTGTGTGTGTGCAATGTGCGTGGGTTTTGCCCTTATGAAAGGTCTAAACTATGTTTCAGTATGCGCCTTCTTTGGTGAACCAACGTCTACTCTTTAAAATGTTTTAACCTATTTTTTCTCGTGTCTTTAAGGTTAGCATTTTCCAGTTGCGTCACAGCCCTTTTTTTTATTTTTACTTGGTCTGTTGCTTTTGAGGTTTACCTCGTTCTCATAGGTTGAGCAGCCATTCCAGGTTGAATGCCTGTAATCCAAACTAAACTAAACCGGGCATGCTATTACCATGCAAGAGTTTGCTGCAGATTTGAAGCATAGGATGAGAGGTGTTTGGAGAGACGCTGAGTTGGTGGACCCCAACACGCACAACAACAAACTGGCCACTTATCATTCTTGCCTGGTTTGCCACCCCTTTTTCTAGAAATGAGTGTATGCTGACTATTGTACCATGGTATCTTCATCTTAACCGATCCAAACATGTTCTGCGCAATGTCAGTAGACTCCGTTTGCATGCGCATACTTTGAAAGTTGAGGCAGCAGCGTGGCTTGAAGATGGTTTTCGCGTATGTGACCATACCAATGTCCTGATGAACATGTTCAAAACGAGGTGCATGCTATTTTATTTTGCCAAGACCATCGGGCTTATGAGCTGAGGAAACATTTTCCTTTCTGTTTACACCTTTTCTTGAGGATTTCTCAGCAGCCCAACCCTTTTTGCTGCAACAGGTCAACAACCAACTTGTTCATGATTTCCTTTCTCAGCAGAACACTAGACTTTTTCTTTTTCTTTCTGAGCTTATGGATTTATATCTGGCTGGCCTCGGCTTTTTCAGAAAAATGAAATGAAAGATGCCTTAACAACGAAGAAAGTGCTTTATAAAGGAAGGTGCCTTACAAAGAAAAACGTGCCTAGCAAAGAAAAGTGTCTTACAAGGAAAAAAGAGTGCAATCCTAATAAGTGTCTTAAATATGTTCACACTAACCAACACAGCATGCCTGATTCAGTTCTCCAGTGTAGCCCTAGCGTTCTCGAGCACCCTTGGCACAAGCCCGCGCCAAAAGTGCTGGAGGACGCTTGCGCTTGCCCACGGGAACTGCAAGCATGCTCGAAGTTCAAGGCACTTTCGTGGTTGTATGGAAGCTGCAGAAGCAGGCTTTTACAAAACTGACGAGCGGGATCTTTCTGACATAACCAATCATCCAAATAAAAGGAGCGCATTGATGCATCGTTTTTCAGGATGCTCTGCTGGCTGCACCTTTGGCTGTTGCTGATCCACATTGAACACGACCCTACCTGGTTCATGGTTATGCTCCCCTTCCTCGCTCTGCAGCTCATGGACCTCTACCTGTAAAGGTCCATGAGCTGCAGAGCGAGGAAGAGCATGGCGTAAGAGGGAGGGCTTTTGCAACAATCCCTGATCAGTGAACAACACATGCATCATGCATACGTCCAAAAATCTGGAGCGGAGATCTGGAAGCTCAAAATTGGAAGCTGTCCATGAAGCTCAACCCACCAGTATAGCGTTTCTTGGAACTGCCAGCCTCCTTTCTTTGGGCCCTTTTGGAGAAGAGCAGGAGCTTTTGTAGTTGCTGCTGCATGGACGCGACACGCTCCTTGCACTATGCCTGTGCACAAATGTCACAACAAAAACTAAAATTGTGTGACACTCATGGGTGTGCTGCTGTCTGTCACATGTACGTTGCATTTGCAGCGCTGAGAAACAGGCATGTAGAGCAAGCGAGTGTTTGCAGAGCTGAGAGACAGGCAAGTAGAGCAAGCAGGTGTTGGAACCAAGGTTGTGCGTGGACTTACCCCATCCATCAACATCTGTGGCTGGCTGCACAACCTGAATATGAGATGCAGACTTGGCATCGACAGCTGGCTGAGTGGCTTCGTGAGTGTGTCTTCACCTACACCCTGAGTATGTGCAAGGTGATGAAGCCCATGAGATGAGTCAGCTGATATGTCTGAGAGACTGGACCTGCAAGAAGTGCACAAGCTGTGAGTCATTGTACATATATGTACATAAATGCACGCTTTACCAAGAAGGCAGTGGCCTGCTTAGGCATGTGGACGTAGGTCAGGCATCCCCTGCACGTCAGTCGGCGCTTCAGTTTGCACACTGCAGCATTAATATGATTGGGGATGCACCATGGCTTCAAACTTGCTGCAGTGCAACATGTAAACTGTACACACAAACACCCTGCTCACCCCCTCCCTCAGTGCCTGCAGCACCGGGATCTCCTCACCGCTGCTGACTGCACTACCCCCGAACACTGCTGGGACCTGGTGCACCCAGCTTGCTCTCATAGGCGACCTCCTCCAGCTTGGGCTGCTGCTGCATCACCAGCTGGGTCTCCTACTACACCCTTTTCTTCTCCTGCTCCTTCTCCCGCTGGCGCATAACCTGCAGCGACTCCTGTCTCTTCCTCTCTCTGTCAGCTCCCCGCTGTGCCAGGATGGGCTGCAGGGCTGGCTCTCGCTGGAATCAGCTCAGACCGGCTGCTCTTTTCGGGAGCGACAGGGATACCGTGCCGCAGGACTCTCATATAGACGCTGTGGCAGATCCCGTTGCCATTGCTTGCCGGCATCCAGGTATGCTTGCTGTAGACTATAGGAGATTTCAGCAAACACACTTGGATGCCGGGGACGTTGGTAGAGAGCATGAGGTTGGTAGTTAGCATGCCGGCGGGGTGGTTGTTAGTTAGCATGAAGGAGTTGGGCAGCCACTCCCATGTGCCACCGGGCGTGGTCCTGAACATATGTGGTACCTCAAGCAGCTTGTCCAGGCTGAGGGCCAGCTCTTCCCGGGCTGCTTTCAGCAGGCGGGCAGCAACTGCTGCTTGTGCTGGTGCTGGTGCTGGTGCTGGTGCTGGTGCTGGTGCTAATGCTGGTGCTGGTGCTGGCGCTGGTGCTGGTGCGGGTGCTGCTGCGGGTGCGGGTGCGGGTGCTGCTGCGGGTGCTGGTGCTGATGTCGTTGATCACAATGAGGCACTCCAACAACTGGTGCTTGGCAGCGTCAGACAGAATGTATGTGCAACTGCGCTTGCAAAAGCTTGGGAAAGTTAGGTTGCGCAGTGTCTTGAAGGACAGCAAGCACAGGTGCAGGGTGGGGTGAGCCCTCGTTCGAGCCCGACCTGATCTACATGTGATGCTGAGCTCCACCTCAATTCAAGCAAGGGACCTAATTTCATGCATGGGCACCGACGATCATGCATAGGGATGGAGAACCCATATAATCGGGAGGAGAAGGCATTGGTGTATGTCCCAAACACTTTGTCCCTTGGGTGCTCACTCCAGTGATGGGGGAATTTGGGGTCATTGTCAAGGGGGGATGCCATTTTTTCTTTAGTGACCAGGGCTGAAGGCTAAGTAAAGTATGGTAAAGGTTTGTTTTACATGTTTTACATACGCAACCTAGCAGTCGCACGTTTTGACTGATGGCTTTATCTGTAAACTCTGAAAAGGCTTGCATTACGTTTTCTTTTATCAATACATAAAGCGGTTAGCATACTGCTCATGGTGTGGCCACAAGGAGACTTGGTTCGTGCCTCCAAACCCAAATGCATTGCACAACGCTGCTTTTGGACCCTCTGGCAATGGATGTGCAGCCGGACCTACCAACCCCTGCAAAAAAAGGACACACAAAGTAAGAGTAAAAACACTACACCAGAAGGGATCGGTATGCACTAGGGAAATAATTCCAGACCATTCGTTGCTCAAATAAGCCAGAGCTTATAAGATGAAGAACCAGTTCATGCAGAGTGCAAATATACATTGTTTGGTGGGCTTGGTGCATGGTAAGCATCTCTTGCTTCAAAGAAAGAAAGAAAGAAAGAAAGAAAGAGAGAAAAAGAACACAGAGTGTAAATGCTACCGGCATGGACAAAAAAGGATATCGTTTTGTATCCTGCACCACCCAACGGAATTTTGTAAAATGGTAGCACCTTTTGCTACTAGGTTAAGAAGGGTGTACTCACACCTTAAGCTGCCTGTGCCAGCAAAAAGCCCATCACCTTGTGTGGCCGCAGGTCACCCCTTCATAAACCCTTGCAATTAACGTGGGGTTGTCAATGCCCGCGTATTTGGTTTTGCTTCTTTCCTTTCCTAATCTAACGCAAATACCCACACACAATCTCCCACCTTTTTTTATTGATAGGTAAGTCCTTACTATGATACCACAGGTATTCCGTTATTTCTTCCAAAAATGCAGGCAAATTTGCAAAACAAATTAGGACGTGATAGAAAGATTGCAAGCAGTGATAGTACTACAAGCATAGATCAAGATAACGGAGACCTTGCTGTCGGGCAGCAAAGAACTCATGCTACAAGGCAAATTTGAACCCGTGACCCCAAAAAATTTAACCTGACCATGGACCACTAGGTTTTCAGGGCGGCTACCCTTAAAGTTTATAAGACACATTTAATTAAAAACAGGTTACCTAACAGTTACCTGCAAATTTCTTACATCACAGTTCCTTACAATGCAGGCAGAATGGAAAGGATCTGCAGGGAAGCACATGCATCATACCTTTAACAGATGTGGATGAGGATTCTCTAGGTTTGCCGTAGGAGGTGCCAAATTAAAATGGAGCGCCAATATTGTGAAAACCTGAAGGTGTGGATGTGTGCGTGTGTATGCGTGTGACAGCATGTCAAATGTACTTGCAAGAACAGGAAATAAAATAGTTAACTACAAAGGCCGCAGAGTGGAATCTGATAAGAATGTTAAGCAGGAAAGAGTGAACAGCAAATTACATATGCAAAATTTAACGTGAGAAGCTGTGGTGCAGGCTTTACAGCTACAAGCTCTTCACATTATCTGAGGAGGTGTGTGTGTGTGTGTGTGTGTGTGTGAGAGTGTGTGTGTGTGTGTGCATGTGCACTGTAAAAAGCACTTGCGCGTCTTTTTGAGTCTAGGAGAAGGTGACAACACGACCAGGAGAAGAAGCGCAAGATCAGGTGCAGCGTTTATACACGTAGAACTTAACGTTCAATTCGTATGCTTCACTCAACGCCATAGACATGACATGCATGCATCACTGCCAAGAGACAAGCCTGTCCTGTCATTGTCGCAAAGGGGATTGAGGTTACCTATGAGGGCATGGATTTCGATTCATTACCAACCTAAGGGCGTTGAAGTTGCGTGGGCATTGATGTAGGAGACGTGCTCCTTTGATAGCCCAGAGCCCTGAAAAGCACGCTCCATTGCCAACCTAGCTCCTAGGCCCTGAGGGTGTGGCTGTGTGATGTGGTGGCCGTCCCCGCTCAGTCCATAGCCACGTATCTGTGAACAGGATTCAGCCTTACACATTTTTGCGCAAGATCGACGTGGCTGTGTGCCAGGAGTGTCCTGGTTGTGTGATGTGACGGCCGTCCCCGCTCAGTCCATAGCCACGTATCTGTGAACAGGATTCAGCCTCACACATTTTTGCGCAAGATCGACGTGGCTGTGTGCAAGGAGTGTCCTGGTTGTGTGATGTGACGGCCATCCCCGCTCATTTGACAGCCACGTATCTGTGAACAGGATTCAGCCTCACACATTTTTGCGCAAGATCGACGTGGCTGTGTGCAAGGAGTGTCCTGGTTGTGTGATGTGACGGCCGTCCCCGCTCATTTCACAGCCACATGTAACATATCTTTGCATGAATCCAGCCTTGCGTGCCTGTGTATAAGGATCAGCCACGGAAGTCTAGCCAGGCATTAGAGCATAGGAATCAAACAACGCCCCCAAAGGGAAGGGCTCAGTCACGCATTGGAAAGCAGTCAGTCACGTGTCTGTGCCAAGAATTGTACCACAAGTATGCAAACGCAGGGTTAAGCAATGTTCTAGAAAGGATTCAGGCACATATCTGTGCCCAGTGTACAGCTACGCACCTGTGTTTTCAGGTTCAGCCCCATGGCGAACGCCACAGCCAGGTATTGATGTTAAATTTTCAGCGTGCATTGATGTCCTCTTATACATCATCCTGCGTCTGTGCCTCCTCAGGTGCTGTCCTTTATTCAAACCCCTCCCCCATACTACAGCTACAAGGCGGAGAGCTGGAGTGGCTTGGGTTTTGTTTCA
>Ga0307968_1002934_pt1:0-2500 | contig 14194 bp, 16 predicted proteins | sample OrgLakmetagen650_FD_201834 | JGI IMG/M metagenome (GOLD analysis project Ga0307968, IMG submission 201834) | Saline water microbial communities from Organic Lake, Antarctica - #650 | ecosystem: Environmental > Aquatic > Non-marine Saline and Alkaline > Saline | place: Antarctica: Organic... | reverse complement strand
GAAGGACGACAGCGTGGCAGCACTAGAGGGCCCTTGAAGAAAAATAGAGGTGAGTTTAGCTTCATGGACAGCTTCCAATTGTGCGCTCCCAGATCTCCACTCCAGATTCTCAAAATGCACATGTGTTGTTCACTGATCAGTTAGGGATTCCTGCAAATGCACTCCCTCTCGTGCCATGCTATCCACAGGAAACGTAGAGTTCCTGGAGCTGCCGAGCATTCCAGAGGAGTCCCATCCAGGTAGGGTGTGTTCAATGCGGTTTAGATGCCGCGAAATGCAAGCCTGGTTCCCGAGCGGAGTCACGTTTATGCATGTTCGCGATGAGTAGGAAGTTAAACTTAATATCGTTGCAGCACAATTGCATTCCGGCCACTTGTTGTTGTGGTGACGCGTCGCGCGGAGAGGGCACTCACTACCCGGGATTGAGAACGGAGATTCAGAGTTGCAAAGTCTCAGCCCCATAGAGCCGTCCTCCACTACAGGCAAGGGCGATTGCAACAGGCCTGCACCAGCCATCTTACTTGCTTTGCACTTTCTTTGCATAACACTAGGCACACACATCAGGTCAAACACAGGATCTTGAGGATTTTCAGGATGCAGGTATGCATTGAGCACCAGCATTGGGCAAACGCACAGCTCATGCATCTGCACATGCAAGGCTGGTGCTGGGATGAGCAGGGACCTAGTTCCAAGAGCCCTCTCTTTGCACACAACTCTGCTCTCTTTGCATACAATCTCTGCTTAGGGCAGCCAGAATTGCCAGGCATAGGTATAGGAGACCATGCCATTTGGAATTCATTAAAGGGCAAGAAAGCCCTTGCTCATCGCAGACCTTTGGCTGTCACGACGAGGTTATGGTATCCAGCTTATGCATGGATTGCAAGCATGGGCTATGATGGATTGCAAATATGGGCTATGAATCCAAGGTCTCTGACCTGTTCCTAGAGACCTTAAGCACAGCGCCAGAAAAAGCTATGTAAATTGAATGGACCTAGGGTCCCCAAGCGCAGCGCCACTATTTCTTTTTTGCTGGCCTTTCTGAATCCCAGGAACTCATGTACTATAGACAACGTATGCTGCGCATTTGCAATGTGAATTGCTTACATTAGGCTTCCTTTCTTCTTTATTGTACAGTGGTTGCAACATATCAATTTCTTCGTTTCTTTCTTTTCTTTAGACAATTTTCTTTTTCTTTTTTTGCTGGCCTTTCTGATTCCCAGGAACTCATGTATTATAGCCAACGTATGCTGCGCATTTGCGATTTTAACCCTTCTCTTTGTTCTTTTTTGGTTACAATGGGGGGTGACCTTCAGCCAGGTTGTTTGGCTGATCGGCTGCTGACTGGTCTTGGTAAGGTAAGGTTACATCACTATATATGCCTCAAAGGGCATCTCAGCGGAAGTTTGGAAAAAGCCTGAAACTAATCCTGGCTAAACAAAAGAGGAAACTGATGTATGAAGAAGAGAAAAGTGTATAGAGAAAGAGAACGTTTGTTTTGAAGAAGCGCGAAGAGAAAGCATAAGGAGAACGAGAACAAAGCTGTCGATATGTCTCAGGATGTGTGTCGGCTGCTGACTGGTCTTGGCCAGCCACAAATAAATCCATAAGCTTAGAAAGAGAAAAAGTCTATTGTTCTGCTGAGAAAGGAAATCATGAACAAGTTGGTTGTTGACCTGTTGCAGCGAAAAGGGTTGGGCTGCTGAAAAGTCCTCAAAAAAAGGTGTAAACAGAAAGGAAAAGTGTTTCCTCGGCTCACAAACTCGATGGTCTTGGCAAATTAATGGCTACAATGGTTACAATGGGGGGTGACCTCAGCCAGGTAGTTTGGCTGATCGGCTGCTGACTGGTCTCGGCCAGCCACAAATAAATCCATAAGCTCAGAAAGAAAAAGAAAAAGTCTATTGTTCTGCTAGGAAAGGAAATCATGAACAAGTTGGTTGTTGACCTGTTGCAGCAAAAAGGGTTGGGCTGCTGAAAAGTCCTCAAAAAAAGGTGGCAAATTAAAAGAGCATGCACCTCGTTCTGGACATGTTCATCTTCACCAGGACATTGGTCACATACGCAAGAACCATCTTCATGCCACGCTGCTGCCTCAACGTTCAAAGTATGCGCACGCAAGCGGAACCTACTTATTATATTGCGCATATCATGTTTGGACAGATCAAGATGGAGATACCGTGGTACATTAATTGGCATACGCTCATTTCTAGAATTAGGGATGGCAAACCAAGAATGATAGGTGGCCAGTTTGTTGTTGTGCGTGTTGGGGTCCACCAACTCAGCGTCTCTCCAAACACCTCTCATCCTATGCTTCAAATCTGCAGTAAACTCTGCATGGTAATAGCATGCCCAGTTTGAACAGCTCGTACATATAACTCACACCCACGCAGTCCCTGAAAAGCGCTCAGCAATTGAGCTGTCCAGCAGGCACTTGAACGAGGCTGTAAATTGAGATCAGCCTGGACTACCCTCCGCAAAGTGTCACTATTGGTATTAAGCA
>Ga0307968_1002913_pt1 | contig 14229 bp, 12 predicted proteins | sample OrgLakmetagen650_FD_201834 | JGI IMG/M metagenome (GOLD analysis project Ga0307968, IMG submission 201834) | Saline water microbial communities from Organic Lake, Antarctica - #650 | ecosystem: Environmental > Aquatic > Non-marine Saline and Alkaline > Saline | place: Antarctica: Organic Lake... | reverse complement strand
GATACACATCCACACCTGCACCCACTTACAAACGCACATACCATAAGAGCCCTGTGCACACAGATACACACCCACACCCGTACCCACTTACAAACGCACATACCATAAGAGCCCTGTGCACACAGATACACACCCACACCTGCACCCACTAACAAACGCACATACCATAAGAGCCCTGTGCACACAGATACACACCCACAACTGCACCCACTTAAAACGCACATACCATAAGAGCCCTGTGCACACAGATACACACCCACACCCGCACCCACTTACAAACGCACATACCATAAGAGCCCTGTGCACACAGATACACACCCACACCCGCACCCACTTACATACGCCCACGTACCATAAGAGCCCTGTGCACACAGATACACACCCACACCCGCACCCACTTACAAACGCACATACCATAAGAGCCCTGTGCACACAGATACACACCCACACCTGCACCCACTTACAAACGCACATACCATAAGAGCCCTGTGCACACAGATACACACCCACACCTGCACCCACTTACAAACGCACATACCATAAGAGCCCTGTGCACACAGATACACACCCACAACTGCACCCACTTAAAACGCACATACCATAAGAGCCCTGTGCACACAGGTACACATCCACACCTGCACCCACTTACAAACGCACATACCATAAGAGCCCTGTGCACACAGATACCCACCACACCCGCACCCACTTACAAACGAACATACCATAAGAGCCCTGTGGAGACATGATGCGGCCCAGCAGCGCAAACGCGCCCATGCCTGCAGCACCGGACATCGCCGCCAGGCCTGCAACACGTGAAGCTGTTTTTGTGGGAGTCCGCGGCTTGCCACTTTCACTGCTCCTGGCACTGCTAGCTCTACTGAGCTTGCGGCCATCCCCCAAGTCCTGGCTATCCCCAGCTCTACCACCACCAGCCCTTCCACCAGCACCAGCATCACTAGAATTACGGTGGTTGGCCGCTCCCTGACAAGGGGGGCTCACTGGCCTGCTGCTGGTATCAGAGCCCTTGTCCACTGTTCTCGTCCGCACAGCCACATCCCTAGCCTTGCCCTCCTTAGGCGAGCCCCTCCTCTCCCAGAACTGCCCCTCGCCACCCCCCCCACTGGCATGCATGCTCCCAAAATCACGCACTGCAACCGCACCAACGGCAGGCGCCGCCCTTGTGCGTGTGGGTGATGCAGCTGCACCACTATCGACAGCTGGAGCTAACACTTTGGCTGCCGGTGAGCCGACGACAGCTGATGCTGTACGAGCAATGCCTGTTGCGTTGGCCGCAGGTGAACCAACGACAGCTGATGCTGTACGAGCGAGGCCTGTTGCGTTGGCTGCAGGTGAACCGACGACAGCTGATGCTGGGTGAGTGGGGCGAGGAGGCTCTGCATAGCCAAGTTGACGACGTGTAGGACTTACAGAAGGGCTGGCGTTGGCTTGCCGGGTGAGGGGAGCAGCAGTGGGGCTGGTAGCGGCAGAAGCACCTGCGGCAGCAGTGAGTGCGCCTGTGTGTGTGTGTGTGTGCGTGTGCGTGTGTGTGTGTGCGTGTGTGTGCGTGTGTGTGTGTTTGTGTGAGTTTGTGAGTTGTCCTTACCTGTCAGCCCATGTGCAAGAGTTAGGCACGCAGTCCCAAATAACTACCATAGCACCGCCCACGGCGCCCCAGCCGTGGCCACGCATGTCAGGCAAGAGAAAAAGCCGTCTTCCTTATCACCCCACCACCTACCTACAGCACCCCACCTACGACCAGGGCTAGCTATAGCCTGTAGGCTAATAGATAAACTCTCGTCTCATCCAACATCATGAACCAAAGCAGACATAGAAACTCTCCCCAGCTATCAACAAAGTGCGAGCGCATCCCACCACCACCTACCTACAGCACCCCACCCACGACCAGGGCTAGCCCGTGGGCTGATGGCGGGGCTAGTGGCGTTGCTGCCCCAGCCACAGACATGATGCATATCTGTCAGAGCAGCAGCAGCGGACCTCTCACCAGCTCCCCCAAGCAACCCAAGGTGCAGCAGTGAGGCAGACTGCTGCTCCTGCCGCTGCTGCTCTGGTGAATAGACGTGAAAGGGGCGTGGGAGGAAGGGGTCCCAACCTCCACTGGCCTTCCGGCTGCTGCTGTGAGAAATAACCCCCGATTGGTCACCAGCAGGAAGGGACAGGGACTTATCTTTCATGTCATACCCACGTGGTGATTGCGGTTGCTGCAAATGAGGGTGCTGCTGCTGCTGCTGCTGTTGATGCTGCTGTGGCTGTTGATGCTGCTGCTGCTGCTGCTGCTGCTGCTGTTGATGCTGCTGTGGCAGTTGCGGCTCAGTTGGCTGTTGATGTTGTTGATGCTGCTGCTGTTGCTGCTGCTGCGGCTGCAAGCGCTGTGGATCTACAGCAATGTATGGTCGAACGGTGGGGGTGGTTGCAGTGCCAGCAGCAGCTCCTTCTACCAACTGGTACGTTGACGGATGTATCTGGCTGGGTTGCTGCTGCCCGTCAACAGCCGTGCCGTTATATGGGGAGCTTACTGTGGTCTCCACAATGGTGCTCGGGGCTGAGGTGGCAGGGTGTGCAGGGGCTGTGTTGGCGGCAGGGTTTATGTCGGAGGCAGCTGTCGTGCTGGCGGTGGTGGTGGCGGAGGCGACAGAGGGCCCGATGCTGACGATGCTGCTGGTGTTGCTGTAGCGCCGCCTCGTGCCGCCCCTGCGCAGCGAGGCGTTTTGTACACGGCATGCATCGATGGTTTAGAGCACTGGTGTTAGAAACCATGTGTGTGTGTGTGTGTGTGTGTGTGTGTGTGTGTGTGTGTGTGTGTGTGTGTGTGTTAGAAACCATGTTGTTGTTTGGTGCATTGCCACCGTTCCTCCTGAGAAAATACAGGGAAGTGTGTGTGTGTGTGTATGTGTGTGTGTTAGAAACAATGTTGTTGTTTGGTGCATTGCCACCGTTCTTCCTGAGAAAATACAGAAAACTGGTGGACTCCTGCCTCAAAATCTGGTGGACTCCTGCTTCTCAAAACCTGTCATTTTGCACGTCAAATTAATGTAAATTAGTAAAGAACTCACGACCCATGCTCCATCTTTGGCCATACACTCCATCGCAATTTTGCTCCCTACTCTCTTGATTTCTTGTCCATACCAGACGCACGCTTTCAGTAACATTCCTAGGGCTGGCCAGAACCGTATCTTCACACTGCATATGACATATGACCGTATATTGGGGGATTTCCCTGCCAAGAAAACCACATATACACCGTGTATATATGATTATGGCCAACCCCAAACATCCCCCATCACGCTTTCAGGCCAAACCTATTTAACTCTTGATCCCAGCCGTTCTCACCGTCCTTTTTGTAGTGGAGAAGTTTTTATGGTGAACAATCTGAGTACCTCCTTCCCTTTTTTGGTCATCGTTTCGATTCTCTTAACTTTGTTGCTCATCACTGCTTGGCGCCTACCTGTATGCAACTCTTACAAAATACAAAAGCAGCCGCTACCCCTCTTACCCCCATGTACTCATACGCGATTGCACATCCTACGATTCCCTCTACACTAATGCAACACCCTATGATCCCCACATACTTGTGCGCTATTGCACATCCTATGATTCCCTAAACGCTTATGCGCACCCTACAATCCCCGCATACTTGTGCGCTATTACACATTTTACGATTCCCTCCACACGAATGCATACCCTATGATCCCCACATACTTGTGCGCTACTGCACGCCCTATGGTTCCCTCACACTTATGCGCACCCTACAATCCCCGCATACTTGTGCGCTATTGCACGTCCTAAAATTCCCTCTACACTAATGCACACCCTATGATCCCCACATACTTGTGCGCTATTGCACGCCCTAATATTCCCTCATACGCTTATGCACACCCAATGATCCCCACATACTTGTGCGCTATTGCACACCTTAAAATTCCCTCATACGCTTATGCAAACCCTACAACTCCCTCATATCTGCATGCCTGACGCGTATCAAAACCCCACGAATCTCACTTCCGCACGCCCATGTCACTTTTTGAGCACACTTGCCAACTCACTATGATCTTCCCCTCCTCATACACATACACATACACATTCACATACACATACACATACACATATACATACACATACACATACACATACACACACATTCACATGCACAAGTATACATACCTGCGCAGCAACGAGGGGGGGGTGACATTCAACACCACCTCTCCTCCTGGGTGCAGGGGGGGGGTGTCACTGTATTGCTGAGCACCGTTGCTGCTTGAAGAGGAGGAGGGGGAGGTGCCCAGCCCTGTGTAAAGCGTGTGTGTTAACATAATAGTATGTGTAACATAATAATATGTGTAACATAATATGTGAATGGTGAATGGCTGGAATGAAATGGTGCTCATTGCCCGGCTGCGTGTCGGCGCTGCTTGAAGAGGAGGAGGGGGAGGGGGAGGCGCCCAGGCCTGTGTAAAGCGTGTGTATACCATAATATGTGAGTAGCTGGAATGAGTTGTTGCTTATTGCCTGGCTGTGCGTTGGTGCTGCTTGAAGAGGAGGAGGGGGAGGGGGAGACGTCCAGGCCTGCAAAGAGCGTGTGTATACCATAATATGTGAGTGGTGAACGGCTGGAAGGGATTGGTGCTCGTTGCACTGCTGCGCGTCGGTGGTGTTTGCAAAGGAAGAGGACGAGAAGAAAATACCAGGGCTTGCAACGAGGGCTTACTAGTGTGTCTTTTCATTTGGAAGGTGATTGGAGTAAAGGTTTCATTGCACTGCTGCGTGTTGGTGCTGTTTTGCAAGGGAAGAGGGAGATGGGAAGATGTCAGGGCCTGTGAGGAGGGTGTACAGGCTGGTAGAAAGAGTTTACGCGTGTGACGACGCCTATGTGCTGAGCGGGAACGGAGGGTGTACAGGCTGGTAGAAAAGAGTTCACGTGTGTGACGACGCCTATGTGTGGGTTGAAAGAGTTCACATGTGTGACGACGCCTATGTGTGGGTTGAAAGAGTTCACGCGTGTGACGACGCCTATGTGTTGAGCGGGAACGGAGGGTGTACAGGATGGTAGAAAGAGTTTACGCGTGTGACGCGTATGTGCTAGTAGAAAGAGTTCATGTGTGTGACGCCGCCTATGTGTGGGTTGAAAGAGTTCACGTGTGTGACGACGCCTATGTGTTGTGCGAGAACAGCACATGCATGCATGCTTTGCTTGTAGGGTGGAAGATAAAAGGACAGGGCGACATTCAATGCATTGCTGTATGTTGGTGCTGCTTTGTAGAGGGGGAGGGAAATGGGAAGATGCTAGGGCCTATGAGGGTACGGTAAACTGTTTGTAGGTGACTTGTAAGTGACTTGTGTGATTATATTGGGGTGGTGGATGTGCTAGGGCCTGCAAGAAATACGTGCGGCTTGATCTGGGGGGCAAAAAAGGACCGACTCACTCAGGCAAATTAACACTGTACTGCTTACTCGGTCTGCAATAAAACTGAGCTGCGCTGCAATAGCAACTGATATAAAGTGATAATGGATTGCTTGCTGCAGCTCTGTGCATCTTAATTTTTTTATCAGCGGTACAGTGTGGCAAAGTAGTCTACACTCTGAAGTAAAACTGAGCTGCGCTGCGATAGAAAGTGATGAGCAGTGATGGGGGACTGCTTGCTGCCATAGAAAGTGATGCACAGTGATGGTGGACTGCTTGCTGCAATAGAGGAAGATGAGCAGTGATGATGGACTGCTTGCTGCAGCGCTGTGCATCAATATAGCGGCAGTGGTACAGTGTGGCAAAGTTGTCTACAAAATGGGAGCATAACGATGCAAGTGGCAACGTTGTCTACAAAATGGGAGCAAAACGATGCAAGGTTGATTTCCTGCACTACGTAAATGGAAAAGATTGAGCATCATATAAGGGATAGGCATGAGCACCAAGAGGGCGTCATCAAGCTGACATGATTTGATTGATTTGTATAAGCAAATGTGAAAGGAGGGAGAGTGGGCAGCACCATTCCTTGAAAGTGAAGGGGCAACACACGTAGAGGGTTGAGCAGCATTGATGCACAAAACACACACACACGAGCACCCACCCACCCACACACATATACACAGCGCACCTGCAGCTTGGGCGGGCGGGTGGTGGTCTGGTGAGGGAGAGGAGCGGTGGCTTGCAGCATCAGGCAAAAGGGGCGCACCCGCTGTTTGGTCCTCTTTTACGGGCAGGGGATGCTGAGGAGGGGTAGGATCAAATGCTGCTGCTGCTGCTGCTGCCGATGCTGATGCTGCTGCTACTGTCGCTGGAGCCAGTGACATTAGTTGGGGCAGGGGGGCAAGGGCCTTCTGTGGGCTTGATGCTGCTGCTGGTGGTGGTGGAAACAGTGTCACTGGCTGGTTGGATGCTTCTGCATGTGGTGGTGCTGCTGCTGCTGCTGCTCCTGCTACACTCGCGCCGCTCGCTGTGGGTGCGTGTGAAGCTGCTGCTCCTGCTACACTCGCGCCGCTCGCTGTGGGTGCGTGTGAAGCTGCTGCTTCTGCTACACTCGCGCCGCTCCCTGTGGGTGCGTGTGAAGCTGCTGCTTCTGCTGCTGCTGCTGCTGCTGTTCCTGCTGCACTTGTGCCGCTTTGCATGATAGCGTGTGGAGGTGCTGCGCCTCTCGTGCCAGGATGAGACACCACGAGGCGGGGGGTGCTGCCTGCACTGTCTTCATTGCCAGGGTGTGCTGGAGGGAGGGCCACCTGTAGGCCGTCCTCATTGCCAGGGTGTGCTGAAGGGAGGGCCACCTGTAGGCCGTCTTCATTGCCAGGGTGTGCTGAAGGGAGGGCCACCTGTAGGCCGTCCTCATTGCCAGGGTGTGCTGAAGGGAGGGCCACCTGTAGGCCGTCCTCATTGCCAGGGTGTGCTGAAGGGAGGGCCACCTGTAGGCCGTCTTCATTGCCAGGGTGTGCCGAAGGGAGGGCCACCTGTAGGCCAGCAGCAGGGGCAGCAGCAGAGGGGGCAGGGCGGGCTTCTCCTGAGGGAAACGCAGCTGGAGCAGCAGCAGCAGTTGCAGCAGCAGCTTCAGCAGGGAATGGTGTAGCAGCAGCTTCAGCAGAGTGTGGTGTAGCAGCAGCAGCAGCCTCAGCAGATTTTGGTGTAGCAGCAGGAGCAGCATCAGCAGGAGCACGAGCAGGGGTAGGAGCAGCAGCAGCAGCAAGAGAGGAAGTAGCGTCGTCTATGACGTTAGGGTCAGTTCTGCTGTCACTGCTGCTCACAGATGCTGCAGCACTTGGGGAGGTGTGAGAGGTGAGGTGGGTGGGTGAAATGGCGTGGCTGGCAGGTGGGGGGCGTGTGGATGGGTGAAGGGAGGAGGTGGTTGGTGGAGGATGCGAGGAGGTGGTGGGTGGAGGGGGACCATCCGCCGTGTGTGTGGAGGAACCGCTTGACATGTTGAAAGGAAGGCTATGTGTGGAGTGAATAGGAGGGCTGTGTGTGGTGCCAGGAGCTGGGGTGTCAATTGCGCGTGAGTCGCTGCTGTTCTGGGTAGAGATGTGGGCTGCGTGAGGCTTGATGTGCTCGTTCTCGTTCGTAGTGTGAGGTATGGTGGGTGCGTTGATGGTGTGAGGATTGGTGCTGTTCCCTGGGAATGTAGGGATGCGGCTATGAGGTGTGGCGTGGTGGTGGGATGGTGGGCGTGCTGGGCCATGGCTACCTTGGAGTGGGAGGTCGTGTGAAGGATACCTGTCTTGCTGTGTGTGTGATTTGCTATCGTCCGGTGGCTGCGATGTGTACGGAGTTGGGGCTGGAGGGGGCCCTGGGAGTTTTGACGGGGCTGGGGGCGGATGTGAGTCAGTTGTGAGCTGCGGAACGAGTACATGTTGATGGTCCTGCTGCTGCCGCTGCTGCTGCTCTTGTTGTTGCTGTGCGTACGTAACATGCTGCTGCTGCTGCTGCTCTTGTTGTTGCTGTGCGTGCATAACATGCTGCTGCTGCTGCTGCTGCTGTTCCTGTTGCAAAGAGAGCTGGGAGCGCAGCGGTGGATGAGCCTGCTGCTGCTGAGCATCTTGCAAGGGCACTGGCCTCTGAGCCTGCTGCTGCTGCTGCTGCTCCCCCCAAGCATGCCTCTCCTCTTGCAGCTGCCGTAGCTGCTGCTGCAGAGCTTGCAATTCATGGGAGTGTGGTTGGATGCGCTGCTGCTGCTGCTGCTGTTGCTGTTGCTCCAGCTGCTGCCTCCCACTGCCACGCTCCCCACTGCCCTGCCCACGCGCTGCTGCATGCTCTGCCGTGTGTGTCTGGCCCTCTCCTCTGCTGTGATCTGACACGCCTGCCAGTTGGCCATGGGCATGTGGTAGTCCTGCATGATTTGTGAGCTCCTGTGGGTGCGCCGCGTGCTGCTGCTGATGCAATTGCTGCACCTGCTCGCCACTGAAACGGAGCAGGCCTAACCAGGGTTGCTGCTGCTGCTGCTGCTGCTGCTGCTGACTGTGCTGATGCAGTTGCCCCTCTGACAGCTGCGCGTGCAGATGGTGCCCTGGTTGTTGACGTTGGGGTTGGTCTGGACCACGATGTTGCTGCCACTGGCCTAGCAGCTGGGAGTGTTCGTTTTGTGGGTGCCCATGCTGCTGTGGTTCGGACCCATCCAACAGCAGAGTCTCCTGGCTTTGTGCCAGGGAGTGAGAGGCGTCCGGGGGTAGAGATATAACGACAGGGGGAAGGAAGAAGTGAGGCTGGTTTTGCAGGATAGCAGGTCCACCATCTGCGGGCGTGTATGTGTGTGTATATGCGTGTGTATGTGTGTGTGTGCGCGCGTGTGTGTGTGTGTGTGTGTGTGTGTGCGCGCGCATGTGTATGTGTGTACGTGATTCAACCTGTGTAAAAGATGGCGAAATGCGCTCTCTATTCTCTATCCTTGTCAGCCTTTACTTTTTGAATTTCGAAGGCGTGCAGCGCATTCTCTCGAAATAAATGCACCATTTTCTGTAGAGATCTGGCTAGTGTGAGCACGGCCGACTTTGGCAACAAAAACAGCTGATGCTTGTCGGCGCCTTGCACTTTTACTAATGCTTTTTGATTTTAATTTCAACACGTGCGGCCCCTGAAGGTCAGCCAAAATCGTTTACGTTTACTTTTACTTATGCTTTTTTATTCTAACACGTGCAGCCCCTGAAGCTGAAGGTCAGCCCAAATCGTGAAACAGAAACATGTACAGTCGCCAGAGACCAGCTGGAATATAAAATACAGAAGCAGGCTGCAGGCTGCGCTGTGACAGCTGTGGTGTCAAAATGTATGGCCACCCAAGTATACAATGTGCTATAGATTGTAGGCTTTAGGGTTTAAAGCCCTAAGTTAACCCTAACCTCACCATCGATTCTGTTGGAACTGCGCCTGAGAAGCTACTAAACTTCTATAGCGTGCAGCTCCCAAAGCAATGCTGTTGTAACAAAAAGGACGGGTTTGGGTGCTGAACATATGTCAGGGAATGAAGCACAAGTCAACGACTGTGATCGCGCAACCTTTCTGCAATTCTGCCAAGCTCTGCCAAACCACGCGCATTTTGCAGTTGCTGCAGTCACAATGCATGGCACCCCTAGATCAATACGAGCAGAAAGAGTACGCGCTTTGACTGTTACTCATACCTAGGCTGCGCGTAAGCAGCCGTTGTGACAACGAAATGATGTAACAATGTGCGGGAACAACCAGAATGATGTAACAACATGACCAGAATGATGTAAATCAACCAGAGTTATGTAGATCAACCAGAATGATGTAACAACACGACCAGAATGATGTAACAACACATGATGTAACAACAGAATGATGTAACAACACGATTAGAATGATGTAACAACACATGATGTGACAACACGACTAAAATGATGTAACAACACGACTAGAATGATGTAACGACACATGATGTAACAACCAGAATGATGTAACAACACGACTAGAATGATGTAACAACACGACTATAATGATGTAACGACACATGATGTAACAACCAGAATGATGTAAAAACACCCCTGGTTCAAGCAGTGGTATGTAACGATGGCTGACGTTACAATATGTGGAACAACAGCAGTGGTTCAAGCAGTGGCATGTAACGATGGCTGACATAACATTGTGTGCAAACAACTGGAAAGTCGTGCCGCTGAAATACAGCCATTGACGCGAGTCCGCACAATCTTACCATTACTTGCGCCCAGGCTGTGCTTGAGCAGCTGCTGCAGCTGCTCCTGCCCAATGCATGACCTCAATTGCTGCAGGGAGAGCTCTGACTGCTGCAGCTGCTCCTCCTGGTTGTTGTGGGCCGTGAGCGTGAGGTGCTGAGGTGCTGCTGATAAAACGCCCTGCTGCTGCTGCTGCTGCTGCTGCTGGTTGTGGTGTTGGTGGTGTTGGTTTTTCGTTGGCGTTGCTAAAGCCTGCTGCTGGTGTTGGTGATCTGGCTGCTGCTGCTGCTGCTGTTGTTGCTGCTGTTGTTGGCTGTGGTGTTGATGGTGTTGGTTTTTCGTCGGCGTTGTAAGAGCCTGCTGGTGGTGTTGCTGCTGGTGTTGCTGATCTGGCTGCTGCTGCTGCTGCCTCTGTGGGGATGGCGGTGACATCATTTGTTGTGCCACAATTGTTTGCCCTTGTGGAGATTGTACACCGCTCCCCAACTGCTCCCCCTCCTGCCCTACAGTATGTCCTTGCTGCCCAGGCTCCACTTGCTGCTGCTGCTGCTGCTTATATTGTGCTTGTGGGGATCGCACACTGCTCTCCAGCTGCCCCTCCTCTTGCCCCACATCATATGCTTGCTGCCTAGACTCGGCTTGCTGCTGCTGCTGCTGCTGCTGCTGTTTAATTGCCGGTGGGGATTCTACCGTGCCGTCTAGCTGCCCCCCTCCCTGATCTGACTGCCTCTGTTGCCGCAGCTGCCTTCTCAAAGTCAGCCTCTGCCGCTGTTGCAGCTGGACTTCCCGCTCAGTCACAACATGGTCGTCTCCATGGCTGGGCTGCTGTTGCTGCTGCTGCTGTGACGATTGCTGCAGGAGCAGGTGCTGCTGCGGCTGCCGCTGCTGCTGCTGCTGCTGCTGCGGGAGTCGTTGATGTGAGTGCTGCTGCTGCTGCTGCTGTTGCTGCTGCGGGAGTCGTTGGTGTGAGTGCTGCAGGTGCGAGTGCTGCTGCTGCTGTTGCTGCTGCTGGTTGTGGTGATGGTGCAGGGAATGCATTGGCATTGGCAGTGAAACGTGTTTGCTGGTGGGAGAGGGACTGGAGCGCCATGCGTCAATGGTGCTGCTCGAAGCGGATGTGGCTGTGGAGGCCTGGTGTGGAGGCAGTGCTTGCGGATTAGAGGGCTCAGGGATGCTCGGTGAGGGAGGAGTAGTGGGTGTGCTGTGTGGGCTTGATAAGGGGGAGTGGGCTTGTGCTGGTGGCAGTGCATGCGTGCTACTGGCTGCTGCGTGCGCACGCGGTGGAGGTATGTGTGAATACTTCTGGTCAAGCTCTGGTACCTTCTGCTGCTGCTGCTGCTGTCGTTGATGCCCGTCCTGAGCCTGAAGCTTCTGCTGCTGCTGTTGCTGCTGTCGCTGCTGCTGTTGTTGATGCCCGTCCTGAGCCTGAAGCTTCTGCTGCTGCTGCTGCTGCTGCTGCTGTCGCTGCTGCTGTTGTTGATGCCCGTCCTGAGCCTGAAGCTTATGCTGCTGCTGTCGCTGCTGCTGTTGTTGATGCCTGTCCTGAGTCTGAAGCTCCTGCTGCTCTGATGCTAGCTGCTGCAGCTGCTGCGGCGGTTTCTGTGCCACAGGCTCCTGGAGGATGTGCTGCTGCCCCCGCTGCTCTGTCTTACCAGGTGGCCAAGGCAACAACAGCTGAGATGAGCCACCAGGAGATGCGGGGGGGGAGGGAGAGCGTGAGGGCACGGCCACAATGTCTAGCCCCTGCGAAGGACCGTGGTGTAGGGTGGGTGACGCTGCTTCTTCCCCCTGACGAGGAGAGTGGTGAGTGGAGGACCCTGATGCGTCCATGCCCCCTCCTTCTGTTCCGGTATAGAGGTGGGCGCGGGCGTTGCTACCGCTGTTGCTGTGGCTGCCACTGGACTCTGCAGCGCTGCTCTCGGTAGGGAAGTTGCAGTCCACACATTTGTCGGAGTGGGGCGTCGAGGGCGCCTCTGAATCATCCTGACCAAACAACGCTTGGCCCCTCGCGGACATCTGTGTGTGTGCACGTACGTGTGCGTGTGAGTGTGTGTTTGCGTGCTTGCGTGTGTGTGCGTGTGTGTATGTGTGTGCGTGTGTGTGTGCGTGTTTGTATATGTGTTTTTGTGTGTGAATATGTGTGTGTATGCATGTGTTTGCGCTTTTGTGTGTGCGCATGCGTGTGCGTGTTTGTGTGTGCGAAACATCTTATACCTGCTGCTGTTCTGCTAAAAGCGCTTGCTGCTGCTGCTCTTGCTGCTGGTCCAGCAACTGCCGCTGTCCCTGCTGCTCTTGCAGAAGGTGCTCCTGTGTGAATTTGTGTACGTTTGTATGTTAACAGGTGTGTATGTATGTCTATATATCGCGTATGTTTGTTTGTGTGTGTGTGTGTGTGTGCATGTGTGTGTGTAGGTTGTGCGGTTTGTGGGTGGCATGCATACTGTGAGCAGTGCACACCCACCTGCTGTTGCTGCTGCTGCTGCTGCAACTGCTGCCTTTGCTGCTTCCTCAAGGTCAGCCGCTGCCGCTGCTGCTGCTGCTCCTCTGTGTATGGTTTATGGGCAGCACTCACACCAGCGTGTGGACTGTCTAGAGCTTCCAGTGATGAGCCCTGTGCAGAGGCAGCACCTCCTCCTAAGGTGAGGCTGCTACCGCTGCTGGTGCGAGCGGCGTGTGGCCTGGAGCTCTCTGTGTGTATACGTATGTATGTGTGTACGTGTGTATTTTATGTGTGTGCGTGCGTGTATGCGTGTTTATTTGTGTGTGCGGGCGTGTTTGTGTGCGTGTGTGTGCGTGCACGTGTTTGTGTATTTGTGCGTTTGCGGTCGAGTAGTAGATGCACGTAAGTGTACATGAATGTGTGACGGCTGCGTGTGTGCATATGTTTGAACAGTGTCTGCGGCAGGTCACGCAATTGCAGACCGTGCTTACTACAAGTGGCAGTACTTACAGTTGGCATTAAACGACAGCTTACGAGCAACCAGCGTCATATATCTCATGATCACCAGCACGTAGCATGCATGCATAGATCTGATGATTACCAGCACGCAGCAGTGCATGCATAGATCTGATGATCACCAGCACGCAGCATGCATGCATAGATCTGATGATCACCAGCACGCAGCATGCATGCATAGATCTGATGATCACCAGCACGCAGCATGCATGCATAGATCTGATGATCACCAGCATGCATCATAGATCTAATGATCACCAGCACGCAGCATGCATGCATGAACGTAGCTATTGTAAGTGCTCCAAGCAGCTACAGCAACACAGGAACAGGGGCGTCTACCATACCAGCAGCGTACAGGCCTGACATTGCAGTTCTCCCTGCTCAATGCCTAATGCGAATGCCCTGTCCCAACTGAATTTCTCAATCAGCACTTGGCTCAGTCACAACAATAACAGCATCCATGAGCCACGACCCGCCAATCAGCACTTGTCTCAGCCACAACAATAAGAGCACCCATGAGTCACGACCCACCAACTGGCACTTGCCTCAGTCACAACCATAACAGCACCCATGAGCCACGACCCACCAGCAGTGCGGGCGTTCAAGGAGCCTGCAGCATGCGTGTTGTCTGTCCACCGCTTCCTCAGCCGTGAAGCCTGAGAGCCTGCACTAGGGCTCCCCCCCTCCACCTGACCATCTGAAAGCCTCCCTGCATGATCACCTCTTATGCTACCCCTTACACCTTGACCGACCCCACCCCCTTCTCCTCCTATCCTTTTTGAGATGACCTCTTGAGGACCTGCCCCCTTGACGCTGCTTTCCTGTGTGGACTCTGTGGGGCCAGGTGGGATGCTGCTGCCTGACTTGGGAGCAGGTTTAAGGCCCGTGCTGCGGGGGGTTGAGTTTTCGAGGACTGGTGGAGGTGAAGTGGTCTCCAAATTGTTACGTCGAGCTGCAACTCCCTGTGTGCGTGTGAGGGTGTGTGTCACGGTGTGTGAGTGTGTGTGTGTGTATGTGGGGGGGTGAGGGTGCGTGTGTAAGAGAGAGAGAGAGAGAGAGAGAGAGAGAGAGAGAGAGAGAGAGAGAGAGAGAGAGAAAGAGAGAGAGAGAGAGAGAGAGAGAGAGAGAGAGAGAGAGAGAGA
>Ga0307968_1002911_pt1 | contig 14240 bp, 11 predicted proteins | sample OrgLakmetagen650_FD_201834 | JGI IMG/M metagenome (GOLD analysis project Ga0307968, IMG submission 201834) | Saline water microbial communities from Organic Lake, Antarctica - #650 | ecosystem: Environmental > Aquatic > Non-marine Saline and Alkaline > Saline | place: Antarctica: Organic Lake... | reverse complement strand
ACACACACACACACACACACACACACACACACACACACACACACACACACACACACACACACACACACACACGTGTCGTCACATGTGCGCATGCGACACAGGTCTGCGGAGCTGGACGTGTGCCGATGGGAACGCAACTTTGTTAGGTTGCCTGCACGTCACAAGGAACTACTTGCCAGCCAGCCTGAAAAGTACGCACGTGCCCGGCAGTGCATCTACAGCAACAGCTTTTTCATACAGTCCATGGTGCGCACACTGCTGGTGTCTGTGTGTGTGTGCGCGTGTGTGCGTGTGTGTGTGCGTGTGTGTGTATGTGTGTGTGTGTTTGCTAAATAGCAACTGAGCGACTATGAGCTGAGCATTGAATGATTGATTAAGTGTGTGCTGTAGAGCGAATGAGTGGGTGCAGGGGTCTGTTTGTGATTGCTTGCCGAAGAGCCCTCTGCGAGGTGGATGGAAAAAGGTAGCCCTTTCTTTGCAGGAGAAAAGATGGAATGCAAACACATAGCCTTCCGCACACACCAGCCACATGCGCACACCTTGCGTGTGCTAGGTTGACCAGAATTACTTTAGCAAACGTTCGAGTTATGAGGTTCGGCTCAGTCATACACTTAAAACACCCACACCAATGCGTACATGCACACCCATACCCACACCAACGCCTGCACCCACACTTCCTCCCCACACATACACAGAATGAGTAGGGTTGGCCAGGACCGTATATGTACTCCGTATACGACCGTACATATTTGGTGGTTTCCTGCCAAAAATACCATATATATACACTGTATATATATGGTTCTGGCCAGCCCTTAACAGAGTGTACAGAATACGCCTGTCTTGGCCGCTTTGATTGTGTCTGGCCTAGCAGTCGCACGTTTTGACTGATGGCGTACTCTGTAAACTCAGCTCTTACAGGGGTTACAGAGTTCACAGATAAAGCCATCAGTCAAAACGTGCGACTGCTAGGCTGCGTATGTAAAACATGTAAAAATTTAAACTCAGCTCCTAACACGTTTCATAACCCTGTGTAGGGTTTTCGTTTGCTCAGATCAAACCTGCATGCCAGCTACACCCCGTGGGTTTGCAAGCCAACAACAAGGGTGGCAGCGGGTGTCAGGCTGCTTTACTTTCTGCAGACCTGAATAATAATCCCACAGCTGGCAGGGTGTGCATGCAGATTAGCCTACCTGGAACACTGCACCCATGCTCATTCATCATGTGAGCTAGGCAGTTAAGGTTCCTTGAGTAATGCGGTTGGTCATACTGGTAGTGAGCTGAGCGGCCTTTGTCTCTTATGCTATATGTTTACATCGCTCCCCCTATTCTCTGCAGTTGCAGGTTGCAGACTTAAACTCGAACAGCATAGACCTCCTATTTGTAGGGTTGGACAGAACCGTATATATACACCATATATGACCGTATATTTGGTAAATTCCCTGCCAAAAATACCTTTAATACAACCTATATGTATGGTTCTGGCCAACCCTACCTATTTGGTGTACCATTGTCGCTCGTGCCATGCCATCTGTAATTGCAGCTAACTGCCTTTGATCCAGACAACACCGACCAGGCCCCTCCACTGTGCCATGCCATCTGTTACTGCAGTTAACCGCCTTTGACCCAGACAACGCTGACCAGGCCCCTCTACTTTGCCATGCCACCTGTAATTGCAGTTAACCGCCTTTGACCCAGACAACGCTGACCAGGCCCCTCCACCTCACCTATCTGCCCCCGGCGCTGGGGCGAGCAGCAACTGGGACAGCAAAGGTACTTTCGTGGAATGCTGGAATCAAGCCAAATGCAAAGCACGCAATTATGATGCTATTTAACTCTAGGAACGCAGATTGATCGCCCCTACCTAACAGCCCTTACCTAACCGCCCCCACCTAACCGCCCCGGTGCTGGAGCTGCAACTCGGACTGCAAACATGAGGGATGGACACCCTACCCCTATCTATGGCACACACGTTCCCTGTCTGATTCAAATTTTCTTCTCAAAGTGCTTATTCACGTACCTATAGTTTTTCCACTTTGGTGGTGGACTCTACAGAGTTGGATGATGCCCCACCCGTATCTATGGCACACACGTTCCCTGTCTGATTTCATTTTTTTCTCAAAGTGCTTATTTGCGTACCTACAGTTTTTCCACTTTGGTGGTAGACCCTACAGAGTTGGATGATGCCCCACCCCTATCTATGGCACACGCGTTCCCTGTCTGATTTCAAATCCTTTTCTCCAAGCGCTGATTTAAACTGCGCTTACCTACTTGCACTTTGGTAGGGTCGGCCAGAAGTGTTTGACCGTATGTATGGTAACTTCCCTGCCAAAATTACCGAATATACAGTACTGTACTGTACGTACTTATAGATATGTATGGTTTTGGCCAACCTTGGATACCTAGGGTGCTGCGTATAGACATTTTGGTGGATGACTATACAGTGTAGGGCTGCTGTGCTCTATAAGGCCAGAAGAACATCCTTCATCATTCATCAGCACTTCCCTTGGCACATAACCCTAGGGCTGCTGTGCTCTTGAAGGCCACAGAGGAACATCCTTCATCAGGTACCGGCCTTAGGGTTTACGTGTCCTTCTCACACACTGTTTGACCCCCCCCACCACACACACACAAACACATACACACACACTTTTAACCCTAGCTTAAATTCTATAGGGCACACGTGCCCCTTTTTTCATTCAACAACTTCATTATGACGTTTACTCAGCCCGATGCATTTTGCAAAGCGACTGTGTGACTGTGTGTTGTGTGATTGTTGCAGTGGAGGGAACCAGTAGCCTGCGACCAGAGGTTAGCCCTTCACCCTCGGACCTAGAGAAGGTGAGGTGTGTGTGTAATTGTGAGTGTATATATGTGTGTGTGATTGTGAGTGTGTGTGTGTGATTGTGAGTGTATGTGAGTGAGTGTGTGTGTGTCAGTGTGTGCATGCGTGTTTGTGTGTGAGTTTTGTGTGCTTGTGAACGCCTCTCCCGATCATACTAGTATGGCAAAGGGCTAGGGATGGATTTGAATTAAAACTGAACTCCTCTGATACGTGACATTCATATTGAAGTGAACAGGAGCACATACTTTTTTATTGAGCTCCTTGACACTGTGCTGACTGGACTCCCCTTCAGTTATATACCTCATACCACAATATCATTTGAAGTTTATCTACTTTGCGCTTTGCCTGACTCCCCTTGGATTATAATATAATCACTTTACTGACTGGACTCCCCTTGGGCTGGACTCCTCTGACTGGACTCCCCCTGACCGCACTCCCCTATTGACACTGTACTGACTGGACCCCCCTTGGATTATATTATTCTTTTCCTCATACCACAATGCCATTTGAAGTATATCTGCTTTGCGCTTTGCCTGACCACAGGTATGCATCCCTCATGCTAGAAAACACTGAACCTGTGTGTCCTCAATCAGAGCATGAGTTTTGCTGCCTGTTTCTTTGCTTGTTTACTAGACAGGCATAGGATGTGGTTCCGCTGCCTGCGTGATTTTATGATTTCACTAATAACACAAAACCGTGTAAACCATCTGCTATGGAATTTGTCTGGCTAGTTTGATGAAGAAAGTGGTTTCAATGCCTACTCAACTTATCATTTTGTAGCCCATCTTGCTGGTGCCGTTTACTGTGCTTCAATTCATTGCCTACTCAACTTATCATTTCGTTGCCCATCTTGCTGATGCCGATTACTGTGCGGCAAATCATTGCCAACTCAACTCCTATTTTCGTTGCCCATCTTGCTGATGCCGTTTACTGTGCTTCAAATTAGGGCTGGCCAAACTCGTTCGCTTAAACCGTGTACACATCCGTGATTAAATAATGTGTAGAGTTGGCCAAAATTATATATATATATATATATATTTATATATACAGTGTGTGAACTCGGTGTTTCTGGCAGGGGAATGACCAAATATACGGTCACAAACAGTGTATACATATGGTTTTGGCCAATCCTATAATGTGTGAATGCTGTTTCTTGGCTGCGGCCATCTCTGCTTAACAACTAATAAATTGAACTTCAAAATCTCGTTGTGGCTGGGACTTTGGGGCTTTTTTAACGGTTGTCCATGTTAGAATGAAGGCAGCTGCAACCTTGTGTGAAATGTGTGCACGAACCTGTCCTGAGACTGTCCACGTATAAAATGTGGCTACAGTTAATGGATGTGTGCAAATGATATATAATTGCACGCTTGAGTTAAATGTAGATACGGTGAATGCTCAAGAACCTGTCCAGGGATTGTTCTTGAATAAACAAACATATAAACAGATATAAACTGATATAAACAAACAAAAACGTGGCTTCACTTAACGGTATATCCATGCACGCTTGCACTTTACGTAGGTACAGTACGTGCTCAAGAACCTGTCCAGAGACTGTTCATGAATAAACAAACATATAAGCAGATATAAACTTGTATAAACAAACAAAAATGTGGCTGCAATTAATGGTATATTCATGCACGCTTGCACTTCACGTAGGTACGGTACGTGCTCAAGAACCTGTCCAGAGACTGGTCGGAAGATGGGGCCGAGGAGCGGTCACAGTCATATGGCAGGATTGTAGCCGAGCTCCAACGCTTGTATGCTGTCAGGTGTGTGTGTGTGTGTGTGTGTGTGTGTGTGTGTGTGTGTGTGTTTGTGTGTGTGTGTGTGTGTGTATGTGAGCGTTTCAGTTTGGTTTGTATACGTCCACAATGCGTAACTTGTTCGATGTGTGTGCATGTTTGTGTGTGTATGTGTGTATGTGAGCGATCACAGTTGTATGGCAAGGTCGTAGCAGAGCAGTAACGACTGTATGCTGTCAGGTGCGTGCGTGTGTTTTTGAGCCCACAGTTGTATGGCAAGGTCGTAGCAGAGCAGTAACGACTGTATGCTGTCAGGTGCGTGCGTATGTTTTTGAGCCCACAGTTGTATGGCAAGGTCGTAGCAGAGCAGTAACGACTGTATGCTGTCAGGTGCGTGCGTGCGTTTTTGAGCCCACAGTTGTATGGCAAGGTCGTAGCAGAGCAGTAACGACTGTATGCTGTCAGGTGCGTGCGTGCGTTTTTGAGCCCACAGTTGTATGGCAAGGTCGTAGCAGAGCAGTACCGACTGTATGCTGTCAGGTGCGTGCGTGCGTTTATGAGCCCACAGTCGTTGGCAAGGTCGTAGCAGAGCAGTAACCATTATGTGCTGTCAGGTGCGTGCATGTGTTTTTGAGCCCACAGTCGTTTGGCAAACACACAAGATTGTAGCAGAGCAGTAACGACTGTATGCTGTCAGGTGCGTGCGTGTGTTTTTGAGCCCACGGTCGTTTGGCAAGATCTTAGCAGAGCAGTAACCATTGTGTGCTGTCAGGTGCGTGCGTGCGTTTGTGAGCCCACAGTCGTTGGCAAGGTCGTAGCAGAGCAGTAACCATTATGTGCTGTCAGGTGCGTGCATGTGTTTTTGAGCCCACAGTCGTTTGGCAAGATTGTAGCAGAGCTCCAACGCTTGTATGCTGTCAGGTGTGTGTGTGTATGTGAGCCTTTCAGTTTGGTTGATATACGTCCACGATGCGTAACTTGTTCAATGTGTGTGCATGTTTGTGTGTGCGTGTGTGTTTTTGAGCCCACAGTCGTATGGCAAGATCGTAGCAGAGCTCCAACGCTTGTATGCTGTCAGGTGCGTGCGTGTGTGTGTGTGTGTTATGTGAGCCTTTCAGTTTGGTTTGTGTACGTCCACGATGTGTAACTTGTTTGATGTATGTGCATGTTTGTGTGTGTGTATGTGTGTATGTGAGCGATCACAGTTGTATGGCACAATCTTAGCAGAGCTATAACGATTGTATGCCGGCAGGTGCGTGCGTGTGTGTGTGTGTGTGCGTGTGTGTGTGTGTGTGTGTGTGTGTGTGTGCAACTCAGTTTGATTTGTAAGAGTGTAGTTCGTGCCACATGTACTTTTTTGTGCAAAATGTAATTCGTGCAACATTTGTTTTGTGTGCTATGTGTAGTTCGTGCCATGTGTGATTTGTATGAGTGACTTTTATGAGTATAGTTTGTGCCACGTGCTTTTTGGTGGTAAATTATGACCAGCCACATCCACTGAATCGTAATCTGCCACATTCACTAAATAATTACCAGACACACGTCAACTTTAATGAGACCAGTCACATTCACTGGATCTGACCAATCGCTCTGCACCAATGAATAACAAACCATATCTGCTAGGTCATGAATGGCTGAATTCTCTGGATCAAGACCAGTCGTATACACTAAATTGTCAGCCGCATTTGATAAAACACGACCGACAACTTGTACAAATCATAACCAGCCACATTTGCTACAGCATGGCCGACCTATTCACTGGATCACGATCAGCCGTATACACTAGATTTTGTGATCAGCCACATTCACTGGACCTGACCAATCGCTCTGCACCAATTCATGGCAAGCCATATCTGCTTGATCATGAATGGCTGAATTTACTGGATCAAGACCAGCCGTATACACTAGATTGTGACCAGCCGCATTTGATAAAACACGACCGACAACTTGTACAAATCATAACCAGCCACATTTGCTACAGCATGGCCGACCTATTCACTGGATCACAATCAGCCGTATACACTAGATTTTGTGATCAGCCACATTCACTGGACCTGACCAATCGCTCTGCACCAATTCATGGCAAGCCACATCTGCTAGATCATGAATGGCTGAATTCACTGGATCAAGAGCAGCCGTATACACTAGATTTTGTGACCAGCCACATTCAATAACTCACGACCAACCACATGCACTGACTCACCACCAGCCTCACATTCACAAGATATTGACCAGCCACATATCTAGATCATGACCAACCGTTTGCAAAAATCCACATCTGCTAGAACACCGGCCACATGTGCTATAGATTATGACTGCCTGAATTCTCTGAATCATGGCCAGCTGCAATCACCCAATCACAACCAGCCACCTTTACTGGGTCATGACCAGCCACCTTTACTGGGTCATGACCAGCCACCTTTACTGGGTCATGACCAGCCACCTTTACTGGATCATGACCAGCCACCTTTACTGGGTCATGACCAGCCCTATGAGTGTCACATCCCAAAGTTTGAGCAAACATAGGCGAACTCAGGCCTTTTTTGGGTGCGACTTTGACTAACTTTCATCCAGCGCATGCCAAACACATTGCCCATCAAATAACCTGCCACCATTTAAAAGATACACACACCCGACATGACGCGCCTCGGGTACTTGTTCCTGGAGCAAGCCTCCATCGCTGTGCTGCGCCAGTTTGGTTGTGACATGACTATGATCCAGTTGTGACTTGACTACGATCCAGTTATGACATGACTATGATCCAGTTGTGACCTGACTATGATCCAGTTGTGACATGACTATGATCCAGTACACATCAACCACATTGTCATTAACTCTCTCTCTCTCACTCTCTCTTTCATTAACTCTCTCTCTCTCTCTCTCTCTCTCTCTCTCTCTCTCACACACACACACACACAAACACACACACAAACTGCCACCTTTCATAGGATACACGCGCCCAAACCAGATGTGCCTCGGGTATTAGTTCCTGGAGCCGGCCTTGGCCGATTGTGCTGCGAAGTTGCTGGCCTTGGATGTGAAGCGCAGGTGCTTTTTAAGGCTGCATTTACGGTTAGGGAGACAAGCTGGTTATATTGTTGCTGCTAGCCTTGGATGTGAAGCGCAGGTGCTTTTTAAGGCTGCATTTACGGTTAGGGAGACAAGCTGGTTATATTGTTGGTGCTAGCCTTGGATGTGAAGTGCAGGTGCTGTCAAGGTTGCATTTATGGTTAGGGAGATAAGCTGGTTATATTGTTGCTGCTAGCCTTGGATGTTGAGTGCTGGTGCTATAAAAGTTGTATGCCCGGGTATGTACGTATGTACGGTTAGGGACACAAGCGGGTTGCGTTGCTGCTGGCTTTGGATGTGAAGCACAGCTTCGTTTTCTGTAGCCTTCTACATGATTTGTGCTTATGTGTTCTTTTGGGTTTGCTCGTGTTATTTGTAACAGAATTTACGGTTAGGGAGATAAGCCGGTCATATTGATGCTGAGCTTGGAGGTGAAGCGCGTTATTTAATGCAATTTCAACAAGGGTTGTGCCTACACGTTCTTGGGTTTGCTCGTGTTATTTGTAACAGGATTTACGGTTAGGGAGATAAGCCGGTCATATTGTTGCTGAGCTTGGAGGTGAAGCGCAAATTCGTTTTATGCAATTTTCAACAAGGGTTGTGCTTAGACGTTCTTGGGTTTGCTCGTGTAATCGTATCTTCAACAAAATCTGCGCCCGCCACAAAATTTGTGTCTGCAACCAAATTTGCGCATTCTTGGGTTTGCTCGTGTTATTTGTAACAGGATGTTTGAGGCGCAGGTACTGTCTTGTTCTATGTCCGGTGGAGCATGCTATGATCAACACCTGACTAGAGTGCTCGGTGCAATTTTCAACAAGGGTTGTGCTTACACGTTTTTGGGTCTGCTTGTGTTATTGTAACAGGATGTTCGAGGCGCAGGTACTGTTTTGTTCTATGTCCGGTGGAGCATGCTATGCTTCAACACCTGACTAGAGTGCTCGGTACGGGTACAATTTTCTCGTTTGCCTAAAGTAAATGGGAGCAGGAGGGCTGGATTTGCTGGTGCAGTTTTCTGTGTGCTGTCTGGAAAATGATTTAGAAATGATGGAAAATGATTTAGAAATGATTTGCTGGTGCAGTTTTCTGTGTGCTGTCTGGAAAATGATTTAGAAATGGCAATTATGGTCATGTTAACGTAGGAAAGGGAAGCCTGTTTCATGCATCACTCCTTTGTAGGGTTGGCCAGTATATATACATATATATAGTACATACGGCATTTTTGGCAGGAAATTCACCAGTTATACAGTCATATACAGAGCATACATACGGTACTTTTGGCAAGGAAACCACCATATATACACACGGTCATATACGGTGTATATACGGTATTTTTGACAGGGAAATCACCAAATATACGGTCGTGTACGGTGTGTATATACGGTCCTGGCCAACCCCTCCTTTTTGGCATTGCCATCAATTTGCATGGATACGTGCACGCATGCATATAATCAGAGTTGATCAGAACTGTGTTTATATAAATCATTGACCTGTGATGTCCTGCCAATACTGTTTATATGTTACATATATATGGTTCTGGCCAACCCACACAATAGATTATGCACACAAAGATGCACACAAAAACTCAAATACATACACGTGCAGGGCAACGAGTTCAGCTACTTCATGCTCATCGCGTCCTCGTTCATGCTAAACTACACCACCGAAAAAAAGCAGTGAGTTGGAAAACGGGCATGACATTTTTTACAATCAAAAGATTGGAACATTGGAGCGTTTATGCTTAACTATACCACCGAAAAAAAGCAGTGTGGAAAAAGGAAAAAAAAGAAATTTCGGAAAGTTCTGTCAGGACCGCCGTTTCTTTATGTGTCTTGCTTCTTACTGGTATAGTCCTAAAATGTATCTGGCAGGTTTGCTGTTTTCTCACAAGCAGTCCGTTGACGAGTGTGTCACGTGCTTTTCGGCGTGTAACGTGCTTTTGACAAATGTGCCACGTGCTTTTCGGCGTGTAACGTGCTTTTGACGAGTGTGCCACGTGCTTTTCGGCGTGTAACGTGCTTTTGACGATTGTGCCACGTGCTTTTTTGGAGGACGTGCCACGTGCTTTGACAAGTGTGCCATGTGATTTTTGGAGTGACGTGCCACGTGCTTTTTTGGAGTCACGTGCCACGTGCTTTTTGGAGTGCCACGTGCTTTTTTGGAGGACGTGCCACGTGCTTTGAAAAGTGTGACATATGCTTTTTTGGAGGACGTGCCACATGCTTTTGGAATCGTTTTTCAGCGCACAGTACCAAATGTGTTCCGCCTTCTAACCGAGTAAAGTGTTTATGCTTCTATGTAATTACACTGTATGTCCGTGGGTGACATCTAGATTTTTTATACTTCTTTGCAGGTACACCGTATTTCCGTGGGTGACATTAAAATCTTAATATTTCTATGCAGGTACACCGTATTTCCGTGGGTGACATCCACGTGCAACAATTTTGACGATGAGGTGCGGGGTGTGAAGCAGAATGGAGATATATTTCTAAATTAAGGCGGCGAATTGATAGAACAGCACTCCTCATTCACACATGAACTCAGGATGAGGTGTGAGGCAGATTGCTTGAAGGATGAGGTGTGAGACAGATTTCTTGGAGGATGAGGTGTGAGGCAGATTGCGTGAACGATGAAGTGTGAGACAGATTGCTTGACATCTTTCCAGGTTTGGTCAGAAGCATGTATGTACGATGTAAGTACGGTATTTTTGGCAGGGAAACCGTCAATATACGGTCATATACAGTCGTATACAGTGTATATATATGTATATATAGTTCTGGCCAACCCTGCCTTTTTTAATGGGAAATTCTGTACAGAAGGTCTGCACAGACGTTGGCTGCATTCCTTGTCGACTTGCACCATTTTTATTTTGAGGTGTGAAACCGAATGTTTGAGGAAGGTTAAAACAGGCAAAGGGAAAATTTTGCGGGCAGGAAAACATTAACGGAGGAAAATGAGTAGGGTTGGCCAGAACCTTATATATACACCGTATATGACCATATATTTGGTGATTTCCCTGCCAAAAATACCGTATATACACCGTATATATATGGTTCTGGCCAACCCTAAAAATGAGCAGCTGTTGGTAGGTAAGGTAAGGTTACATCACTATATATGCCTCAAAGGGCATCTCAGCGGAAGTTTGGAAAAAGCCTGAAACTACACCTGGCTAAACAAAAGACACAGAAGCTAGAGGAAACATGAAACTGATGTATGTAGAAGAGAAAAGTGTATAGAGAAAGAGAACGTTTGTTTTGAAGAAGCGCGAAGAGAAAGCATCAAGGAAAACGAGAAAAAAGCTTGATATGTCTCAGGATGTGTGTATATATATGAGCCGCTGTTGGTAGACATTTTTAAGATAAGGCTGCTCAGACATAGATGGCACTCCCCACTCCCCACATCCCACATGTATTATGAAAAAGGAGGCCACTATCATGCCCGGCACCGTAGACCTCTGTCAAAAAACAGAAATAAGATAACTACGCGGGAGGTGAAACTCTCCCTCTAAGAAATAAAGAGTTGGCCACTTTTGTATCGGGCACTGGAATTTGATATCTTTCTTGAGGCCCAAGCAAAGGCATTGAATGGCCACAGAAAGCAAAAGCAGAGTTTTTTAGATACCAAAGATTTAAGCTAAAGAGCAAGCAGAAAAGTGACATGCACAACTCCAGCGCGAACCGATTTTTTGGGGTGCGCAGTCAAGACACTAATGGTAGAGCATACCTAGACCTGTGAACACACGTAAGCACACACACACACTTACACACACACACACACACACACACACACACACACACACACGCGCTCACAGGACCAGTTGCGTGGTGCTGCGCTTCCGGACATGCTTCCTAGCGAAATTGTGAGCAGGGCCCCCCCAAAAGCGGCGGCCGCTGCTGCGAGGGGTATGCTGTCGATGGCCGCCGGGGATTTTGAGGTGAATGCTCAATTTGTGTGAGCAACTAATTGACGTGGAAGAGGGGTTGGTGTGTGTGTGTGTGTGTGTGCGTGCGTGTGTGTGTGTGTGCGTGCGTGCGTGCGTGCACGTGTGTGCGTTATGATGGAAGGAGGAGGGTGACCTGATTGGGAATGAGGTCCAGAGGGCTGTGTGTGCAGCTGCTCTTCTGAGTTACAACACGCAGGCTGTAAGCAATGCCATCAGACATTTATGGCTTACAATGCAAGTGCAATGTTAACATTTCCGATGTTGCACACTAACACACACATGCACACACATACACACACAAACGCGTGCGCGCACACACACACACACACACACACACTTACACACACGCACACACCACACACGCACACACACACGCACACGCACACGCACACGCACACACACACACATGAATGCAGGAGGTGTACAGTGCACCTGACCAAGCAGGCGCTTGGGACTGCGTGGCCACTTGCTTCTTCATAGACACAGCGCACAACGTGCTGCGCTACCTTGAGGTGGGAGCTGTCCACAATTGATAGGCTATTACTGAATTCTTACCAAAAGCTATTTGCGTTTATTAATAGTTTACTCGATATCATAATTTCTTTTCTAATGAAAACTAATAGAGTTAAGTTTAGCAGAATACAGATATTAATGGGATTAAAAATTGAATTTATAGCACACAAATAGCACACAACGTGCTGCGCTATTTCGAGATAATAGCTGTCCACAAAATATAGGCACAGCGCACTACCTGCTGCGCTACCTTGAGGTGGGAGCTGTCCACAATTGATAGGCATAGTGCACAACGTGCTGCGTTATTTTGAGATGAAAGCTGTCCACAAAATATAGGCACATCGCACAACGTGCTGTGCTACCTTTAGGTGGGAGCTGTCCACAATTGATTGGCATAGCGCACAACGTGCTGCGTTATTTTGAGATGAAAGCTGTCCACAAAATATAGGCACATCGCACAACGTGCTGTGCTACCTTGAGGTGGGAGCTGTCCACAATTGATTGGCATAGCGCACAACGTGCTGCGTTATTTTGAGGTGGAAGCTGTCCGCAATTAATAGGCATAGCGCACAACGTGCTGCGTTATTTTGAGGTGGGAGCTGTCCACAATTAATAGGCACAGCGCACAACGTGCTGCGTTATTTTGAGGTGGGAGCTGTCCACAATTAATAGGCATAGCGCAAAACGTGCTGCGCTACCTTGAGGTGGGAGCTGTCCACAATTAATAGGCATAGCACATAACGTGCTGCGTTATTTTAAGGTGGGAGCTGTCCACAATTAATAGGCATAGCGCACAACGTGCTGCGTTGCTTAGAGGTGAGCGCACTTCACAAGCCCAACGCATGTCCAGTATCCAGTAGCTTATGCAGGCTTGCTAAAGCTGCGTACATTGTATTTTATTCATTGTGCGTTTCTGGAGGTGAGCGCACTGCACGAGCCCAATGCACGACTACGAGCCTGTGCGAAGGCGCTTAAGCAGTGTACACCTGTATTTCTGAACAAGGTGTTTCTTTGAGAGGGGTGTACTGTGTATTTATAACTAGGTATTTGTCAACTTTTTTCTGGAGAGTTTCCAGTATCCATGCTTGTGGACATGTGAACACATGTACACGTGTGTGTGTATGTGTAGATGTTTCTGTCTAACACCTTTCTGCATGTATAGGTGTTTATGTCTAACACCTTTCTGCATGTGTAGATGTTTATGTCTAACACCTTTCTGCATGTGTAGATGTTTATGTCTAACACCTTTCTGCATGTACAGATGTTTGTGTCTATTTAGTGTTTGTGTCTATCACCATTCTGCATGTATAGAAGTTTCTGTTCAACACCTTTCTGCATGTATAGATGTTTGTGTATATTTAGTTCTATTCCGGCTCGTATCCACCGAACTGCTGGAGGGGGAATTACACTTGTGCCGACACCAAGCATAAAAAGGATAGGTTGCACAGCGCAAGCTGTGCCAAGAGAGTATTAACTGACGTTCGGTTGCACTCGCCTCCAAGAACTAGAGTACTTCTGCATGCTGCAGAGTACTCAGCAGTGTTTGTTTTTAGTATTTTCCTGCAGGTCATCCACCACGCGCTCAAGCCAGGAGCGGTGGGATTACGATTGGCTCTTGGCATCGTTGCCAGCTTGTGCCATTTCCATATTTCGCTGCAAGGATGTGGTGCCACGAAGATGTTTGTGTCGATAACCTTTCTGCAGGTCATCCACCACGCACTCAAGCCAGGAGGGGCCTGGATCAACGTAGGGCCATTGTTGTACCATTGGGCAGATGGACATGGCGACGTAAGTTGCAAATAGCACTAAGACAAGTGCGTCGATATACAAGTTGTACTAAAACGTAATAGTTTAGTTTAGTTTGGATTACAAAGGCCTCCAGCCTGGCATGGCTGCTCAACCTACTAAAACGTAAGTTATTTCTATTTTGAGCCCATATTTTGAATAATTCCTCTGGGCAGATGGACATGGCGATATGAGTTGCAAATATAACTCAGACAAGTGTATCAATAATATAATAATTATAAAGTGGCAACATGAGCCGCTAGCAGCAATCAGACCATATGTAACAGAGGAATTATTCAAAATATGGGCTCAAAATAGAAATAACTTACGTTTTAGTAGGTTGAGCAGC
>Ga0307968_1002910_pt1 | contig 14241 bp, 13 predicted proteins | sample OrgLakmetagen650_FD_201834 | JGI IMG/M metagenome (GOLD analysis project Ga0307968, IMG submission 201834) | Saline water microbial communities from Organic Lake, Antarctica - #650 | ecosystem: Environmental > Aquatic > Non-marine Saline and Alkaline > Saline | place: Antarctica: Organic Lake... | reverse complement strand
TACTAGAAAGTTCCACACATTATCAAGGCTGCACAGAAGGATACTAGAAAGTTCCACACAAAAAAGGAGTGTGAGATGCAGGAGTGTGTGTAAGGCTGCACAGAAGGATACTAGAAAGTTCCACACAATATCAAGGCTGCACAGAAGGATACTAGAAAGTTATGGGCACAATTGTTGAAACTTTGAAACACACACCAACTGCTGCTGCTCTTGCATCATGCACATGGTACTGAAAGCTGTGGGGTGCATGAAGCACAGCACTGTCTCAAAAACTCCAATTAAATCAGTGCATCATGCACATGGTACTGAAAGATGTGGGGTGCAAAAAGCACAGCACTGTCTCAAAACGTCCAATTAAATCAGTGCATCATGCACATGGTACTGAAAGCTGTGAGGTGCATGAAGCACAGCACTGTCTCAAAACATCCAATAAAATCAGTGCATCATGCACATGGTAGTGAAAGATGTGGGGTGCATGAAGCACAGCACTGTCTCACAACATCCAATAAATCAGTGGATGATCTAACCATTCTATTTACAAGCCGCTTGTTCCTTTTTATTTTCAACAGACTTCTTCCACTTTCACTATGGGCATATTTCATGTAATAGGCTGTGTGGGGGGCATGAGGTGAAGCTTTGTCTTCAGAGAGCCTTGAAATTTCATTACAGGGTACTTTATTTTCACAACCATTTCCTTTTAGCAGGCCCTGCTTTCCTTCCCATGCCTGTTTTGTGTAGAGTATGGGGCACTTTGTCTTCACCGTCATTCCTTGTAAACAGGCTGTTAGATCAAGTTACTGTCATTACAAAGTACAAGACTCAGCACACCAACTAATCCGAAGGCACCCCAAATTATCAATAAGACTAGCACATCCAGCTTATTAAACAAGACGTACAACTGTCAACCAACTAACTGCTATGTCACACGATTTATCGCTGCCAACGATTGGGCGTGACAAGGCCCGCTTTCATCCCATGCCTGTTTTGTGTAGAGTATGTGGGGTGCATGAAGCACGGCACCGTGTTTGTAGAGCCGTGGGCGCGGTGGAGTGAGCCTCACCATCTGCTGCTTGGCAACACGTGAGTTTCTTTCAATGGCCTTGCCCAGTTTGTCATTGACAGGTCCCTGCCACTCCACTTCCCCACTCGTTATATGTAGAGTATGTGGGATGCATGAAGCACGGACACGTGTTTCACGAGCCGGGTACGAGGTGGAACGAGCCCCAGCACCTGCTGATCGGAAACACGTGGGTTGTGATGTTAATGGATGGATTAATTTCAGAATTTGATTTCACATTGTGTATGTGTTTCGACCGAGCACGGTAGGTCGCTAGTGTTCTAACATGTGCTTTAACATGCGTTTCGACACGCGTACGGTAGGCCGCTAATGTTTTAACACAAAATGAAGAGGTGGTAACAAAAGGCAGAAAATTGAATAGGTGGTAACAACGGCAGAAACATGATGTTGTGTCAATGCCGTGCTAGTAAGGTTGCATTGCACTTTATTAGTACTAGTATTAGTACTAGTATTAATAAAGTGTTAGTACTAGCATTAGTACTAGTATTAGTATTAGTACTAAACCCTAAACCCTAACCCTGGCATACACAAACACTTGCGAGTCACAATACAAAAATACTTGCTAATCGCAACGTTCACAAACACTTTCTAATTACAATTCACAAATACTTGCTAATCGCAGCACACAAAAACTTGTTAGTCAAAGTACACACACTTGCTAGTTCTTGCGGTACACAAACACTTGCTAGTCGGAGTGCACAAACGCTTGCTAGTCGCAATATACACAAAAACTTACTAGTTGCACGTGGAAGGCAGGGACAAATGCGGCCTTGAACTTGCTTGGCTGCTAGTACTTATGGCAACAGGTATTACATCGTAGTAAGGGCATTTCTAAAGATTTAAAAGGGAGAAAAATCATGGAGGCAGAAATAACCACTCCTCACCGTAAATTTGGGAAACTGAGCCACTTTGGTACCGGGTGCCATAAAACTTCCACACCAAAGGAACGAGAATTGTGTTTAAGGAAGATCAAGAGGATTGTGATAAATGCTTTGGGTGTACAAATGCTTGTTGGATCCGAAAGCCATCATGTAATGCTTAGGGCTTTGAATGCTTAATTAATTGCTAGATCTGTTTGTGAGAGGTGAATGCAGATCAGCAGGCAGCCAGCAAGGGCAAGGAGCCAAAAGAGTGCTTAATTGTCTGTTTGCTGGATAGCGTTAGACTGTGTTGGGGCTACAAACACTGTAATCTAGCCCCGGCGTGCGTGCAGTGCAAGCCGCAAAACGTTGATCTTGTTCTTAAGCTTACAATGTCCCTTTTTCCCTTCTCCTGGTGAAGCAAGGAGAAACTATGAATTACAAACATTTCAGGACCTGTCGGGTTATTTAAGGGATAAGGGATAAGCAAGGACAGCCTCTTGATTACATACATTTTTGGGGAGATGCAAAGACGGGGTTCCACCATCTCGCATGCAGGTACTATATGCATGCTTACGGCTCTGTGTACGGCATAACAGGGCGTGTGGTTGCAGAGGTCATTGCCCGGAATGCTGAAAACTTGAGGCTGCTTGCCAATGAGGGTAAGCGCGAGGGGGGATCAGTTTTATTGCCTAAATTTATACTTAGGGAAGAAGCCTTGTATTGACTAGAAAATTCAGTTGGTAGCGATATAACTCAGGGACAATGTGGCAAGCTTTTTTACGGTTAAAGCCTGAGCTAAACATGATTGGGCTGCTTAGCTTTGTGCGGATCCAGCATGAGAATCTCTTAACAAGCAACTAAGAACATCTGACGCATGTCATAGACGAGTACGCATGTCATATGACTCACATCTCTTGTGGCAGCGACATTATCTTGTTATTATGCGTGAGGCTCCTCTTTGTCATCCTTTCTGTGCTAGCACCACATTAAGGCATATCCAACCTTTTTTCGTAGACTTTTGTGTAGATTAACCTGCAGATGCATATGTACACCGGAAAGCATCTCCAGCTTCTTTGTTATAGATCAGGGTAGCTGCCCTGAAAGCCTAGTGGCTCGTGGTCAAGCCAGACTCTTCGGGGTCACTGGTTCGAATCCGTCTGGTAGCGTGAGTACTTTGCTGTCCGACAGCTCCGTCTCCCTTTCCCAATCCATGCTTGAGGTGTTATCACCCCTGCGTAGTTTTTCTTTTCTATAGATTTATGATTTATGTGTGGAATATCCTGCAGATACGCCTGTAGACCTTTGAAGCATCTCCGGCCTCTTTTTTACAGATTTCTGTGTGAAATAACCTGCAGATACATCTGTAGGCCTTTGGATGGTCTCCCACAACGTGCAACATTTTGAAGATATGCGCCTGTGTGTGCCAAGTTGCCATCCTGCTGCAGTGGCTGTTTTGCGGTCTGAATGTGCAGGTGGGGGGGCCTAAAAAGGTTGCTAGGTACAAGAAACTTGTAAGAGTGATGTGTGTGTGTGTGTGTGTGTGTGACAGTCAACAGTTATCCTGCTGTGATTTCCTTGTGGTTTTATTTTGAAGCTGGGAGTGTATGCCAGAGGGGGGACACCGAGGCTTAAAATGGGCATGCTTTCAAATGCTCATGGATTGTGTCCCGTTTCTGGCATGGTTTTATTTTGAAGCTGGGAGTGTATGCCAGAGGGGGACGCTGAGGCTCAACATGGGCATGCTTTCAATGCTCATGGATTGTGTCCCATGGCTGGCGTTTTGTAAGCTAGGCGTTTTAAAGGCCAGAACCGTGTAGTCATACCACCAGTAAAGGCACTAGGGTGGTGTAGTGTGTAGGTAGGGTTGGCCAGAACCGTATGTATACACCGTATATGACCGTATCTTTGGTGATTTCCCTGCCAAAAATACCGTATATACACCGTATATATGTGGTTCTGTCCAACCCTATGTGTAGGTGCTACGAAGTGCCAGATCAATATTACCATCATCAACGGTGAGGGCAGTAGGGTGGTGTATTGTATGGCTTGATGTTATAAATGCCTTTTGGAATCAAACCAGCAGCACCGGCCACCGCTGGCCTCATCTCCAATTAGTCGTATACCTCAACTTTAAGTTACGTGTGTAAGGACCCCTGGACATCCAGAGGAATTAATGTTACGCATACACGCGTCCCCTGGACGTCCAGAGGAATTATGTACAAGTATTATTGGGACCGTTATGCAGAGCGGCTGAGCTTGAAAATTGTCAGTCAGGGTCAAGTGCTCATTTGTCCACAGCTTGAACCCCACTCTCGTGTTTTTTGTGTGCCATAACCTCTTTGAACACGAATCTCCATCAGACGCTCTTCTTGCCTGCTGGCATCTTGTTTCTTACACCGTTTATAGGAGAAAAATACACACAAGGATTTGGGATGCTAAGGTTGGTGAACTGTGAACTGTTCTTACAACGTGTCCACACTGCCTCTGCACAAACTCAGGCCTTTGTGACCCTGTGCACGATCTGATGTCTGCACACAACTCCAGTGCCTGCAGGTGGGTACAATGTACAAAAAGTAAAAGTGTAAGGCTAAGAACGCAGCTGCCTGCGGGTTAAATGAGACGGATTGTAGTAAACGGCACATAGCATTAACATAACATATAATACCCGTGAGGAACAAGGTGTGATGCAGGGCCAATGAGTGGTGCTTGGAAGGTGGATTACAGGAGGAGTGGTTTCATTTAATTTGATGCACAAGCGTTACATACACCAAGGAAAATGTCTGGATGACACGGATTGCGGCAGGCAAGGTAGATATGTTGGGAGGAAAGTCGTTGAGTGCTATTCACGCATACATCTAGTGACACCGTACTCCCACGTGTCAATGCCTATCGACCAGCCCTTCCTTTTTCTATTCTCCTGCTGAGGTGATGTGTGGCTCTGCATCCATTGAGCGGTGCAGGAGACAAATAATGCTTTTTATTGATCCATGCCGGTAGCTGTGAAACCCCCTCTTCTTCCTTTCTGTCTGCGTCTTGTGCCGGTTCGCTCAACAGAGCATAAACACATGAAATCTAAAGGTTTTCCTTCTTTGCAGGTTTGCTCTCAAAATCTCGGCGGTGAGGGGCTTTTAGGTTTTAGTCGCTGGCATTTCAGTGCTCCTTACTTTAATCACGCTTATTGAGTCATCAGCAACAGCGAAGCCTTTTCCTTCTCATCCTTCTCTCTCAGATCCAGAGCGGTCGGAACCCGTCACATACAATTTAGCACACCACCTGCACTCTCCTTCTGCACTCTCCTTCTGCACACCACCTGCACTCTTCTTCTCACGCAGACGGGTGTGGGACTGGCAGGCTGAGGAAGACAGCGGTCCTCAAGCATTCAAGGGCATCAAGATGATTCATGCCGACCATATGCAAGACAGCAAAGAGGATGCATCTTTCACTGGCCAAGGTTGGGGGGGCTCAGTTTCTTTAAACTGAAGAAAATAAGCCTTAACTATTGGTCGAGGTTCAAGGGTGGAAGTTTGTTGAATGTCTGCTTCCAGCAGTGCGCGTTCTGATCACACACACACACACACACACACACACACACACACACACACACACACACACACACACACACACACACACACACACACACACACACACACACACACACACACACACACACACACACACATACACAATGCATTGAGCGTGTGCATGAATCGAGGGCTTCAGAGCCTTGTCTACCAAGAAAAGATGCAAATTTAAAAACACGTACGGGTTGCTTGCAGGTGTGACAGAACATAAAGAGGGGGAGGAGAGGACCCGCTCGTGGAATGAGATGGTCCAGGTAGGTGCCAGCTGCAGAAATAATAATTGCCCTACATGAAATCAGCAGCAATCGGAATAGAAAATGCCAGACTCAAAGGCAAGTTTGAAGACTAGACTTAGTAGGCGGTGAATACCACTCCCCACAATAAGTAAGGAAAAGGAGGTACTTTGGTTCCGTGCGAAAGTCCCCCACCACGGAAAAAAAAGTAGATTTTTATTGGGAAATTGGGATCAGGAGGGTTGCGGGCTTGACCTGAAACCGGCTCCTGGTGAGATCTGCGTGGTACTGGTTCTGGAAAGGGCATTTACTGTTGTTTGCCTGAGTGGCTGTCATCTCCTCCTACAGGAAGATTGATTAAAAGCATGCTGGTCTTGTCGGCCAGTCTCTGAAATTGTTTGGAAAAACAGATAGCATTAAGGTACTGAATTTAAAGCTCCATGCGGCCACTCCAACCAAAGCCCCAAATCACAATGACAGTAGCAGGGGTAGCGTGGAGTTCTGTTACTTGCGTTTGTATCAGGAGCTATGTAAACAAGATAGCCAGCAATGCCTACCTTTGATATGTGCTTGCTTGTTCTTCTGTAGGAAAATGAACATGCCCAACATGTACAATTTAGAGTCTAAACGCGTTCTGAATCTTGTGTGGAAGCCTTCCCATGAGGAGCAGAGTTCTTGTGTGTAAAAAAGTGCTCGTGCCATGTTGCGTGTACGTCAAGGCAGAGTTCAAAGAAGTTCCTTGCTTCATCGCTCATCAGCTTTGGAGCAACAGTCACTGGTTATAAACAATGCTTTGTCACGCCCAATCAGTGGCAGCGACGAATCGTGTGACAGAGCAGTTGGTTGAAGGTTGAGAGTTTCTGTACGTCTGATTCAATAAGCTGGATGTGCCAGTCTTCCTTACAAACTGCCTCTTTCAGGTCACACCTGGAGAAATGCCTTACTTACCTTCTTATCCGGAGCATACTGACTTCGAAGGAATGTGGATTTAAAAATGACAGGGACATAGACTTTCATCCCCGAACAGTAGCTAATTTGCTTGCAACAAGTACTAAACACTTTCGACACCTTTATAGCGATCGTATTCATTAAGCATCTGCTAAAATTGTTGATCTAGCATGTCCAGTCAGAAGATTGACCGTATTGTATTATTGCCCTGAATATCCAGTCAGAAGATCGGCCGTATTGTATTGTTTCCCTGAATAGCGCGCTTGCTTCACTACTGTGAATTGTTGAGTATGGAGACAGATAGTGTTGATGGTTGTAAACAGTGTCGATGGTTGCATCACTTTGAAAAGTTACATTGCGCCATGTGCCTGTTAAAAAAGTGGTGTTCTACGTGAGCGCGTGGCCAGGTATCCCTGGCCTCACGTCCCATTTTACAAAGCAACATGCTGGGGGCTTTACCATACAAACAAGGGGCAGCCAGACACTCCTGAATTTCTGCTGATGCACCCAGGGAAGAGCTCTCCTATTGCTGACATACATTGCTAACCATTATTACATTGCTGGAGGTATGTCATGTCTAACTAAAAAGTGTCCGTTTATGGATCGATGCAATGTCACCTCTTTACATAATTTACCTTCTTCGAAAGGGAACCAAGGGCTTGCTTGACAACGCCTTTAAGCACAAAACATTCAGTCGTTGACAATATTGCAACTAGCACCGGCAGGAGGAAAAAGTCCACTGATGATGACAAAACACTGCCACACTATATTGCCTGTACATTTGAGCACGACGTTACAATCGCTGCAATCAAATGTAATCAAATTTGGCATTCGTTTGCACGCTGGAAAGTGTCAGCGTGCATTATGAAATGAATTTACAGACGTAAAAGAAAAAGAATAAGAAAAAAAGTACCGTAAAGCTCCTCCACCTCAAAAAGGAAGGAAAAATCAATTGGGATCAGGAGGGTTGCAGGCTTGGCCTGAACCGGCGTACTCAAGAGGAGTCTTACCAAACACCGATAAAATGAAGTCACGTAATAAACGGTAGCATCTGCCATGCAACAGTATGCAGTACAGAATAAGTACCTTTCAACCACACTCTGCCAGACTACCTGAACGGAAGCAATGCTTTACTGTATGTCAAACCAATATCCTACGGACACAGTACACAGATCAAACAGCCCTCCGCCATGTGCCTGTTGAAAAAGTGGCGTTCTACGTGGGCGCGCCACGGATACCCTCCTTCTCCTGCGCAACTTTTCCTTCAGCTTACAATTAGCAGGGTCTGCCACACTCACTAAGAGGAAGCGAAACATTGTGTACTCAGGTCACAAGAAACCTCTACTCAAAAGCAACAAGCTCTTAAACGAGGCAAGCTTTCCGCTACCGGCCTTCTTTTAATAAATGAGCCCTTCCCCAAAATAAACGAAGCCGCGCAAAAGAAGTAACGCTGCCACTACTATTGCCTCTGCTACTGCTGCTAAGCAGTGCGCTAGTGTTTGTGTACTATGCTGGCAGCTCAGTTTGTGCAAGCAGCAATAGCTTACACACCAAGAATACTCAGCCCCCGGTGCGCTCTTCACTTTTCGCCACAGCTGCAGCAGCTGCGGCAGCCGCTGCCTCGTTCCTCTCCTTCAGCTTGGCCTCATATACAATCCGATCTCGCTCCGGCCCAGCTTTCATACGCTGGATTTATTTTGGGCAGCATGGTTGTGAGTGAAGGAAGAAGTGCAAGACAAGCAATGACTTTTCTGTTAGTAAAAATTTAGGGATGCAACGTATGTGACGTGCATCCTCAGATCTTTAGACAGATGAAGGAGGAATGTCCCCTGTCCTTGCTATACCACCTCACGGAAATGTGCGAGCGCCCCTCAGCACGCAGCATGCATCGATACGTGTGCACGCACCAAAGCAGATACACACATCCTTGCAGGCAGGCAGGCAGGCAGGCAGGCACATGTAGAATAAACTCAGATTTGCGGACAGGCACGCACACAGACAGACACACACATGTTCATGCAGGCACGTGCACATAGACAGAAAACATGCACACACAGGCAAAAAACACTCAATTGAGGTTCGCATACAGACAGACGCACTGCACACACACAGGCATGCTCACCTTGCGCATGTCTGACTCAAACTTTGTTGTGTACCAGAAGGTGACACATGTCCCTGTGAGCGCCAGGAAAAGCGTGGCTCCCCCTCTGGTAGTTACCATTATATGTGCATTTGTCTGATCAACGTAGTGAAACAATTATTTAAGTTATAATATAAAATCCTCCCTTAAACGCAACAAAATGCTCCTCTCCTCCAAAAGCGCGGCAGCAAACGTGGCTACCTGCCCCACTGCCCGCCATGCATCTGGCAAGGTGGTGTGCATGAAGGTAAACGTCAACCTTTGGCAAAGCTTGTGTGGGGGAGGAATGCCAGGCACAGTCAGCGGAAAATGTGGCTGCAGTGACTTAAGCTGCACGTGAATTGACGATGTTTGCTACACAGGCACAGCAGTATTTTTGGTTGCAGCATGGCTGCTTGGTACGTGCCTCAGTCCCATCAACATGTGCCACACATTCTTTATCCTGCGCATGCTACAGGCTGCGCCTCAGTCCCATCGCCGCGCAGCAACTGCTACAAGCGTTGCTGCGCCTGCCACAGAGCATGTGGTGGAGCGCCTGTCACAACAGGTCCAGGAGATGAGCGCAAGCGGTGAGCGGTACTGCTATCTGAAGCTGCACAAATGTGCCCACACATGTTGTTCGAGTGGCTTGTGCGTGAGCAAGAGCAACACCTGGGGGTTTCATGGCCGCTCTTTTTGCAGAGAAGCCAAGCACCAGCCACCAAGCTGGCCTTCCTTCTCTCATCAGCAAGGAGCAGGTCGTGTCCCTGGAGGTGAGCGCGCTTGTGTGGCTTGTGTGGCTTGGGTGCTTGTGCGTGTGTCTGCGTATGTTTGTGTGCAAAATTGCTGCTGTATACCCAATTTAAAATAGGTAGCGTGCATTTCCAACGCCACCTGCGTACCTGAAGATGTGTAAGAGGTGTATCTGTTCACCATTTCTTGATTAAGCACCCTGTGCGCATGCGCGTACGAGCGCGCGCGCACACACACACACACACACGCACATGTGCACGCATGTTCACTCACACATACACACAAATGCACACGTGCACAGGCTGAGCTGGACCAGGGCCCTTCAATGGTAGCTTTGCGTCGTTTCAACGACAACTTGCGAAAGCTCCCTGCCGACAAATGGGGTGAGCCACAACTAAGTACATTGATCACAGAGATAAGCCCTCACAGATGTAAGCGATCGAATTGCATACATGCTTTGGGTTGGCCAGAACCGTATATACACACTACACACCTCATCATACCGTGTAATTGGACATTTCCCTGCTACAACAACTACTACCATATTTTTTTATAAAAATACATGGTTCTGGGTAACTTTACACACATATGCGCAGAACAGAGTGAGCCATTAGGCGCACGCAATACACAGACGCAAGGGGCAAGGGGCACAGTTGCACGTTTCCACATTGCAAAGCCACGGCATGCAAGCACGTATATCATGACACACACAATTCAGGCAGGCACATACGTGTGACAACTCGTTCACCACAGCGCGTGCCCTCTGCATGTCTATGTTGAATGTGTCACATGTGCTGTCATATGTCATATGTGTAGGGTTGGCCAGAACTGTATATATACACCGTATATGACCGTATGTTTGGTGATTTCCCTGTCAAAAATACCGTATATACACCGTATATATGTGTGGCTCTGGCCAACCCTGCATGTGTGCTCTAATTGGTGTGGTTCGTTGCCAATGGCGTTCTGTGTCACAGAATGTGCTTTTGCATGAGGATATCTTGCAGCCCCTGAGCACACCCAAGCACACACACACACACACACACACACACACACAAACACACAATGAGCAAGTGTTGCTAGTGCTTCATTGTGTGTCCTCATTGATGCGTGCATGGTGCACATTGAGGGTGGGCCAGACCATATATTTGTACGTATATACGGTGTACATACGGTATTTTTAGCAGGGAAATCACCATACATACGGTCATATAAGGTGCGTATAAACGGTTCTGGCCAACCCTATGCACATTATGTGCGTGTTATTTTCTTGTGTGCCTGCCCCTACACCGAAATAGGCATGCTGGTCCCGCATGCGTACCTCTGTGTGATTGTGTGATGATATGATATTGTGTGTATGTCATTACGTACCTCTGTGTAATTGTGTGATGATATGATATTGTGTGTATCCTCTGTGTAATCGTGTGATGATATGATATTGTATGTCATTACGTACCTCTGTGTAATTGTGTGATGATGTGATATTGTGTGTATCCTCTGTGTAATTGTGTGATGATATGATATTGTGTGTATGTCATTACGTACCTCTTTGTAATTGTGTGATGAGATATGATATTGTGTGTATGTCATTACGTTGCTTTTTTGTGTGAGTCATTGCTGTGTTGTTGCTGTGTGCCTGTGCTCGCAGAGGCCGTCCTGCAGCCCGTATTCAATGAGCTCACCTTCAACCTAGAGTCCTTCAACCCTGCCTTCACTTCATGCCTGCTCATGGTGCGTGCGAGGCGTCAGACGCACGTGTTATGCTGCCAGCCTTTTGTTCGTTGTAGTCAGGCCTCTGTTCTTGCTTCAACTTGGAGTCCTGCAACTCTGCCGGTGAAACCTCGTGCCTGCTCATGGTACGTACGAGGTGTCAGACGCTCGTGTTTTTCTGACTGCTAGGGTTGGCCAGAACCATATATACATTGTATATACGGTACTTTTGGCAGAAAAATCACCAAATATACGGTCATATACGGTGAAAATATACGGTCATATACGGTCATATACGGTGAAAATATACGGTTCTGGCCAACCCTACTGGCAGCCCCTTTGTTCATTGTAGTCAGGCCTCTGTTCTTGCTTCAACTTGGAGTTAGATTCCATCAACTCCTTCTAAATTCCTTCAACTATGCCTTCACCTCATGCCTGCTCATGGTGTGCATAAGATCTTGAAATACAGAGCTTTCCCTGGAGTTATCCTGACGCCAATCATTTATTCTGTGTTGTACTAAATTTTAAAGGTTGCTCTCGACCCTGCCTGCACCTGATGCCAAGGGTTGGCCATAAATATATACACCATATATTTATATATACACCATATATTTATATATACACCGTATCACCGGTACTTCCCTGCCAAAAATACTGTATATACACCGTAAATATATGTTGGCCAAGTCGGTTTACTTATATTATTTACTCCGTACATTTGGTACTTCCCCTGCCAAAAATACCGTGTATACACCGTATACATATGGCTCTGGCCAACCGTACTGATGCCTGATCATGCAATGGAATTGACTGATGCCTGATTGACATGCCTCATCATGCAATGGAATTGACTGATGTCTGATTGACATGCCTTATCATGCAATGGACTTGACATGCCTGATTGACATGCCTGAATTGACTGATGTCTGATTAACATGCCTCATCATGCGATGGAATTGACTGATGTCTGATTGACATGCCTCATCATGCGATGGAATTGACTGATGTCTGATTGACATGCCTCATCATACAATGGAATTGACTGATGTCTGATTGACATGCCTCATCATACAATGGAATTGACTGATGTCTGATTGACATGCCTCATCATGCAATGGACCTGACATGCCTGATTGACATGCCTGAATTGACATGTCTGATTGACATGCCTCATCATGCGATGCAATTGACTGATGCCTGATTGACATGCCTGAATCGACATGCCTCATCATGCAATGGAATTGACTGATGTTTGATTGACATGCCTCATCATGCAATGGAATTGACTGATGCCTGATTGACATGCCTGAATTGACATGCCTGATTGACATGCCTGAATTGACTGATGTCTGATTGACATGCCTTTTCATGCAATGGACTTGACATGCCTGATTGACATGCCTGAACTGACTGATGTTTGATTGACATGCCTCATCATGCAATGGAATTGACATGCCTGATTGACATGCCTGAATTGACTGATGTCTGATTGACATGCCTCATCATGCAATGGAATTGACTGATGTCTGATTGACATGCCTCATCATACAATGGAATTGACTGATGTCTGATTGACATGCCTCATCATGCAATGGAATTGACTGATGCCTGATCATACTGATGCCTGATCATGCGATAGAATTGACGCTTAAAGCTAGTGTACAAGCTCAGTGCACTTGTGCATCCACAGCCTTTTGCAGGGATGTATCATACAGTGTACTGGTACTGAACAAACGGCGTAGTCGTGATCAACAAACCAAGTCGTACTTTACACGTATTTTTAGGGTTGGCCATAACCATATATTTACGGTATGTATACGGTATTTCTTGCAGGGAAACCACCATATATACGGTCATATACGGTGTGTATATATGGTTCTGGCCAACCCTATGTATTTTGTATCTTAATGTGTTAATGTCCCAAATGACCATGCGCGCCTCCTCCGCACCCTGTGTGTGTTGTTTGTTTGTGTCGTCTGTGTGTGCTTCTTGCAATAAAAAGCTGCCACATTTAACTCACAAGTGCAACCCATACTAGGCTCACAATGACAACGTGCGCCCCCTGCACACCCTGTGTGTGTGTTTCGTGTGTGTTTGTGTGTGTGTGTGTGTGTGTTTCAAGTATGTGCGTGTTTGTGTGTGTGTGTGTGTTTCGTGTGTGTGTATGTGTGTGTGTGTGTGTGTGCTCTTCATGCACTAATGAAGAGGGCAATGCACACTGGGCACGTAATGACCACGTGCGCCTCCTGTGTGTGTTTCATGTGTGTGTGTGTGTGTGTGTGTGTGTGTGTGTGTGTGTGTGTGTGTGTGTGTGTGTGTGTGTGTGTGTGTGTGTGCTCCATGCATTAACTGAAAGGGTTAAATGCTGACTAAATGCTGACTCACAGATGCAACGCACACTGGGCAGGTAATGACCACGTGCGCCTCCTGTGTGTGTGTGTGTGCTTCATGCATTAACTAAAAGGGTAAAATGCTGACTCACAGGTGCAACGCACACTGGGCACGTATTGACCACGTGCGCCTCCTGTGTGTGTGTGTGTGCTTCATGCATTAACTAAAAGGGGTAAATGCTGACTCACAGATGCAACGCACACTGGTAATGACCACGTGCGCCTCCTGTGTGTGTTTCATGTGTGTGTGTGTGTGTGTGTGTGTGTGTGTGTGTGTGCTTCATGCATTAACTCAAAGGGTTAAATGCTGACTCACAGGTGCAACGCACACTGGGCACGTATTGACCACGTGCGCCTCCTGTGTGTGTGTGTGCTTCATGCATTAACTAAAAGGGTAAAATGCTGACTCACAGGTACAACGCACACTGGGCTCCAGCGACTATGTGCGTCGGGACATGGCACTGTGTGTGTGTGTGTGCTTCATGCATTAACTCAAAGGGTTAAATGCTGACTCACAGGTGCAACGCACACTGGGCACGTATTGACCACGTGCGCCTCCTGTGTGT
>Ga0307968_1002906_pt1 | contig 14245 bp, 20 predicted proteins | sample OrgLakmetagen650_FD_201834 | JGI IMG/M metagenome (GOLD analysis project Ga0307968, IMG submission 201834) | Saline water microbial communities from Organic Lake, Antarctica - #650 | ecosystem: Environmental > Aquatic > Non-marine Saline and Alkaline > Saline | place: Antarctica: Organic Lake... | reverse complement strand
GGTTCCGATTATGGCTGACCTCCTATCTTAATTCAGACTTTCATCAGCTAGACGCTAGCCAGGTGCTTTCATGCTGTGCGGGGAGGGTTGTGCGTGTGTTCCAATTATGGCTGACCGTCTCTTCCAGTCTTGGTTCAGACTTTCCTCAAGCAAAAGGCTCAAGCAAAAGGCTGGTTAAGAGGCTCCTATACAATTCCACCCTCTTTGTGGGGAAAGGGCAAAAGGTGTGTGGATTCTGGCTTTCGACATGACTGACCTCATATCTGTTACTCATGACATAAGCAGGGTCGGCCAGAACCATGTATGTATGCGGTGTATAGGTTTAGGTATAGGTATAGGTATACGACATTTTTGGCAGGGAATTCACCGCGTATTCAGTCATCACAGTGCATACATACGGTCTGGCCAACCCAAGGCATATAAGGAGTTTCTAGTCAAGATGTAGTGAAAATGAATTCCTTCTCACATGCTATCGCTCCTTAAAATGGGGGTCCTGCTACTCTTTTCATTGAATGTCCTGCTGCACAATGCTGCTTTTTTCATTGGCTGTCGTGCTGGACAGTGTTGCTCTTTTTATTTAAGGTCCTGCTGCACAAAGCTGCCATTTCATTTGCTGTCCTGCTGCACAATGCTGCTTTTTTCATTGGCCATCCCGCTGCACAATGCTGCTTTTTTCATTGGCTGTCGTGACTGTCGTGCTGGACAGTGTTGCTCTTTTTATTTAAGGTCCTGCTGCACAAAGCTGCCATTTCATTTGCTGTCCTGCTGCACAATGCTGCTATTTCATTGGCTGTTCTGCTGCACAATGCTGCTCTTTTCATTGGCTGTCGTGCTGGACAGTGCTGCTCTTTTTATTTAAGGTCCTGCTGCACAAAGCTGCCATTTCATTGGCTGTCCTGCTGCACAATGCTGCTTTTTTCATTGGCTGTCGTGCTGAACAGTGTTGCTCTTTTTATTTAAGGTCCTGCTGCACAAAGCTGCCATTTCATTTGCTGTCCTGCTGCACAATGCTGCTTTTTTCATTGGCCATCCCGCTGCACAATGCTGCTTTTTCATTGGCTGTCGTGACTGTCGTGCTGGACAGTGTTGCTCTTTTTATTTAAGGTCCTGCTGCACAAAGCTGCCATTTCATTTGCTGTCCTGCTGCACAATGCTGCTATTTCATTGGCTGTTCTGCTGCACAATGCTGCTCTTTTCATTGGCTGTCGTGCTGGACAGTGCTGCTCTTTTTATTTAAGGTCCTGCTGCACAAAGCTGCCATTTCATTTGCTGTTCTGCTGCACAATGCTGCTTTTTTCATTGGCCATCCCGCTGCACCTAACTGCTCTTTCTGTCAAGGTCCTGCTGCACAATGCTGCTCCATTTGATGGAGGTCTTGCTGCACAAAGCTGCTTGTTTCAACGAAAGTCCTGCTGCATAATGTTGCGCAGCAAACCAAGCATGCGGACCCTCTTTGGTGTTTTTGTGTGGACCTGTTTCCTGTGCAAAAATTGAACCTGTCTCCTACCTCCCCCTGACGCAGGCGATTTTGGAGAACGGGCTCAAAATCACGAATGAGCCACCTAAGGGGCTACGAGCAGGTGGGAGGACAAACAGAAGTGGACGACTGATACAAAAAATGGTTCACACTCACACTTGTAGCGTTTTATTTTTGAGAGGTCATGAGCAGGTAGGAGGACGAACATTGGTTAACAACTTGTGCGTATTGAACAACCACGTAGCTTACAGTGGTGGTGCTTAGTGAATAAGGGGCTAAGGACAGATGATGGACAAACAGAAGTGAACGGCTGATGCATATTGAACAACCACTAGCGCGCAGTGGTGGTGCTTAGTGAATAAGGGGCTACGAGCAGATGGAAGGACAGACAGTGAATGACTGATACAAAAAATAGTTCACACTCACACTGGTAGCATTTCATGTGTTAAAAGTCATGAGCAGGTGGGAGGACAAACAGAAGTGGTTGATTAATACAAAAAATCGTTCACGCTCACACTAGTAGTGATTTGTGTTTTAGGGGTGACGAGCAGGTCGGAGGCTGAGAAGGGTAGTAGCCGAAGGTGTGTAAGTGGCCAAATACTAGGAGATGTATATTGCATACTTATGTATACACTCGCTATTGCATACAAACACACTCACAAACTGACACGTACACAGGTCTTGAGCGCATTTACAAGAGCGACCCCCTCACCGATCCCTCCTTTTTTGATGGCTGCCAAGCCGATTCGCCCTTCAAGAACCTCATGCTGGGCCTTGCTTTCTTCCACTGTGTGGTCGTTGGCAGAAGGTGAGACTCCTGTGTGTGTGTCTATGTGCGTGTGTGTGTCTATGTGTGTGTCTGTGTGTGTTGTGTGCACATGTGCTTGTTACATGTGTGTGTGTGTGTGCGCACGTGTTTGCTAAATTCGTGATGATTCATCTCAGGACCCTTGCGCTTCATCTAGCAAGGGCCGGTTGTTACCAAGAGCTGCCTCAGTAGTTATGATCAAAAAAAGGAATTTCGTTACAGAAGGCAAACGAAAAAAGAACACACACACACACATGTTGCTCCAGGCTGTACAGACCACAACGCGCAAATAGAAATATACTCAAATCATGTTGAAACAGGATGTATGAGCCTGTAGGCTAAAGCATTTCTTACACCTTCACAATTACAACGTGTGTTACTTGGGAGCTACACTCACTCACTCTCTCTCTCTCTCACACACACACACACACACACACACACACACACACACACACACACACACACACACACCACACACACACACCACACACACACATGCACACACACGCAAACACAAATACACTCACACACACTTACATCATGTTGCTCCAGGCTGTACGGGCCTGTGGGCTGGAACATCCCCTACACCTTCAATGAGAACGACTTGCGCATCAGCATGCGCCAGCTGCGTATGTTTTTGGACGAGTTTGCCACGGTACCCCTTGACATGCTCAAGTACACAGCAGGGGAGTGCAACTATGGGGGCAAGGTGGGTTTGGTTCAAAGCGCTAGGTGTGGTTGGGCTTGAAATACGTGAAGGGATGGCTGCAAATGTTTGATTGGTCTCTGTTACTGGTGGTGGTGGTGGTGGTGGTGGTGTTGGTGGTTCAGCTAATCAGGAATACGATAAAGGTGAAAAGGGATGTTCAGTTTGGTGGTAGTAGCTGTACAGGGATGTTCAGTTTGGTGGTAGTAGCTGTACATGTTGGGAAGAGGCTAAGTTGTTGAGGGTGGGTAGTCAGTTAGAAAAGGGGAGCGCGAATACAATTCAAGGTGTCAAGGAATAAATCGATAAGCAATAAAAACAGTCTGGTCGACCTGTTGCTGCAAAGTGCTTTTGGCTGTTGGTATGTTTTAATACGGTTGGTTGTGCTCTTCCTTGAGCAGGTTTGCATCAGGGTATGAACTAAGAGAAGTGTCAAGTGAACACAGCATTTGTGAATGCATACACTGACGTAGGGTCACAAGGCGTAAACGGCGGGTGCAACACAACCTTATAACCTTCACGCACGTACTCATCTCTTGAAGCACGTGCAGCACAGCAAAACAAAAACAGCACACACACACACACACACACACACACACATACACACACACACACAAACAGCACAAACACAAAACACAACGCACAAACACACACACACTGGTCAGGTCACCGACGGCAAAGACAGGCGCACCCTGATGGTCCTGCTGGAGCGTTTCTACTGCCCTGAGGTGGTCAGGGGCTCCTGCTCTCTGCTGACCTCGCCACCCCTGTCAGATAAACAGGTGGGTGTGTCGCACACATGCAATGGGCTCTTGCCCTCTGCTTCTCGTAGATAGGTGGTCTGTCAACAGGTGGATTTGTCGCACACATGCGATGGACTCTTGCCCCCTGCGTTTTGAAGAAAGGTGTTTGGTTCACACACGTAATAAATGTCAACCCCTGCGTTTCCTCACCCCGCGTTTTTGAAGAAAGTTGGGTTTGGCTCACACACGTGAAAAATGTTTACCCCTGCGTGTTCTCACCCCCTTTTTCAGATCATCAGGTGGGTTTAGCTCACACATGTAACCGAATCATTTTCCCTTGATTACTGTGGGGGGTGGGCTTGCACTGCCTGCATGGTTTTCTTAAGGCTATCGCCATTTTCAGAGTAGTTGGGTTGTCCCACGTGCAGGATGCTCTTGCCTTCTGCTTTTCCTCGACCTCCCTTTACCCCTCTCTGTGTCAGGCAGGCGACTTTGCCTGTGGGTGTTTGTGCATGAACGTGCCCGTGTAACGCATACCACACATAAACACATGCATGCTGTAGGGTGCTGCACTTCTGTTTACCCTCCTCATTGCCCATATCACAGGCAAAGCAAAGCCTGTGTGCTGATCATGGCACACCCACACGTGCATTCACAGCATTATTAGGTGTTGCACCCTCCTTTAGGCAAAGTGCTTGCTCACACACACACACACACACACACGTACACACACACAGTTAACAAGACGAACCAGCAGCGGTGAGGAGATTTCCATTGCCGAGGCGTATGTCGCGCCCCCACCAGGTATAACGCAAAGCTAATTGGCAAGAGTTGGGTGGTTTTGCCTGAGGATTGGCTATTTTCTGTCCGATCGTGTTTCTAAGCTTTTCTCACCAGCCTTTCCACTTTATCTTTCTAGCTTTCAATTTATACCTCTCTCTCTCTCATTCTCTCTCTCTCTCTCTTTCACACACACACACACACACACACTTCTCTTTCACACACACACGCACGCACACACACTTACACACACACCACACAGGGGAACTCCACCAATACGTGTCCTTCCTCTCGCACCTGCCCCTATCCGAAACGCCTGAAATGTTCGGGCTGCATCCCAATGCTCTCATCACGCGCAACCTCCAAGACACCAAACAGATGCTGGACTCCCTTTTAGCCACCATGAGCCAGGTAGGGTACTGACGCTGCACTTCTACAAAACACGAATGCGGTCCCCCGTGGGCTGCATGTCGTGATCTGGATTTGCAATGGCTAATGCCAGCCCACCCACCGTACTGGCGTCAAACAGATGCTGGGCTGCCTTTTAGCCACACTATGAGTCCGGTGTGGTGCACTGTCGCTGCTCCTGCAAAATGTGAGTGCAGTGGTTCACAAAATCTCCCTGGGTCTGTAAGCATACAAAACGAAAGGGGGCGTGCTGTGGGAGAGGGTTAAGGAGATGCACGTGCAAGCAGTCACAGGATCCATTGTGGATCCTAACAGGTGAGGTACAAACACAATCAAACACAATCAAACACAATCAAACGCAACCAAACACATTCAAAACAGGTGAGGTACAAACACATTCAAAACAGGTGAGATACAAACACAATCAAAACAGGTGAGGTACAAACCCTGATAGCTGTCACAATTCCGGCATAGAGATTACGATGGCACAGAACTTCCTGTAGCGTTTGCTATTTGCTACGGAGAAAATCAGCAACCACACCGCTCATCTGAGCAACGAGTGTAAGTTTCTCTGAAAGTGACGGTAGGATCGTCAAGTCGTCAAAAAAGGAGGGAGCGTCACGCACGATTGTTCGACCTTTTCGCGAACTGGTGCACCCGAAACAGTCACAAACGCCTATGCGTAGCGGAAAGTGCGTCATTGCGTCATTCGGCAGTCACATGCGCTGAGCAACAGAGCACCTTTCATGACGCGTTCACGTCAAAATGAATGATGAGGGTGTGCACGTGCGCCTTTGATGTGCACATGCCACGGTGTGTGCTTCAGATGTTTGAGGAGCTCCTCTTGCACGGCATTGCAAGTGCCTGACAACATAGGCCTCATCAGCCATTCCCGCAAATTATGGGGCGTGCACATGCATCTGATGTTACACATGCGTGAGCTCTTAATTTCACACACACACACACACACACACACACACACACATACACACACACTCACTCACTCACTCACTCACTCACTCACTCACTCACTCACTCACTCACTCACTCACTCACTCACTCACTCACTCACTCATTCACTCACACACACACACACACATATACACACACACCACACACATATACACCCACTCACTCACTCACTCACGCACGCACTCACTCACTCTCTCACTCACTCACTCACTCACTCACTCACTCACTCACGCCACACTCACTCACTCACTCACTCACTCACTCACTCACTCACTCACTCACTCACTCACTCACTCACTCACTCACTCACTCTCACACATACATGCACACGTCAAGACGCATACAATGTGCACACCCTTCATTTCATGGGATGTGCATGAGTCAGTCATCCAGCCGGCCGTCCAAGTAACGCGCACACACTTTACAAACGCATGGACACACACACTCACAAACGTTTGAATTACGTGTACACTCACACACACACACACACACACTCATACATACCACAAACCTGTCCATGCTGTGCAGAGTGAAAGCAGGACATCCGAGGGAGGCAAGTCCCCAGAGGACATTGTATTTTCGGGTGCAGGGGAGATCTTAGACAAGCTGCCCCACGACTTTGACCTGGAGCTGGCCGCCAAAAAGTACCCACAGACGCACCTGGAAAGCATGAACACTGTGCTGTGCCAGGAGCTGGGGCGCACGAATGCGCTGCTGCAGGTGCGGGTGTGGGCGTGTGGGTGCAAATGTGGGCGTGGACGTGGGTTTGGTTGTGTATTTTGGTTGTGTATTTGGTTGTGTATATTGGTTGTGTATATTGGTTGGACGTGGGTTTGGTTGTGTATATTGGTTGTGTATGTGCATGCCTATTTGAGGGTGTGGGTGTGGGCGTGGGTGTGGGTTTGGTTGCATTTATGTATGCTAATTCGAGGGTGTGGGTATGGGTGCGCATGCGTATGCGTATGTGCGTGGTTAGTTGCATATGTCTAAGTTTAAATGAGGGTGTGGGTGTGTATGTGAGTGTGTGTGTGTGTATAACCTCCATGTGCGGGTGGGGATAGACACCATAGTGTCGGGTGGTGGGGCACACTAGTGAGCTGCAAGCTGCAAATGTTTGCACATCTGGGTGGGTGGGTTGTAACATTTGTGCTCTTACGCCTGCACACACACTAGCACACAGCACACACACACGCTGTCTCTCACACACACACACACACACACACATACACACATATATATACACACACACGTTCACACACACATACACACACATATACACACACGTTCACACACACATACACACACGCACACACACGTATACACATAAACTCTCACACACACACATACACACACATACACACACACATATACACATACACATACACACACACATACTTTGCCTGTACCCCGCCCCGCCCTGACAGGTCATCCGCACAAGCTTGAAGGAGCTCCAAAAGGCTGTGCGAGGCATTGTGGTCATGAGCTCCCAACTGGAGGCAGTGGCTTATGCTTTCCTGTCAGCCAGGGTGCCTGAGCTGTGGCTGTCACGCTCCTTTCCCTCTCTCAAACCCTTGGTACGTACACACATACAAGAAATGCTGACTCTCTCAAACCCTTGTCACGTGCACACATACAAGAAATGCTGACTTTCTCAAACCCTTGTGTACGTACACACATACAAGAATTGCTGGCTCTCTCAAACCCTTGGTACGTACACACATACAAGAAATGCTGACTCTCTCAAACCCTTGGTACGTACACACATACAAGAAATGCTGACTCTCTCATACCCTTGGTACGTACACACATACAAGAAATGCTGACTCTCTCAAACCCTTGGCACGTACACACATACAAGACATGTTGCCTTTTTTTGTCAACATTCTTGTTAGAGAGGGAAGGTGATAGGTTTATAAGTAAAAAGAAAGGCGATGCCTGGGTACAGCTTGTCTAGTAAGGTCTGTTTGTGCTTTTCACCTGGCATGATTGTTATGTGGATGGGCATGGGGCTGGAAGTGTGAGTGGATGGTGAGACATCCACATCCACTCATGAGTGGGTGCTTGTGCTCTTGTTCTCTTTTGGTCACGCACCTTTTGTGTGTGTGTGTGTGCGTGTGTGTGTGCAATTCCTTAAGGATCATCTGCTTCTGCAGTGATCTTGACTTCCATAAGGAAAGATAAAAGCGCTTCACACACCTTGCCTTTGCACAATCACACACACATATACACAAACACACTATGCATGCACGTACAAACACACACACACACGAACACAAGTAACACACTACACACGCACATACACACATACGCACACACACACACACACGCACATACACACATACGCACACACACACACTTGAACACGCACACACATACACACACATGCACCCTCGACGCAAACCACAGGGCCCTTACGTGCATGAGGTTATCGAGCGATGTCAGTTTTTTGCCAACTGGCTGGAAAAGGGCACACCCACCGTATTCTGGATCTCAGGCTTCTTTTTCACGCAGGTAGGCTTAAACCTGAAGCGATAAAGGTGCTCTTTGGATGAACACAGTATCTGTGTCACTGTTTTCTCTGGATCTCAGGCTTCTTTTTCACGCAGGTAGGCTTAAACCTGAAGCGATAAAGGTGCCTGTTGCCCTCTGGATGAGCACAGTATCTGTGTCACTGTTTTCTCCGGATCTCAGGCTGTTTGCGCTCAGGCAGGTGTTTCAAGAGAAACTCAGCATCCTTATGTAGTGTGAATGCGTGTGTGTGCTCTGTAAGCGCTTCACCTTATATTGAATATATCCGCGTGCTCTCTTGTGAGTTGAGTCCGCCCTTCTTCTCTTTAGCAAATGCACTTGTGTGCTCTCATGTGAGTTGATTCATCGCTTCACCTTATAGTGAATGCACTTGCGTGCTCTCATGTGAGTTGAGTCAGCGCTTAACGCATCTTGTTTAAGAGTGATCGACACCCTCGGTTACTGCATTGTAAAACCCGTGTCGCAAAGTTTGACTCCATCCTCACTGCGTCACATGACCACACTACGTCACATGACCACACTTAACTCTTTGACCACAAATGTTATGTGACCTTGCTATAGGCCTTTCTCACGGGCGCCAAGCAGAACTCTGCGCGCAAGTACCTCATACCCATGTTCTGGTTCAACCTTGCTGCAGGCCTTCCTCACGGGCGCTAAGCAGAACTTTGCACGCAAGTACCTTATTCCTATAGACCTCATCGACTTTGACTACGAGGTCAAAGATAGAACTGGGGACTGCGACTTGCCCCATGAGGATGGGGTGCTCGTGAATGGCCTGTTCTTGGAGGCGGCAGCCTGGGATAAGATTGCGCACTGCTTGTGTGAGAGCCAGCCAAAGGTGAGTACATAGAGGGTATTGGTAACAATTGATGTGCAAATGGGGTGCACACTTGGATGCTGGGATGGTCTGGAATGGCAGCTTGGGACAAACTTGGATGGTCTGGAATGGCAGCTTAGGACAAACTTGGATGCTCTGGAATGGCAACTTAGGACAAACTTGGATGCTCTGGAACGACAGCTTAGGACAAACTTGGATGGTCTGGAATAGCAGCTTGGGACAAACTTGGATAGTCTGGAATGGCAGCTTAGGACAAACTTGGATGGTCTGGAATGGCAGCTTGGGACAAACTTGGATGCTCTGGAACGACAGCTTAGGACAAATTTGGATGCTCTGGAACGACAGCTTAGGACAAATTTGGATGGTCTGGAATGGCAGCTTAGGACAAACTTGGATGCTCTGGAACGACAGCTCGGACGGACAAGGTTGCGTGCTGCATGTATGTGGGTCGACCTTCAGGATGGGCTACTTGGGCAGTTAGGGAGCGTTAGTGATTGTGTGTGAGGTTGTGTTAGTACACTGTTTGTCTGCCTTACATGGGCTGGTATGAAAAATTGCACAACTAGTGTGTACTGCTGGATGACCTCTGGAGGTCGTTCCTGAAGATGCTCAAGGGATGATAATCAGTGTTGTGCACCTGACGCTTGACGGCGTCAATGGCAAATGACGCTGACGGCAAATTGACGGTGAAAATAGTAAATTACGCCGTCAATCGTCAGAGTTTAGTGATGGTAACGCCGTTATTTACGATCGTAATTTACGGTGCCATTTTTGAATGACGCCGTATGTGCACAACACTGATGATAATAGTATCAAAAGCTCACACACTTTGTTTTCTTTTGTGTGATGTTTGCAGGTGCTGTTCACGCCCTTGCCCCCGATGCTGTTTGTGCCTGCCAAGATTGATGACTTCAAGGACTCGCCCCACTATGCATGCCCCCTCTACAAGACCAGCGAACGTCGGGGGGTGAGCAACAAACATAACATAACAAACGTAACATACAAAAAAAACATAGCATACAGTGTGCAGATTCCTGCCTCAGTTTGAGAAGTAATTTGAATTGATCCGCTTATGAAACTAACAAATGCTCTTCAGCGACATGGGTTGTGTCCATTGTTGTGCAGCAAATGACTCTGTATGGGATGCATATGCATGTACGCCTTTTACATGAATGTGACATCCCTGAGTAGGTGCTGTGTCCACCATTGCCCTATTTATCTCTGCGTTGTGTGTGTCTCTTATCTTGGGAAGTGCAAGTGCAGCTTGGATACAACAATGAGAACTTTCAAACGAAGCATGCGAACACCCACTTGTCTCACACCATCACACTCAGGTGCTTTCCACCACCGGCCACTCGACAAATTTTGTGTGTGACATCCGTCTACCCAGTGAACAACCACAAGCTCATTGGGTTATGAGAGGTTGTGCCGCACTGACCAGTTTAGATGCTTGATGTGGTTGTCAATGCTGGTTGTTTTATTTCGAATTTTATTTTCGAATTTGTCATGCGTGCTGTCCTTTTCTTAATAAAAAATTATGACCTTTGTGTGTTCCAGATCTCTCAAAAAGTAAAGGACATTTTTAAAGAATGCTCTTCATGCAAAAGTGTAATCTCAAGCTTTTTTTTGGTTTACATAGTTTACAGATATAGCCATCAGGTAAAACGCGCGAGGCTCTAGTTGTTCTATATTTTTTGTCTGGAAATGTTGCTCAACTTTATTCATTTCCTTGACATTGAAATGATTTAAGGAAAATCCATTTTGGCTTGAAGGAAGTAACGCAGATAGGACACAATGGGGGTGTGAATCAGGATATCAGGATGTTTTGTGCCCTGCACTTTCAAATGGGGCTTAAGACAAGCTGGTACCCTAAACCAATCTCACAGCTTTTTTAAAGCAGCCCAGCGCAGTTCCAGTCCAACCTGATCCACAAAAGACTGGCAAGACTGGACCTAGTACACTGTTTTCTTGGCGTGTTACAGAGTTTACACAGAGTTGGCGTGTTACAAGGGGAGATACAAGGGGATACTGACTCCCTACTATAAGGCTGGAACAGCCGAAACAGACTTGAAGGAAATAAAAAAGAGAGCAATAGGTGCAGGTTCGGAGGTTGAATAGAAAGAGGGGGGGGGTGTCTAGACTTTCGATCTGGAAGAGAAGAACGTTATGACATACACAGGTTCAACAGAGTTTACAAATAAAGCCACCAGTCAAAAAGTGCGGTTGGCTATTGTGTTCTACTGGCGTAGTTGTTGTTGTTGCCAGCTTCTGGACTTGATATTGAACAAAAAGAACAACCGAAGATCCGGGCCCTCTCTCAGTTGTATGTGGCCAGACAGCATGTCTTAATCGTCCCCCCTACCTTTGGACTCTTTAGACTCTTTAAAGATCTTGGGCTGTGTGGAGTTGATTCTGGTGCACCAATCATTTCAATGGCTTAGCCGCTTTTATCCTGGCTAACACTTAGCTTCCCTTGGATTTACGTTGAGTGCCTCGAGGTTTTATAGCTAGACGTGCCCTCAGCCCGTTGCCTTTGTACTCCTTACTAGCCCTGTTTCCCTAAACCTTCTTGTTGTTGTTATTTAGGCACCAAATAAAGTACACAGGCTTTCCTTCTTTCCCATGCTTGACCTTCATCTACACGTTTTGCCCTTCTTGCCATGAACCTGGTTGCCCCCCTGTTTTCTTCTGTTTCTTCCAGCCTGCCTTTCTTGCTTCCTTTTTACTTCGTAACCTTCGGTTCATTTTCCTCGCAGTAGGGAGTTTGCTATCTCCCCTTGACCTATGTAAACACGCAAAAAAAAACTCCCTCTTCTCAGATTGGGCTACCTTAGAAAGTAAAAAAGTTACCACTGTAGCTCCTTTTCCTTAATTGATGTGGGGAGTGTTTTTCACTGTCTGTAGATTCTTTTCCTTTCCCTTTTGTCTGGACAAAGGATGCTTACCTTGCGCTGTGAGACTTAGCTCACACTTGGTATGCTTTGCTGCCTCAGAGATTTATGCACCATTTGTTTTGCCGGATGTTATAGAGCAAAAATGTCACAAAGAACGTAACTCGGTTCAGGATTTAAGGACATGAGTTGAAGTATGTAAGGCAGGAGTCACATCTCACATTTCTACAAGTTTTACATACACAGCCTAGCGGTCGCACGTTTTGACTGGTGGCTTTATCTGCAAACTTTAAAGGCAGGAGTCCTGCCCCCTCTGTACTTTGACAGTGTAATGCTTTCTTACAAAGACTCATTTAAATATTTGGGCATGGTGTGCGACAAGCAGATCAATCTGAATAACACGGCTGACGCAAAACTTCGCCCATTCACGGCAGGCACGTTCAGAGTCAACAAGAGTTTGTTCAGAAACATAACCTTGTTAACAGGTTACACGCGTACATAAGGCCTTCATAATGTGTCATGCAAGAGTGTGGATTGGACCACTACAGTTCAATTGGTTTTGCGCGGCAATGCGGCTGTACAATTCTTTGACTTAATCCAAAAGCTACACAATTTAAAAATTCCTACATGCTGACATGCAGCTGAGTACACGATCCAATGATTGCTGGTCAGCCCAATTTTTCTGCCATGGACACAATCGTATATCTTCAAACAAAAGCTGCAAACTGTGAACCCTTTGATCTCAGCCGTTTTGTTGTAGACCTCAGGGAGAGACACTTGGAGTAATTGACACCTCATTCTGAAACTCATCCGAGAGAACACAACAGCAAACACTCTACTTTTTACCAATGGTGCGTATGCTCTTTCTACCAAAAGGGCTCTGGTCACTCATTCGCCTTACATCCTTCCCAAATACATGTTTCTCAACCTGCCTCATGATGTCATCCGTAGTTCAGCTCGTTTCAGACTTCGTGTTCACGCCCACCCTGCGTTTTGAGACAGCGACATGGAATCGAAGTAACTCCCCCACCTTAAACCTATGTGATACTGATGATGTCCAAGATGAGCAGCATGTTTTTTTCCACTGCACAAATCCCCACATGATTTCTCTCCGTAGGAAATATGCACCTTTGTTTTCCCCAACAGGAGCTCACGATGTGTTTACTTTTTTGACAAGTAATTGCATTTCATGAGCAGGCTAGCAGTCGCACTTCTTGACTGAAGGCCTTTCTACGATTGGTTTTACTTTTCAGCACAATCCAGATGTGCTGCTGCTTGATAGAAGGATGAATCCGAAGATAGCTGAGGAACATGCGGTGCGGCCTTACATGGCTGCACAGAGCAGGATTTCTGAGTTTGCCAAGAGTCACGAATTAAAAAGCAGGCCTCATGCTATGCTCTGGTTGTCTAAAGTATATGGTATTCCTGCTGGGATGTATGCGAGTTAGGTGTGGGGCACAGTGTATCTGAGTGAAGGCAGTGAATTTGGTAGCCAGTTACAGAAGAGGCATCTGTCGTCCTTGAGGCACATTCTTGGAGTGAAGAACAGCACAACAAATTGGGCGGTGCTTAGAGAGTGCGGTCAAGAGCCCTCGCAATTTTTATGGTCCCGTGCTTCCATCAGGTTTTTTAATAGCATGCTTGATTCCAACAGTGAGACTCTACGTTGTGTGCTGAAGGCAGATTTGTATTTTGCTTCTTTTGATAGTTCTTGCTGGTCTGCTCAAGTCTCGAATGCGTTTAATGGACTGCAAGGTAGTGCAATGTTCAAACAGAAAATGCTGAGAGCCACACAGGTTCCCATGCAAGAATTCATTTGCGATTTGCGTTTCAGACATTTGTAGGTATGGAGGGAAGCTAATTTTTCATGTCCTCGCACAGTAAACAAGAAAGCAGTCACGTATCACAAGTGGTATGGGAGTTCTGAGAGTGGTCCTAGAGGTTCTCCATTTTCTATCCCCTCCTTATTTTTTTTTTTTTTTGGTGGGGGTTGTTACACGGTCCTCAGCAAGGGCCTGACAGAATGAAGGAAAAAACCTATAAGACTGGGAAAAGGAAAACTCCTGCCTAAACAGAAAAACCCTCCTTGAAAA
>Ga0307968_1002904_pt1 | contig 14252 bp, 16 predicted proteins | sample OrgLakmetagen650_FD_201834 | JGI IMG/M metagenome (GOLD analysis project Ga0307968, IMG submission 201834) | Saline water microbial communities from Organic Lake, Antarctica - #650 | ecosystem: Environmental > Aquatic > Non-marine Saline and Alkaline > Saline | place: Antarctica: Organic Lake... | reverse complement strand
TGACACTGATGTATGGAAATGAGTGTGCTGGCACTGATGTACTGCGCTGGCACTGACGCACTGCGCTGGCGCTGATGTACTGCGCTGACACTGATGTACTGTGCTGGCACTGATGCGCTGCGCTGGCACTGACGCACTGCGCTGGCACTGACGCGCTGCGCTGACACTGATGTATGGAAATGAGTGTGCTGGCACTAATGCGCTGTGCTGGCACTGATGTACTGCGCTGACACTGATGTGTGGAAATGAGTGCGCTGGCACTGATGTACTGCGCTGGCACTGACGCACTGCGCTGGCGCTGATGTACTGCGCTGACACTGATGCACTGTGCTGGCACTGATGCGCTGCGCTGGCACTGACGCACTGCGCTGGCACTGACGCGCTGCGCTGACACTGATGTATGGAAATGAGTGTGCTGGCACTGATGCGCTGCGCTGACACTGATGCACTGCGCTGGCGCTGATGTACTGCGCTGGCACTGATGTATGGAAATGAGTGTGCTGGCACTGATGCGCTGCGCTGACACTGATGCACTGCGCTGGCGCTGATGTACTGCGCTGACACTGATGTATGGAAATGAGTGTGCTGGCACTGATGCGCTGCGCTGACACTGATGCACTGCGCTGGCGCTGATGTACTGCGCTGGCACTGATGTATGGAAATGAGTGTGCTGGCACTGATGCGCTGCGCTGACACTGATGTACTGCGCTGGCACTGATGTACTGCGCTGGCACTGACGCACTGCGCTGGCACTGATGTACTGCGCTGGCACTGATGTATGGACACGAGTATGCTGGCACCAGTGTGCTGAATTCAGTGTACACTAAAGTACTGACTCCAGTGCGCTGGCACTGATGTATGGACACGAGTGTGCTGGCACCAGCGTTCTGAATTTAGTGTACACTAAAGTACTGACTCCAGTGCGCTGGCACTGATGTATGGACACGAGTGTGCTGGCACCAGCGCGCCTTTACTTGTGTGACCTGTCACCAGTGTGTTGAATGCAGTGTACACTAGAGTATTGACACCAGGGTATTGACACTCATGTATGGACACCAGCGTGCTGGTACTAGTGTGCTGACACTAGCGTGCCCTTACTAGTGCACGCTAATACCAGTGTGCTCACACTAAGTACCCCAAAAGACAGACCGACAGGGATACAGCAACTTGTGTGTGTGTGCTGCACACAGCCATTACTAGTGCACGCTAATACCAGTGTGCTCACACTAAGTACCCCAAAAAACAGACAGACAGGGATACAGCAACTTGTGTGTGTGCTGCCACCAGTGTGCACCAGAAAACAGGAAGAGCCACAACGACAGTCGCTGTCAACAGTGCGCTGACGCTAGTGTAAAAAGAAAAGCACAGGGACACGACAACAAGTGCCATCAGGGGGCTGTGTCTCTATCTAGCACACATTGTAGTCGAATTCTAGGTGAATAAAAACTTTTGGGCACGGGAAGGTTAGGTTGCATGTCAACATGGAGTGCATGCGCACTCACTTCGATCGAGTTGAAATCAAATCATTTGTTGTGAGTGCCCATGAAGCCCGGTAATCTTTACACTCTCCCTCAACCAGATTTCTTTCCGTTTAGAGCAATTGGGAAGAAGAGGCTGCGCACGCAAGCAGTCAGTAGCAGCACACAGGTGCTAGCTGAGCGTGCATCTGCGTTAGTGTGAGTGTATGTGTTTATGTGTGTGTTTGTGTGTGCACGTGAGTGTACGTATCTTTACTCTGACCTTGCAGCTGTCAGGATTGAGTGTGAACCAAGACACGCAGCTCCCTACCTTCATTTGAATATAAGTATTTTATGGGTTGGCCGATACCATACACTACCTTGACATGAAAATGGGCATTTTATGGGTTAGCCATAACCATACACTACCTTGACATGAAAATGGACATTTTACGGGTTGGCCGGAACCATACATGTACGTGTTCATACAATGCACGTACGGTATTTTGGGCAGAGGAAGGAATGGTCGTATAAGGTCCTAGCAAACCATATTTATGTGTGTTGTGACTAACTTATGACGCTCCTGGATATGATAACATATGACGCTCATGGAGGCCCAAAGAGAGGAAAAATTAGGGAGAGAAGGAGGATGAGGGGAGAGCAGAGCAGCGGCACGCTTTGGGCCTGGACTATGGACAGACTAGCTAGCTGCCTCTGCATTGGATCAATACCTAACTAAACGGGTTGGCTAGAAACATATACATACGGTGTATATACCATATTTTTGGCAGGGGCGCCACCAAATATACAGTCATATACGGCGCAAAAACACGGTTCTGGCCAGCCCTGCTTATTACTGTTTAATTGTGCAACTTTCTCTGCGGCTTTCAGCAACCAGGGAAGGCAGCAGCAGCGCCTTGGGCGCGGCGGATCAGCCAACAAAACCAACTTGTTCCTCAGATTTGTAAATTTATAACAAAATGCTGACGAGGGCTGTACCTTTGTGTGCCCAGGGAGGCTCAAGGAGGGAGAGCAGCAGCAGCGCAATGGGCGTGCACGATTGGCAGACAAGGCGTGTGAGCTTTAACGAAAATGCCCTCCTCTCTGGTGCGTGGGCACGTGCTGAAATGTTGCTGCACAGCCGCGTAAGCAATGTGCGTAAGCAATGTGCGTAAGCAATGTGCGTAAGCAATGTGCGTAAGCAATGTGCGTAAGCAATGTGCGTAAGCAATGTGCGTAAGCAATGTGCGTAAGCAATGTGCGTAAGCAATGTGCGTAAGCAATGTGAGTAAGCAATGTGCGTAAGCAATGTGCGTAAGCAATGTGCGTAAGCAATGTGCGTAAGCAATGTGCGTCTTGACGATTCTCAAGCTTCAAACCACAGAGCAAGCAATGCAAGGAGCCCTCAATAGTTTGTTTCTTAAATTGCTGGGGACACACTGCAAGGAGTGGGTGTTTTGCGGAGTGTGGTGATATACTCGGTTGTGCGGTAAAAAGGCCTCCAGCCCAGCATGGCTGCTTAATCCACGAAGATTTCAGAGGGAGAAAAGATTGACAGCTTTACCTACAAGCTGGTGTGTTCATAACTCATAAAGATTGACAGCTTTACCTACAAGCTGGTGTGTTCATGGTTACGTCATCCCCTCCCAACGTGCATCATGTGCACGCACGAGCTAAGGAAGGAGCCTTTCTGTTTAAAGGAGTTTGTTAGAGCAATCTAGGGTGCGTGTCTCTGCACTCTAGCCACGACGCTGCTGCCGTTCTTGTTTTGTATTGCTCACAAGCGTGGTGGGGCGTTTGTGTGTGTGTGTATGTGTGTGTGTGTGTGCAGGTTTGTGTGTGTGTGTGTGCGTGTGTGCACACGTTTGTGTGTGTGATTGCCTGTTTTTCATGTGCGTTTACATTTGTGTGTGCTTGTGTGTAAAAGGCTCCAAAGAACATGCAAGCAGAGCACCACATGCTTAACACGTTCCTGTTGTGTGTGTGTGTGTGTGTTTGTGTGTGTGTGTGTGTTCACTCACAGACACAATGACAAAAGGTCTTACAAGCATGGCATCTCTGTGTTCGCTTGCTACACCTGTACATGTGTTCTTACATGCAGATGCAGTGGCAAAGGACTTACGAACAGGGCACTCTTAGATTTGTGTGCGCCCGCTCACAAATCTGCGTGCATCCGCTCGCGCATATGTGCATGTTCGCTCACACGTCTGTGTGTGTGTCTTTATTTACGCGCTTCAGACGCAGTGGCAAAGGACTTGCGAGGTGAGCGCGAGCGTAACAGCAACCACAGTGAAGCCTCTAGCTGGAAAAGCATGGGCAGCAGGGGGTATGGCAACATGGAGGAGGGAGAGGGAGAAGGAGCGAGTGTCGTGAGTAGCTGTGGCCCCTACAGCTTGGACCCACGCAGCTCAGGCGGCTTCCAGGTGTGTGTGTGTGTGTGTGCGTTGTGCGTGTGTGTGTGTGTGCCTGTGTGTGTGTGTTTGTGTGTGTGTGCGTGAGAAGGTGTGTCCTGCGTGTCGCTGCTAAAAACCACACACACACACATGCACTCTCTTGCAACTCTTGCAGAGTGACCAAGAAGCAGCTGCACTGGCCAGCTCAGCTGCAGCAGCTGCTGCTGCGGCGATGCCCCCCCTGTCCAAGCTTGCACTTGACCGCAGGCACAGCCAGCTCTTAGTCAGCACGAGCAGCAGCCCAGGTACATACAAAACCGTGTATTTGTTTGTTTGTGTGTGTGTGCATGCTATTGTGTATGTGTGCATGCATATGTGTGTGAGAGTGTGGTGTGAATGTGTGTGTGCGTGTGTGCGTGTTGTGTGTGTGTGTTTGTGTGTGCGAGTGTGTATGTGTTTGTGTGCGTACTTGTGTTTGTGTATGTGTAAAAGCGTGTGTGAGAGAGCATGTATGCGTACGCATGCACTGTTTGAACGTTTCGTACCATGGTTGCGCAAATGAGTGTTTACACACAATCTTATTTGTGCATTACAGCATGCATGCTATGTGCAGCAATTACATACAAATAGGCTCACCATGCACAGGCACGCAAGCACCTGCACACACAGACATACAGACACGCACAAACATACACGCACGCACACGCACACAATCACACACACACAAACACACACACACACACACACACACACACACACACAAACACACACACACACACACACACACACACACACACACACACACACATGGGCACACATAAAACACTACACACACCAGGGTTGTTCAGTTCGAGGTTCGGCCAAAAGTTCGGGTTTGCAAACTTTCACGCACTTGAACAAATTTGAAAAGCGCCGTTCGGAGTTCGGTCAAAGTTCGACGAACTTTTAAGAGTTTGTTAAACTTTATTGCATGTATCTGTCAAAATTGCAAGGGATAGCAGCCCCCCCCTGTTCAGTCCCACTTTTTCCTTGCAGTAAAAGTAACATGTTCTATGAGATATGATCTGTAGTCTGTACCAGGCCAGGAGGTTTCCTAGGTCTTAAGGCCAAACTGTTACATTTTTTTGAATTGCTAAGGATTTGTTTAACGCGGCTTTTGTACTGCACACTGGGGTTCTCCTTTTTCTGCTCTACAATGATGACGTGGTCCCATTCCAGCCCCTTTTCTTGTCCCATAATTATTTATAAACATGCAAAACTAATTGGGAAGATTTGAAGGTGGGGAGGAGCCCAGGGACTGTTTTCGAGAATTGCACATCGAACCCTTCGAACAGTTTGAGGGTTCTAGAACTTTCACCAACTTTATCGGACCCTTGCTCCCCAAAAAACGAACTGAACAACCTTGACACACACATAACACGCACTCACAAATGCACACACATACTCACACACAAAAATACACACACATACACACACGGGCACACACACACACACACTACACACACATATCACACACTCACAAATGCACACACACACACATACACACACACACAAAAATACACACACGCTCGCATTTACACACAGTGAACAGCCCCTTCACGCTGTCTGAGGCAGGTAGCCATTCAGGGGGCCCCCGCACTAAGGAGGCTGCCGACTTAGGTGTGTGGTTGTTTCTGTCGGTATGCATACATGTGCATGTGTGTATGGGCGTGAAGTTGCGGTGTGCATATTCGTATGCCTGTGCGCTTATGGGTGTGTGCACACGTGTGTGTGTGTGTGTGCGGGTGTGTATATGTGTGTGTGTGGTTGTGTGTGTGTGTGGTTGTGTGTGTGTGTGTGAGTGTCCACACAAGCACAAGAAGGCTGCAGGCCTGAATGTAATGATAAAGCTCTTTTTAAAATTTGAGCAAGGACAAGTGCGCCGGAAGTGAGCGATACAATACCTTGCCGAATGAAAAACAATGCATCATCATACGTGCGGCATTTGTCAGTGCGCCCCAAGATGCGCACGCGCTTATCACAAGGCAAGCCTTGTCAAAAAAGTGCACAATCTCACGCTCAAACCCTTATGGGCATAAGATCTGGCTCTGGAGATTTGCTCATAGATATGACCCTGGCAGCAGCTAACTTAGCCATTCACGCCTGCTCATGTATGCGTGCACACACACACAAACACACATACACACTCACACACTCACACACACGGACAAACACACACACGGACACACATGAACACACACACGTGCAAGCACACACACGTGCAAGCACACACACTTGCAAGCACACACACGCGCACAGGCACACGCACACAAACACACTTGCACACACGCACACACAGGTTTGATTGCAGACATGGCCTTAGCAGCAGCCAACTCAGCCATCTGCTCTCCACGCACCAGACCCCATTCCCAGGGTAGAAGCAGGGGTGCCAGCAGTGAGTGTGTGTGCATGTGTGTGCGTGCGTTTGTGTGAGCATGTGCGTGTGTGAGCGCGTGCGTGTGTGTCATGTATGTGTGTGCTGTGTGCTTTGTGTGTGTGTGTGTGTGTGTGTGTGTGCATACATGTGCGTGTACGTGTGTTGAGTTGTGTAGCCTTTCACCAATTGTGTGCGAGGGTGAGTTTGCTCTATTTGCGACACATGCCAACACTGACAATGTTTACAAAATGATGGACGCAACATGTTACAGCATTTTATTGCCCACCCCCATCAGCACGCACCTAGGGCACCCATGCTTTCTTTTGCACCTCATGGACTGCACGGTATGTCTGTGCACATTATGGCCAGAAACTGTTGTTTTCTCTCTATTATATGCACGTGAATGTGTGCACAACTGTGCACACAATTCCGACAAATTAATGTCTACTCTATAATAGATGCACGCAAAGTGTGCACAATTGTTTTCACGATGGCCACTAAGTAATGTCTGCATTTAATGTGCGTTACGTATGTGCACCCATGCTTCCTTTTGCACATATGGACTGCACGTTATGTTTGTGCACATTATGGCCAGAAACTGTTGTTTTCTCTCTAATATATGCACGTGAGTTTGTGCACAATGGTGCGCACTAATCCGCAAACGATTGTCAGCTCTCTATTATATGCACGTGAATTTGTGCTTTGCCGACCGTGACAGCATGTTGAGGCACGTAGCGTTTGCTTGCCAATGGTGTGTAAGTCCTCTCATATGTACCTCAACACAGCTCAGCACGCCACATGCAACACACCGTCGCTGCTGTAGTCTCCTCTGACTTGGGCACCGATCTGGCTGCAATCCTACAAACGTGGGCATGTGAGAAAGACGTTTGCGTACACATGCCGTAACACACATACGTGTACACGCATACGTAAAAATGTGCATGTGCATTCTCACAGACTTGCACCAGCTCACATATTACACACTCACACTCACAGGCACTGGAACCGGCTCTGGAGCTACGACCCCCACAGCAGCAAACAGGTGAGAGGAAGTGAATCAGTGTGTGCATGATGTGCATCTGTTTTGTGTGTGTGTTTTGTGTGTGTTTGTTAGTGTGTGCGTTTGTTAGTGTGTGCGTGTGTGTGTGCGTTTGTTTGTGTGCGTGTGTGTTTCTTTGAATGTAAACAAGCTCCGTTGTGTACGACTGTTAGCAACAAGTACCGGCTAAAAAAACGACTTTTGTCATCCTCATCTTCACAAAGCTCTCGTTGGGGTTTTGCGTTCGATGTTTGTCCATTTGAAATTATTTGGATGACGGAGCCCGCCTACTCACTCCTCCACCAAAATTGCCTTCACAAGTAAGAGATTGAGCTTTGCCTACAGCACATGAAAGAAGAAAAAAACTTCGCAAGCAGTGAAAACCACCACTGGATGGAAAACCACTCCCCACATTATGTTCAGGAAAAGAAAGCCACTTTGCACATGTTACACCATCACACTTAAAGCACATGTCACATCGTCACACTTATAGCACATGTTACACCACCACACTTATTTTCTACACACCTTGTTGGTATTGGAGCCTTCCGGGCGTAATGTGTAGAGGGTTGGCTAGAGCCATATATATACGTTGTGTGTACGGTATATATGGCATGGGAATCACCAAACATACGGTCACATACGGTGTATATACACGCTTCTGGCCAACCCTACACATATAAGAAACCGAGTCTTCCGCTCACCTGACTTACCCTGTGCACATTAATCGCTGACTTATCCTGTTATTATTTGCTTCTGCCTTTGGGTCTAGATTGCATCCAGCCGAGTTGCACCAACGCCTGTGCAAGATAAAGCTGTACACTCTGACTGATCCTGTCCACACTAGTCTCTGACTGTTCCTGTTCACACTAGTCTCTGACTGATCCTGATCACACTAGTCTCTGACTGAACCTGCTCACACTAGTCTCTGACTGTTCCTGTTCACACTAATTTCTGACTGATCCTGTTCACACTAGTCTCTGACTGATCCTGCTCACACTAGTCTCTGACTGTTCCTGTTCACACTAATTTCTGACTGATCCTGTTCACACTAATTTCTGACTGATCCTGTTCACACTAGTCTCTGACTGATCCTGTTCACACTAGTATCTGACTGATCCTGTCCACACGAGTCTCTGACTGATCCTGTTCACACTAGTCTCTGATTGTTCCTGTTCACACTAGTCTCTGACTGATCCTGTTCACACTAGTCTCTGACTGTTCCTGCTCACACTAGTCTCTGACTGTTCCTGTTCACACTAGTCTCTGACTGTTCCTGATCACACTAGTCTCTGACTGATCCTGTCCACACTAGTCTCTGACTGTTTCAGTCCACACTAGTCTCTGACTGTTCCTGTTCACACTAGTCTCTGACTGTTCCTGTCCACACTAGTCTCTGACTGATCCTGTTCACACTAGTCTCTGACGGATCCTGTTCACACTAGTCTCTGACGGATCCTGTTCACACTAGTCTCTGACTGATCCCGATCACACTAGTCTCTGACTGTTCCTGTTGACATCGACCCCTGCCCTTTCAGACTGCACTCAGCTGACCTGCACCAACACGCCTGTACACAGCCAAGTTTTTCACTCCTGTGGTTAATCTCCTGTCCACAACAGCCCCTGCCCTTCCAGACTGCACCCATCAAAACTGCATTAGCATGGAACCAAGCTTCTCTGTCTGATTTTGCTCGTATTTTGCTCATCCTATTCATATCGACCCCTGCCCTCCCAGACTGCGCTCAGCTGACCTGCACCAACACGCCTGTACACAGCCATAATTTTCACTCCTCTGGTTCATCTCCTGTCCACAACAGCCCCTACCCTTCCAGACTGCACCCATCGAAACAGCACCAGCATGGAACCAAGCTTCTCTGTTTGAGTGTGCTCATATTGGTGGTTGATTCATCCCATTCACATTGAGCCCTGCCCTCCCAGACTGCACTCAGCTGACCTGCACCAACACGCATGTACAAAACCAGAAACCTTTTGCTTCTCTGCCTCATCCCATTCACATCGACCCCTGCCCCCCAGGTTGCATCCTTCTGACCTGCAGCAGCATGAAACCAAGCTTGTCGCTTCTCTGTTTGAGTGTGCTCCTATTTAGGATTGGCCAGAACCGTATACATACTCCATATATGACCGTATATTGTTGATTTCCCTGTCAAAAATACCAAATACACCGTACATATATGGTTCTGGCCAACCCTACTCATTTGGTGTTTGACTCATCCCATTCACACATCATCACATTCACATCAGCATCACACACCAGCATCACACACCAGCATCACACATTCACACATCATCCCATTCATATCGACCCCTGCCCTCCGGATTGCATCCAGCTGACCTGCAGCATCATCACATTCACACATCATCACATTCACACACATTCACATCAGCATCACACACCAGCATCACACCAGCATCACACATTCACACATCATGCCATTCACATTGACCCCTGCCCTCCAGGTTGCATCCAGCTGACCTGCAGCAGCGCACTTTTCTGAAACTGAAGCGGGAGTGGGACCGAAATCTGCCCAGCACTTGTAAGTCTGTGCTGCTATTTGCTGGACCTGCTTTGTACGAGGAGTTGCTTGTATGTAGGGTTGGCTAGAATCATGTATATACGGTGTACATACAATATTTTTCGCAGGGGAATTACCAAATGTACGGTCAAATACGGTGCATATGTACGGTTCTGGCCAACCCTACTTGTATGCCTGTTCAGTTTGGGCCTGGGTTTCGTTCTCAGTTCCTGGCTCACAGTTCTGAAAGCTCGCATGGGAATGTGGGGACGGGGGTGTTCTGGAAGTTGCTCAACGGCTGCAACGTAGTGGACACATTCTGCCGTTCTTTGAATGCTGTGCTTACGTTTCGTTCTCAGTGCCTGTCTCACAGTCCTGAAAGCTCGCATGCGTACAACGTGTTTTAAATTGCCGTGCTATGACTTTGCCTTCTATCGACAGCGGCAAGAATGGAAACAGAAGACACACCGTTGTCCTGCTGTTTTGTTACGTGGCCTGTAGAATTCTTGTCGTTTTTTGCAGATCGCAGCAGCAAAAAGGAACCACAGCTGCAACAGCTCGCCCCAACCCTTTTTCTCACCATCGCTATTGCTTTTCCTGCTCGCAAACAGCGGCAGCAAATTGGAAACCACAGCCGCAACAGCTCGCCCCCACGCTTTCACATTCGGTTGTTGCTCCCCTTTATTTGCAGACAGCGGCAGCGAAAACGAGAACGACAGCCGCAACAGCTCGCCCCGTCGCCATCTGCACCGCCGCAGCACGCACCACGGGGTCTCTCGCCCCCTTGCGTCCTCCCCAGACCGCGCCCAGCAGAACCTCAACAGTGCATCCATCCGGGCCTCTAACACCAACAACAACCTGCCTCTACGGCGCTCGCAGCTGTCGGTATCGTGCCGCTCTGCCCCGGACACCGACACGTGCGTGCGTGTGTGCTGTGTGTTAGGCATGGTTGCGGCCATGCTGTAGCGGTTGTGTGTAAATGTTTTTGTGAGTGTGGAGATGCTTTTGTTCGTGCTCATGCGGCTGCCTCTGAGTGTACTGTGCGTATCTGGTTGCGTGTGCGTGTGGGAGAGGGTGTGTCTATGATTTGTGCTATGACGCCAGGCACTGACATGTGTGTATACGCTTGTACACGTGTGCAAACATGAGTGGTTGTACTCTAGCGCCTGCGTATGTATGCATGGGCTGCATTCCATCTTCACACCATAAAGCAATATGTCGTGCCAGCTGTTGGCAGGCGCACGCACACACACACACACACACACACACACACACACACACGCACAAGCACACACACACACGCACATACACACATGCATTCACATGCATGCACTCCCCGCACACACACACACACACGCACATACACACATGCATTCACATGCATGCACTCCCCGCACACACACACACACACGCACATACACGCTTATACACACACGCATGCACATGCATACACAACGCACACATACACATACACACACATACACGCACGCACGCACGCACCCACACACGCGTGCACATGCATACACACACACTGCAGGGGCGCCGACTCAGACATTGAAGACCCAGGTGACGGCCTCGACACACTCGCTGGCACCACCTCAGCTGCTAGTGGCGGAGCTGCTTGTATTTCGCCATTCTCGCAAAGGCGCAGGCAAATGTTCAGTGACGCGCATGCGGAGTGGAGTGGTGTGCTGGGAAAAACGAGTCAGATGGCAGCACATCAGCAGCAGGTGTGTGTGTGTGTGCGTGTGCAAGATGGAGACAGAGACACAGAGAGGCAGAGACACGCAGGGAAAGGGAGAGAGAGAGAGAGATTATGTGTGCGTGTGCAAGATGGAGACAGAGACACAGAGAGGCAGAGACACGCAGGGAACGAGAGCGAGAGAAAGAGAGAGAGAGAGAGAGAGAGAGATTGTGTGTGCGTGCAATAATGCATGCTTGTGTATTTTGTGTCAAAAAGATGCTTGCGGCCTGAAATCCACATTTTCTACATATAGGGTAGCGAATGCATCATGATGTTGCGCTCGTCACGAGTAAATTGGTAAGCTACCCGTTTCGCTTGTCAGGAAATAAAATCGCACATATGATGTTAGGCTACCTGTTTTGCTTTATACAAAAAAGAATCGCGCTTATAATGGTAGTCTACCTGGAGTTTAACGGTGCCATTCACCAAAGTGGCGCCCTTCCTTCAATTTATGTGTGGAGCGGTTGGCATTGCCTGCACATTCTTGTTCCAAGAGCGCGATATGCAGCAGGCTGTGTGTGTGTAAGTGTGTGTGTGTGTTTGTGTGTGCAAGGAAGTGCTTGCAGCGCGCAGCGTGTAAAGTTGTTATGCGTGCACATGTATAGGCGGTCACACGAAATGCAAAGGTATGCAGGCTGTCGCACTCTGAGGCAGGGGGGGGGTAATGAAATAAAGGCACGGAGTACGCCTAGTAGGTGTTCTTGCTGAGAGTAAAATTTGTACCACTCTGTTAAATTAATTTATTCGACTGAAATTCGTTCAAAACATTGAAATGGTGGCTCGCCACCATCATTCACTTAACCAAAGTCCGTTCAAAACATTGCAAAAGGTGGCTCGCCCCGTTGTCGTGCATTTCTCTGTTCACAAAGAGATCTTCCAAACCTTGCACAAAGACTTGCTGCATGAAATTCTTCTTAGGGCAAGGCAACATAAAGAGGCTTGGCATGTACATGTCCGTATCAGGGTGGAGGGGTTAAGTTTTGGGCACAGAACTTTTGTTGTTTTGGACCAATTATGGCAAGTCCAAAGCATCAGCACACCTACGCACGCAAACAAACACACACTTGTATATGCACACAGACACACACAGGCACGCGCACACGCACGTGAGTACGCACACTCACGATCAGACCAGGGTTGTTCAGTTCGTTTTTTTGGGAGCAAGGGTTCATTAAAGTTCGTGAAAGTTCTAGAACCTTCGAACTGTTCGAAGGGTCCGATGTGCAATTTTGGGAAATGGGCCCTTGGGCTCTCTCCCCCACCTTCAAACCTTCCCGATTAGTTGTGTATGTTTGTTAAAAGTTATAGGGGGGGGGAAGGGCCGGAATGGGATCATGTCATCATTGTAGAGCAGAAAAAGGAGAATTATAAGGTGCAGTGTATGTACCGCAAATCCTTAGCAGTTCAGACATGTGTTACAAGTTTGGCCTTAAGACCAAGGAAACTTCCTGGCCTGATACAAATTACAGATTATATTCCATATATAAATAATTGGATTTGTTACTTTTACTGCAAGGAAAGAGTGGGACTGAACTGGGGGGGGGGCTGCTGTCCCTTGCAATTTTGACGGACACATGCTGTAGAGTTTGACGAACTCTTAAAAGTTCGTCGAACTTTGACCGAACTCCAAACGGCACTTTTCAAGTTCGTTAAAATGCGTGAAAGTTTGCAAACCCAAATTTTTTGGCCGAACCTCGAACTGAACAACCCTGGCTCAGACAGACAAACATACACACACAGGCGCGCACACATGCACACATACACACACTCACGCTCAAACAGACAAACACAAACAAACACTGACAGGAACGCACACACGCACGCACATACACACACTCATGCTCAGACAAATAAACACAAACACACATACACATACACACAGGCACGCACACACGCACGCACGTACATGCACTCATGCTCAGACAGACAAACATACGCACACAAACAAAGACACACACACACACACTCACGCTCAGACAGACAAACTAACACACACATTCACACAATGCAGGCTTCCTTACAAGGTCGTCGCTCCCACCCCTTGCCCCCCGGCGCTCATGACCACTATCCTCCACCTCACACCTCCAACCCGGCAACACAGCTTCCCACTCATAGGAACCACCCAGTCCAACAGCTGCAGCAAAACTACTCGACTCATCATCACCACCACCACCACCACCACCACCAGCACCAACAGCACCAACAGCAGCAGCAGCAAGTACAGTCTACCTCTCCTCAGCACCTCTCCCAACCACCTCCACCCCCCCCGCCCCCTATAGCCTCCAGTCCCATCCCTCCCAACGCCCACACCGAGCAGCAAGGTTTGTCAAACATTTTTGGGTGCTTATGTAAACTTGCCATTCCTTCTCGCACCCCTCAAATTCCATGCTTGTGTACTTCTAAAATGTGTAAGAATTGCTTGACTCTACTACGTGGAGCTGACACAGGCTCTGCCAAACGCACTGCACGCTTGTGCTGTGTGCTTCTTGTGTGCGAAAGGGAATGCTTGACTCTACTTTGTGGAGGACACAGGCTCTGCCAAACGCACTGCACGCTTGTGCTGTGTGCTTCTTGTATGCGAAAGGGAATGCTTGACTCTACTTTGTGGAGGACACAGGCTCTGCCAAACGCACTGCACGCTTGTGCTGTGTGCTTGTGTGCGAAAAGGA
>Ga0307968_1002903_pt1 | contig 14253 bp, 22 predicted proteins | sample OrgLakmetagen650_FD_201834 | JGI IMG/M metagenome (GOLD analysis project Ga0307968, IMG submission 201834) | Saline water microbial communities from Organic Lake, Antarctica - #650 | ecosystem: Environmental > Aquatic > Non-marine Saline and Alkaline > Saline | place: Antarctica: Organic Lake... | reverse complement strand
AGATGCATGGTCACAGATTGGTGACGTTCAGAAGGGTCTTCTAGGCTTGTTACGAGTGCTACTGCTGAGCGCCTGTGGTATTCCACGTAGATGGAGGGGGCACCCAATCCAAAACTATGGACATCTTTACGGATCATGGCAGTCAGTGTGCTTCGCCTAAGTTGTGTTTGCTTTTGATCACCCTTCCAATCATTGCATCGCACTTATCCAGGTCTGGGTAGGAGCATGGTGTGACCGCAAAAGAATAGGCCAGACCAGGGATGATTGCTGTGCGTATTATGTTTAGTGTTTGCCGTGGTGAGGCATAAGAGCCTTCAAGGGCGTCAAGCTTTTGCTTTAGGTTTTTGCCCATGCACCTGTGCTGGTGCTTCCAGTTAAGATCCATCGTCAGTGTGAATCCTAGATAGAGGAAGGGGTAGCTGGGTGAGATGTACTTTGTTGCCTGGTTTTGAACCAGTATGCTGTTGTTGAGTTGATGTTCGAGTGCTTCAGACAGAGTTAAGCCATTTTGGTCTTTAGAGGGGGACGCATTTAGGCTACCCGTGACTTTAATTTTACTGCCAGATATAATCAATCCGGCACGATTAGAGTAAAGGGTGAGTTTAATTGCTTGCACTTTTAGGTTATTCAGGTTACCCGTGGGGCAGAGGAGGTCGTCTGCAAAGGAGGCGCTGCTGATGTTGTTGGCCAGATGTGTCTGAAGCTCGTTTTCTTTGGGGATGCAGGTGTGGACGTAGCCGCGTCCTCCTACATGCAGCCATCGCAGGAGGGGTTTCTTATAGAGAAGGAACAGAAATGGAGAGAGGGTGTCTCCCTGGATCGTGCCTCTCTCTACTGGTATTTGACCTGTGCAGACCCGGAGGGAAGCTTGACTTGGGTGGTGGCATTCTCATAGAGAATTTTGACAGCATCTATGGCGTCAGTCGGGAAACCGAGGTCATACATTATCCAGAGCATGCGATTGTGGTCTGAGGTGTTGAAAGCTGAAGTAAACTCCACAATAAGGGCATAAATGTCTTTGTGAAAGAGTTTGGCATCTTCTAGTGCCATAATCACGTTTTCGAGCTGGTGAATGGGGTCTTTTTGTTTGCGAAAACCAGCTTGTGTGGTGCTAAGTATGGAGTTCGCTTCTGCATATTTGTAGAGGGTGTTTGTGATGAGCCGCGTCCATAGTTTGTAGAGGGTATTTGCTAAGCCAATTTGGTGATAGGAAGATGCATCCGTTTCATCTCCTTTGTTTTTGTCTATCAGTATAGTATTGCTGATTTCCCAGCCAAGCTTTTGGTGTGAAGCCAGTTGCCCACATAATAATGAAGAGCATGTGTATGGTTTCATGGATATCTGTGGGTAGCATACGTAGAAGCTCATTTACAATACCATCAGGTCCCGGGGATTTGTTGTTGCTCAGGGTGCGTATTAATACATTCGTTAAATGCACTGTTGTCAAGTATTGAGAAATGTAGCCAGTTTCTATCTTTAGTACCATCTGATTCATCCAGAGTGATTTTTGTTTGTAATTTAAAGGGGTCTGGAGGTTTATTTCCTGACTCGTTCTCTGTGTGTTCCCATGGGTAGTTTCTAGGTGCTTCTTCAGGTAGGTAGGTGCCGTGTTTAATGTTGATAGCTTTCCAGGAGTCTTTAAGGTACTTTTCGAGGATCTGGGCTTGTTTGGTGGGCTCAGTTTCAATTTTGCCTGTTTCAGGGTCTTTCACAGCTTGGAGACTTGCCCGTGGCTGTGCATTTTTATCTTTAAAGATTTCTTTGGTGCTGCTGCTGCTGCTTTTTACGAGCAATATTGTTGTCTTTTTTGTTGTGTAGGGCATCTGTAATGGTGATAGCTTGTCTGGTTTTCGTGTACATGTCATCTGGAGGTTTTGAGGGGCTGATCAGGCACGATGTGCTTTATATCTTGAATCGCCTTCAGGAGCGCTGGGTTGGCGCTACTTAATTGGAAGATTTCTTCGGTGGTGCCCTGGGCATTTATGAAGGGGGAGGACAGGTGGTTTTGAATTTGCTTGATCCGGTGTAGTTTTTTGCTTTGCATATTGCTTTTGTTCTTTTCTGGTCGTGGGCTATAGTGGTGGTTTGGGGGGACTGATCTAACAGTTTGAGTGAGTTCTTCTTCATGTTGTTGGTCATCAGTGGTACGTTTGGATGTGCTGGAGCAGGTGTTGAGGGCTACCTTGTGTGCTGACTCAATTAGATTTGTCACTAGTATAGCTAGCTCTTCTGCAGGCTTTTCACTCAGGTGTTGCAGTCTAGCAGTGTTTCTGGCACTTTTGTTCTGCAGTTCATTAAGAAACGCAAGGGCTTGCGTGTGAGCGGGAGTGAGTACAAGCAGTGTTTCCTCAAGTTCTTGTATAATGCCATGGGAGGGGTCAGAAAGGGCTTGTGTGAAATTTAACTGGTCTGAAGCGCTGACAGGGAAAATAAGGGTGGTTTGTTTGGCAGCTTTTTCACTTTGGGGCTTTTACAATGTGAGGGATCCGCAGGTTTAGAGTGCAGGTGGGTACTATGGCCAGAGTGGCACGTGGTCGCTCAGGTAGCCTAGATCACAAGTGTAGCTTGGTTTGCACGTGTTTGCGAGGGTTGTTGGCAAGAGGATATCATCAATACGGCTAAATGAGTAAGTAATGTTGCCTACACTGTCCTTTCCCGTGGGCCGTGAGAAGGTCCAGGGTCTTGGTTCAGGTTGGTGTCAACAGGCGAGTGGTGGGGCAGTGGGGATAGGTTGTGGTCCTTAATAAAGTCTCGGTACATTTTGTCTGCAATATACTTGTTTGTACTTGTTTGGTCGTGGGCGGAGGTTTTGGCCTTCATGTCTCCAATGATGAGAGGGGGGGGGTACAGTTTTTGTTTTCATTTATAATGGTTGTTATTTGTGCTTGCATCTCAAAGCGGTGCTCCCAGAAGGCCAATAAGTGCCAATGACTAGGAGGTTTGCGTCGGCAGTGTTTCGGATGACAGAGGTGTGTCTACCCTCCGGGTCTGAGTGTCTGAGTGAGCAGTTTGTTGCCAGAGCAATGCATTTGCGTACACAGACAATTGTACCACCGTTTGTGTTTGTGGAAGTCCACCATTTGTAGTTTGTGAGTAATAATTAATGTAGCCAAGGCTGGGGTTTGTTTCCTTTTTGCAATTTGGTTTCTGAAAGGACCATAATATCGGGGGTGTTGGTGGCTATCATGTGCTTTAGGTCATGTTGGCTAGTGAAGCCGCACCTCTGACATTGAGGGTTTAGCTTTTCAATGAGGAGAGGTGGTCTCAGTTTGGTTGGAGGTCTGTGTAGTTGGCGAGGTGTAGTTATGGTGGTTGACGATGTTGTGGTACTGTTCGGGGCTGCTATTTTTGAGAATGGAGGACTGGGGAAAAAAGCCTTCATGTTGAGAGTGCACGCTTTCCGTTTGATGGGTGTGATCAGTAGATTGGGGTATGGGGAGGGTTTGAGGGATTGTGAGTATTGTGATGGCAGGGGGAGGTGGTGTGTCATCAATGCTAATCACAGGATTGTCTGGTGTTGCTGTCTGCGGGGTGTAAGACTAAGGTTGATCCTAGGTGGTCCCATATGCTGCCGCGTTCAAGGGTGATAGTTCTGCCTTTTAGTTTAGTCCAATCGCTTGGGCTTGTAAGGGAGATGGGGCTTTCTTTGTCAGAATCAAGTTCTGCCATTGCTGGCTGGTTATTGCAAAGATGACAGCTTCTTTAAAAGCGGCTTCGTTTAGGTGCTGATTTATGATATCTGCCGTGATCTCTCATTCTTTGAGTTTTTGAGACGGGGCATCAGATATGTCTACAAGCGTCTGTTGAAACTGTGTGTATTTGTCCACTACTGTAGTGGACAACTCGTCCTGTACGTTAGTGGACATCCTAGTGACTATTAGGTGGTTTCTTAGCATGGATGTCCATATGGTGTATTTGAAACGAATTGAACGTCTCACAAGTCCGTATGGAGCGAGCCTGTCATTTAGACAGGGATATGACCTGGTAAACCTCTTGGTTTACCTTTTGGGGAGAACATTTTTTCTCTGATATGATAAACCACAAAAAAACTTCCACTATGACACACATCGCTGTACCACTATCTAGCATAAGTCCCTTCAAATGCCAACTATATCAAGGGTGTCATACAAGTCTCTCTCAAAAGCGCTCAAGAAAAAAAGCTCAACCGTTCGTACTTTGAGGGGGGGGAGTTTGAGGTGCGGGTTGTGTTCGGCCTCCACCTGCACCGTTCCGCAACACATGTTCTCTCTGCAGCGCTTGCATAGCATTGAATCATAACATTAATGAAATGCTGTCCCACTAAAGAGCATAGGTCCCTTTAAATGTCAATGATAACAGTCAAAACATGAAAAATGGGAAGGCCAATAAATAGGTACTATAGCGTTCATAGGTCAGTCTTTATAGGTCATCTAAATCAGGCAATTCAAAATCGTCTGTCACTTGGTTTAAACGGCCATCTTTTGCATGCTCTTCTGACACGTGCGAAACCAGACTTTGCGGACAAATTGAAGGCTCCCCTAAACCCTGTTGCTGCTCCTGCTTTGCAAACTCCCTCTCATTCTCTCCCTGCTGCTCAACCAGTCGAACATGATTGTGGTGAGGCTCCTGCTCTGTACTCAGCTCCCTAAGACCATCCCCTAATTCCTGTTCTTGCTCCTCTGACGCCTGCTCTTTGAAGCTTGCAATCAGCTGCTGCTGATCTTCTTGCGCTCTTCTTCCCTCTTCTTCCTCCCTGAACGACACCTGCTGCCGCCGTTCCTGCTGATACTCCTGCTGCTGCTCCTGCGGCACCTCTGCCACAAACCCTTCGTCTTCTTCCTCCTCCTCTGTCTCAAGCAAGGAATGGGTCAAAGGATTTATCACCTCCCATGCCTCGTCAGACACAGCGAAACCCACATCCCTCTGCTGCTGGTCCTCACCCCCTATTGTATCCTCCAGCATGCCAAGGGGTGCACTTGCGCTCCCGGTCAATGGCTGGCGGCCTTTAATTGCTGCCGTTTGGGCAGGGTCGGCCAGTGCAGAGGCGTCTTGCGATCCCGCGTGCTGGCTCCTGCCGTGAGAAGGCCGGCCGAGGGACTTTCGCATGAGAGAGCCGGAGGCCTTGCTCCAGCTTTTTGGCAGCATGGACTGCAGGAGTGAGGAAGTGGGTGGGGAATGCATAGATGAGAAGCATACAACTTGTGTGTTAAGGAAATGTGAGAAGCGACAATAGGGTAAGATTCGGTAGTTACTACGCGTGGTAGTGGAGTTGTGTGGTGTGCGTGTTATTTCAGCAGCCGGCTCGTAGTTACAGTGAGAAGGAAGAAAACTAGGTGAAGAAGCCTCTGATGAGGTTGCACCATGAATGTAGAATGGATCAAGTGAAGACAAGTATTGTGGATAAAATAAAGTTGATTACGACTAGAATTTACAAAGAAAGTAGGAAACTAATATCCCGTTAAATGACGTGAAGGCTCAGGCTCACTGCCAGAAATTGAAGTTAATTTCTAGATAGTGTCTCCTGAGCTGCAGGCTGAAGTAACATGTTAAGTATCTGCACGTAGCCAAGCTTACTTCATCCTTTTTTAATCACTGTCCCATCTTTAAGTGGAGCAGTGAGATTGGTCCATGCAACCTAAAAAAAAGGCGTTGAGATTAGATGGTATTCATTGTTCTGCATCTGTATCCTTGCGAGGTGATCTAGTGTTTTCACACTGTTTTAAATAATAGACCTGTAAAACATAGGCAAAGAATGCAAGATGAAGATGAGCGCAGAAACTTAACAGCTTCTTGCCGGATTATCATATCACTGTTGTTCAGAGAAGGGGGAAGAATGAACGGCAATGTGTGGTGCGCACATCAGCACCTCACCTTTGACTTCTTTCCCACCGCAGAAAGGCCTGCCTGCAGGGGTGTGGGCCCCCCGTAGGGCAGGCTAAAGCTCCTCCTCGTGCTGTCATGTGTAGGGCCCACAGTGCTGCTGGCACTGGGGTGCATGAAGAGGGGGCCGCGTGATCGCCAGTCGTCTGCAGTTGCCCCTGTGAACAATCGCGTGTGTACAAAAAGTTGTAGCTAAGTACTGTGCGAGATGGTGCATGAAGAGGGGGCCACGCGATCGTCAGTTGTCTCCTATGAACGTGTGCATGCGACTGGGTGTATGCATGTGTGCTAGACGCTGCCCTCAAAATGGCTTTGTGACGTGCAAGATGGAGCATGAGGAGGGAGCCATAACTTAGGCTGCTATATGAGAAGTGCTAACGAGCATAAGTGGTCCTCAAGCGTGATAACATATTGTGATGGACGAGGATATGGTCAAGATATGGATTATTACTCCTCTTAGAAGGCTGTGTCAAGCCTGTTTCGTTGGCGCCTGCTTCAATATAAATGACTATTTATCTGCTTCCCAAGAGCTCTCTGTGGGCTGCATGCTTGTACACGGTGCAGTATGAACCATCTGACGGAGTGGCCAGGCTGGAAGCCCCTGAGAGCGTCGCCAGTCTTAGTTGCCTATGTTTGCTTTCTCTTAAGCATACCCTCTTACGTATTCTCTTCCATGCCTGCATCATCTTCACTAAGTGAAAGGCTTACGCCCATTCCTATAGCCCACCTGTGAGCACGGCCTGCTGTGAACTGGGCGCAGTGGAGGCGACAGCGGCGGAGGCAGCAGCGACAGCTACAGCCGAGCCTCTGGCTAGTGCCTCTTGAACAACCGTGCGAGCAACGTGAGCCACACTCTCACGCATCTGTGTGTGTGTGTGTGTGCACGTACTCGCTTTTCAATGTACTGTGATAAGGTGTGAATCATGTGCAGGCGGATTTTGAAGTGCGATTGATTTCTCGACTTTATGAGGCAAATCCCACAAATTTACAAACGCCCGTATGCACTTCATTATATATTATATTTGTGAAGCGACAATGGGTTGCATTTAACACCATTGTGCTGATGTTGCCCTTAAACTGAAGCCACTGATAACGTTTTAAATGCAGCAAACGGCAACTCTTTAGCTTTCTTGACAGATATGCAAAATTTTTAACCGAAACAGCTTTGCCAAATTGCAATTGCAACGTGCCAGCATTCAAGTATTCATTTCAAAACTCATATTACGTACACGTACACACACACTCACGCACACACACGCACACACATACCTGTGCAGCTGCCATGCTGTTGTGCCACGCACGGAGCCGTGCAATCATGGGAACTGCATTTGCCACATATGTGCATGTCAGTACTTTTGTTTGAATGTATGATGTATGTGTGCAAGCAAGCTGTTGCGTGCATGGAGCACATGAGTATACACACATACGCGTAGGTTTGTGTGCACGAGTTAGTGACCTTGTGCACACATGCATGCATGAACATACAATACCAAAAATACCTGCGCCACGACTAGCTCCAGCCGCTGCAGCTGCAGCGCCTCGTGCCAGCTGGCGGCCCAGACTAGATGAGGGCGCGGCCATGAGGGTGGCCGTGACAGCTTCTCCCGCACTCAGTATAGCATGGACGGGAGCCAAGCCTGTCAGGAACTTGTGGGCCTGTGGGTGGCACACCGGAAAAGTGGACCAGTGTGTGTGTGTGCATTTGTGTGTGTATGTGTGCGTATGTGTATGTGTGTGTGTGTGTGTGTGTGAATGTATGTCAGAAACTTGTAGGCCTGTGGGAGGCACACAGGAGGAGGGATCTTAGGCAATGCTGTTTAAATTCTAAGGGAGTGGTGTGCGAGGAGTTTGCAGGCCTGTGCTTGGTACATAGGAGGGGTCTTTGGCAGGATTGCTTGTTTTAAAAGGAGTGGTGTGTGTGTGTGAAGATGTGTGTCAGGGATTTGCAGGCCTCTGCTTGGCACACAGGAGGGAGGCTATTTGTGGTCATGGACATCTGTGCCTATGGAGATCAGTGCGGGGCATTTGCGGTGAGTCTCAATTTTAAGGATGCCAGTTTAGAAGCAAGCAAACCCTCTTTTTGCAACTCCCTTTTGCTTACCCTGGCTAGTTCCCAATCCTAGCACAAAGGAGTCACCACCCTCTTTGTTTTTGCTTCTGGTTTGTTCTTTGTTTGTCATCCTAGCACAAAGAAGTCGGCAGTTTGCCATTGCCCACCAGGGGATGGCAGCACACCAATAAGTGTGTGCTTGCATGTGCACACTAACTCATGACTCTCTGAGCAGAGACAAATATGATAATTGGATCTTTTGGCTGCCCCATCTCTCATAACTACCATTTGACAATACCCGCACGTTTGCACGCATGCATGCTCACATGCTCACACACACATAGAAACACATACACACACACTTAAGTGTGAGCTGGGTAACTGCGCCACTCCTTGGCGACACCTGCACATAAGCACGCACGCTCACGCACGCATGCTCACACACAAACACAGAAACACGCACGCACCTGGGTACTAGCTACGTGGCTGCACCACTCCTTGGCGACACCTGCCCCCAATCCATCCCAGCCCTCCACCCCAGCCAAGCGCAACGGGCAGAGGGACAGGCTCAGGCCACCCAAGGGCACCAGATTCACAAGCTCTAAGAGGGAGCCGTCCTGCAGACGTACAAGGAGGAAGGCTTCATTTGCATGCACATGGATTGGCTACAAAGCTTCAGGCTTGATAAGAATGACAGGCTCCCAAGCTCCCTTCAACTAAAGAACACCGCAAAACAAGATCTGCTGAGTGAAAATTAAGCTGGCTAGACGCTTCCGGCAAACAAAAGGGGCGCTGGCTTGCCAGGAACGGCTGCAATAATTTACTACCATCCAGACAGTCAGAGCCAATGCAAAGGAGGGAATTAAATCAAGGCTCACGCTTACAGGACCTCAAATCGTAGAAGAAGCCTTAGGGCAGAAGTGTGGCCTGGGTTGATCTGGTGTTGGGTCGAACCACTTAACACAAAAGTGCATATGCAAGCATTGATGAGACCCCAAGCATGGGCGAGGAAGGAAACAGAGACAATGCTGTCTGACAGCAAGGTAGTACTCGCATTACCAGGCACAATCAAATTTGCGATCCCAAACAGTTTAACCTGGATCAATATGCTTTCAGGGCATGGACCAAAAAGTCTAACCTGGCCACGGACCAATAGGCTTTCAGGGCACGGACCAAAGAGGTTAACCTGGCCATGGACCAATAGGCTTTCAGGGCACACGGACCAAAGAGGTTTACCTGGCCATGGACCAATAGGCTTTCAGGGCACACGGACCAAAGAGGTTTACCTGGCCATGGACCAATAGGCTTTCAGGGCACACGGACCAAAGAGGTTTACCTGGCCATGGACCAATAGGCTTTCAGGGCAGCTACCCAACACAAGTACAACACTTGCAACATTCAAAGCGGGCGGGCTGCTGTATTGGCTAAACATCTACTCGCTCACTGCATAGGTGATTAAATAAGGATACCTTTCATGCTCAGATGAGAGGTTTGATCACACTTCTAGCACAGCACAGCACACAACCTGCTTGTTTACAAGAAAGCTGATGGAGTTGCATTCCACACAAAGCCCATCTTTGTAAAAAGGCACCCAAACACACTCTGAAGCTGTAAGATATGAGTTGCACAGGCCTGATATTGCACTACAATTATATGGCGGTGCATGCTTTTTAGCACGCACTGTTGCAAATTTTAAGAACCTGGGTGTACCCAAGACCATTTACTTCCTTAAAAGTGAGGCCGACACCCTTTACACTCACCCATAACGCTGCCACAGTGCCACCACACGCAACTGAACAAAAACGACCACTACTTTACACGCACCCGTAATGCCGCTACATCCACACGCCTGGGACGATAGTCAATGGTCAGGCGGGCCCCTGCAACCTCCACGTGCTGAAAGAAGGGCAGCACAGGGGCACTCTCCCCACCCTGGGCCTCAAGCTGTTGGGAACGAGTGTGTGTGTGTGTGTGTGACTCAGTGTGTGTGTCTGTCTGTTTGTGAATGTGTGTGTGTACATTATGTATCAATATGGGCGACAACCAGTTGTTAGGAGGACTACTTATCCAAACGGTAGCTGGGATTGCAGATGCTCCTGACAGCTGTCACGTTCGGATGACTCAGCTGTCGGAGTAACTTGTGTTTCAGCTGTCACGGTCAGGTGAAAATGCACGACACTTTGCTGAGCACCCCCCACAAGATGTACAAGAGCACCACACAAAATGCCCTCCACTTAAATCTTTTAGCCTTGTAAGAGAGACACAAAAATACCCCCTGTTCTCTCTCTCTCTCTCTCTCTCTCTCTCTCTCTCTCTCTGTGTGTGTGTGTCTCTCACCCGTGGCTCTCAGTCAGCTCTCTCATCTATCCTACCATTCCTAGGAAGCTTTTCACCTGAACAATGAGCATTCTATCACTTATTGCCCAAACATACACTTTGTCAATCTATCCCTTTTCTATCAAGTATTTATCGTAAGGTTCAATGCACATTTTATATTTACTTGGATTTATGTTGAGGCCCTCTTACAGGTACAGCATATATCTGGCTTTTCAGTGACGCAATGTGCGCCACTATTAGAATATATTCCTGTGATCATGGTGGCCGACCTTCTCTAGATCGTCCTACTCCCTTCTTTTGACTTCCCCACCCCCTTCACTTAAATTTTCCAGGGGGGGGGGTTTTCCACTGCACGGACAAACACTTAAATTTCCAGGGGGGGGTTCTCCACTGCACGGACAAACACGATTGCTGTCATTAACGAAATTAATGCACCAGCTTGCAAAGTTTCTCAGAGGTGTGCTCTTGTCAGCTACCAGCGTCTTTAGCCGTCACCCTTTCCGACTCAACCGACTTGTTACCTGCAAAGTGCCCAGCAGCTTGAGGGCAGATTGTGTGGGTGCATCCATGGCTGCAGATGCAAGGGCTCTGAAAGACTGCACCAAGTCTTGGTCCAAATGGAGATGGAGGGGCAACACAAACGCCTGAGGGCACATGTGAGTGTGTATGCGTGCGTTTTAGGTGATGTGCATGTTTGTGCATGTGATTATGCGCAAACTTCCGTGTGCATGTGTGTGTGTGCGTGTGTGTGTATGTGTGTCAGATACTCTTACTCTGGGTGGCCATGTGAAGAAAACCACACAGAGCCTAGCATCACACACATCATAAACACACATGCCCTCAAATCCCACCTGTAGCCGCAGCTCCTCTGACTCTGGGTGGCTGTGCGGAGAAGGCCGAACTGAGTCCAGCACCACACACAGCATGTTGGACCGGCTGTCTCTTGGACGCCCCTTGTAAGCCCTACGTGGAGAGCGTAGGCGATTTGAGTTCAAGACGGTGTTACAAAAAGGGTACAATGGGCACAAAGGTAGGGCATTGATAGAAAGCTAGCATTTAAGATCTGGTGGAGGCATAGAACATACGTGATGATGGACAAAGAGGGTGGTAGCATTGTTATAGGAACGTTTATTTTTAGGGCGGCCTTAACTGTACGTGCACGAGCGATTTATAGTGTTTACTGGCAGAGAGTTTTTGAAATAGAAGGTAATATATACGGTGTCTATATATGGTTCAGGCCAACCCTACATATGAGCGCAGGGGTACACACAGCAATACCAAGGATTGACTAGGAGACTTCCGCTTGCACACCATGTTTCCGGTCAAACATGTGCACACAGGCCACACATCTTCAGTGAAAGCAGAACACACACACGGTGTGTGTGTGTGTGTGTGTGTGTGTGTGTGTGTGTGTGTGTGTGTGTGTGTGTGTGTGTGTGTGAGAGAGAGAGAGAGAGAGAGAGAGAGAGAGAGACTCAAAAGCACCAGCCTGAACGCATACACAACTGCAGATTTGAGGCTCACATTTCACCTTACAACCTTTGGTTTCAGCCTCTGCCATTTGCGCTCTGCTGTTACAAACTCCACATGACCCAACACCATCCGAACACACACACACACCTAAACGGGCACACACTTACACTCACATGCATTTACGCTCAAACACACACTTAAACACACACCGTGCACACACACATATGCACACACGCAAACAGCACAGCACAGAGCCCTAACCTCACTCACACACACACTCACCTGTATGACAGCACCTTCGTGCCTTGAGCCCTCCGTTTGCGTGCTGCGCTACCTCCACCATTACCAGGTACCATGCCAGCTGCAGTTGCCAGAAACCCGTCCCCTCTGAGCGCACGGCTCATTGCTGAGGGCAGGAAGGAAGAGATCCCTGCGTTTGTGTGTGTGTGTGTGTGTAGCAGGAAGGGTGAGTGTGGTACGGGCATGCGTCTGTTGTGTGTGTGAACGTCTGTGCTAGTTTGTAAATATGTGTGTTTGCGCAGGTTTGTGTATTTGTATGTGTGTGTTTGTGTGTGTGCCTAATTTGCGTATTTATATGTGTGTGTTTGTGTGTGTGTGTGTCTGTGTACATGTGTACATGTGTGTGTTGTAGAAGCTATACTCTAGCACCCTCCTCCCCTGCTGCTCCTTCTGGCTGAGGTGTGTGTCTTTATACATATGTGTGTTTGCACATTTATGAGTGTGAGCGTGTGTGTAAACGTGTTTCCACATATGCGTGCATGTGTGTGTATGTGTGTATGTGTGTGTGTGTATGTGTGTGTGTGTGTGTGTGTGTGTGCCCAAATACGTAGGAATATGCGTGTTGCAGAAGCGACATCCTGGGCTCCCTCCTCACCTGCTGATCCTGCTGTTCGAGGCGCATGGGGACCGCCAGCAGCTGCGGCAGATGAACGGCTGGTGGAAGATGGGTGGTGTTGCGTCCCGTAGGGTTGACAAGCAGGGGTTGCATTCAGAGGGTGGGGGATCAGGTGGAGAAGGGAGGAGTCAGTGGAAAAAGGGTGGGGGTGGCATTCACGTACTTCAAAGGTGTGCACGCTGAGACGCAGACGACGGGCTGAGATACCGCCCTGTATGAGAAGAATTGTGTGTATGTGTGTACGTAATTGTGCACAATAAGGCGCAAGTCACAAGGCTGTGCGCTGCCTTACGTGACTGTTTGATGGGTGCAAATGTAGGTCTTTGAGTTCGCATGTGTGTGTTGTTAGGCAGATAATGCAAGCACAAACTGTTGCAAGTCTGCATGAGCTTGAACAAAAGGGCTGAAATGAAAAGCAAGAATGTAGGGATCGGCAGGCAGGACAGCGCTGCGCAGTGCGCAGATTGGATTGGACATCGCATCACATGTACATCACATTTTGTGCTATGCAAGGAGGCGCATAAGGTACAAGTGTTCTGCCTGTGTACTCCTCAGCACTGTCATATGCAATTGTCAGAGCAGCACCACTCCCACAAACCCAGCAAAACAGTGGCAAAACATTGCCCACATACAAGTCTGCATGTGTGTGTGTGCGCGTGTGTGTGTTGCTGCATGTGCATGCGTTTTTGGTGCGCACCTGTGGGTAAACCTCCATCAGTACGCTAACCCCTTCTGCCTGTGCTTCCACACACTTCTCAGCTGGAAGGGTTGGGTGCTGGGTGGGCTGGGTATGACTGTGAGAGTGGCGGGGCTGAGTAGGAGGGGGGGCTGGGGTGGGGGCAAGGCTGGGCATGTGCATATTCCAGGTGCCTACGTGGGAGTAATTGTGAGCGCTTTGTGTGTGGACACTTTTACTGTGTGGGTGCTTGAGTGCATACATGTACATATGTGTGTGTATATGTGTACGTGTGTATATGCTAGTGTGCATGTGGGCATATGTGCTTTGTGTTTAAATATGTGCTTGTGTATGAGTGTGTGTATATTTATATACATGCAAGTGTGTATGCGTGTGTGCAATGTGTGTTTATATTGTGTGTGTATATATGTGTGTGTATATATGTGGGTGTGAACAGTTTGTACCTGGATCTAGAAGAAGAGCAAGTACCTTGCGCACGCACCCCGTGACCACCTTGTGAGGACGACACAATTGACAGCTTTAAAACACAAGTACGTCACAGCCTGAAGAGACGCCCCTCACAAACACACACCTAGCATTCTCTACAAGACATACTCAATAGCACGCATCACTTCACCTGCCTGGGCCTGAGACGCACACACCTGACATTTTCTTCAGCAAGACACACATCACGCGCCTGCACTTATGACGCACACACCTGACATGTTCTTCAGCAACACACGCAAGACAGGCCTGGGCAGGTCCCCTCTTTTATTGCTGCTGCCTCTAGAAGACTGCCCCCCCCCCCGTTGCTGCTGGCATCCCTGATGCTGCTCACAGCCTTGCTGCCCCTGCCAGCCCACTCCCATTCCACCACCACTTCTTTCCCCCCCTCCTGTTATTCCACTTGCACATCCTCCCTGCCTCCCTCCAAAACCTTGT
>Ga0307968_1002901_pt1:5000-14258 | contig 14258 bp, 15 predicted proteins | sample OrgLakmetagen650_FD_201834 | JGI IMG/M metagenome (GOLD analysis project Ga0307968, IMG submission 201834) | Saline water microbial communities from Organic Lake, Antarctica - #650 | ecosystem: Environmental > Aquatic > Non-marine Saline and Alkaline > Saline | place: Antarctica... | reverse complement strand
TAGCCGTGTATGACTGCAGCTGCTATAGCTGCTAGCTCTGCACGTGAGATGGTGTTGGTTATACCCATGCCTTTTGGGTTTACATAGTGGGAAACATTTAAGTGAGGGTGGTATACGCCTGATCCGGCGTCTTGCCCTACTTCATTCTTTTGAAGGCTGCCATCAGTGTAAGTCCAATCCCGCCAATCTTTTACCTTACCGGTTAGGTTTTGGCTGGAGCTGTTTTGGGGTGCTTCGTCGATATTACAATAACAATGAGGTTGGCCAGTGCTAATCAGCAGGGCACTTGTTTTATCTGGGCCTTCTGAGGCTTGAGGGTGGTCATTGGATAGCTTATCAAATTTGTTGAGTCCTGAGTGTTGTCCGGAACCTAAGACTGTTTGGTAGGGATGGCTATGGATGTTTTGAACTTCCCACTTTGCCTCAGGGATTTCTTTGGCAAGTTCTTTTAGCCAGTCTTTGTTGTGAGCAGTGAGGCAGACCCTGCCCTTGGTGTTCCATATGGCAATGATCTTCAATTCCCAGGAGCGTTTGGAAAGTGGTATTTGTATGTTGTTCCAGAAGGGCACTTTCGCATACTGGAGTTGGTTTGATGGGATGGTGCCCAGAAATTTACACATGTGTGGGTATTTGCAACAAAGTGATGCATAGGGATTTGTGGTCATATTTTTATTCCAGGAAAGGAGGAGCATGAATGTGGCTGTTTCCTCTGTACTGACAGCAGCAGAGTAGATGGCATTTCTTGTTGCTAAGAGCATGGTGTTTTCCTGGTAAATAGGATGACAGATGGAGAACCCAGAGAATTGGGAAGAGAAGGCATTGGTGTTTGCCCCAAACACTTTGTCCCTTGGGTGCTCACTACAGTAATGGGGGAATTTGGGGTCATAGTCAAGGGGGGATGCCACTTTTTCTTTAGTGACCAGGGCCCACTTTTGAAAGGCGGCGGTGATGTGGGAGGGAAGTATCCGTGTGAAAAAGTCTTTAATTTTCTTGTTCGTATGTTTAGAGGCAGAGATGTCTTTGCATGCGATGAGGCCTACAAGTTCTGATGCAAAGGTAATGGGTGTAGGTTTAATGTGGCCGTGTAGGCCGCTGCACTTTGCCTTCTCAAAGGCCTTTTGCAGTATGTGAAGGCGCTCGGGAGTAAGCATACCTTTACACTTTCCGTCGACAATGTAAATACAGGCTACTGTGTCGGTGTACACTTCAGGAAGCATAGTGTCATCTGGGGAGGATAGGGTACTCTTTTCTTGATACTCCATGAAATCAATGGTTGTGATCCAGTACTCACAATGCCCTGTGGCCGTGATGTCAGCCTGTGGGTTGGTGGATTGGATGTCAAAGCTAACTTTGTTTCGAAGATTAACATTGTAGGGTTGGTACGCATTGCCCTTTTGGATGGCAGAGAACCCTTGTTTTTGAAGATCATTTAGGTGTTCATCTGGTGCAGGCTGGGATAAGTTTGGTGCGGCGATATGCTCTTCAAACTTATTGAGGCTCTACTTGAAGCTTTCAGACGTGTTTTGTAGTTCTTCTGGCTCCCAGGTCGAGTTCCATGAGACTTCCACAATCTCTTTTCTGAAAGTGGATACGGCTTTCCTTTTCATTTTGGTTCAGATTGATACAGGTAGGGCAGGCCCATGAATCATTGGCATCAATAGCTTCCCTTTCAGTGGCGTTGCAATAGCTTGTTTTGAGCAAGCATTGCCAGTGGTAGGTACTGTTGCAAACGTCACAGATGTACATGTCTTTGAAAGGTGGGCAGAGGTCTGGAGATTCAAGTCCTAGATGGTAGGAGCAAATTCACAGCTTGCAATATTTATTTTGCTCCGGGCACTAGTCTAATTGGATTTGGGCACTAGTCCAACTGATTAAAAGAGGGATAGGGTCCATTTTTCACTATTTATAGGGGCGTCGTAAGTGTGGTATTGTTTCTGTCTTTGGGGTGTATCATCTCTCTCTTTTCTTAGGGATGAAAATCCTCCAATTATATATGTGCAGGATTTATATCATCATAGAAAAATGTGTTGATGGCCTCCGTGGGTGTCATTGTAAAAGCCTTATCCTTATTGTACATCCAGAGGTCTTGTTGAATATGCGTGGTGCGCAGGGGGGTCAGATTTAGGCTAGGAAGGTAATGGGGTATATCGAGGATCGCACATCTTCTTTTCCTTTGGGGTCTGCGCTGTGATGATGGTGCTGGGTGGTCTGCAATCTCAAAGGTTGGGTTGTTGTGTACCTGGTAAGTTATTGGGTTGATGATATTGATATGCTGGGTGGGAGGAGTGATAATTTGTGTAAATGTTTGTGTTGCATGGTGGTTGTGGCTAGTGATTTGCGAGCGTGTGGTGCGTTTGTTTGGCTGACTGTTTGTAAGTTGTTCGGTAGGCTGAATAACTATTTGTGAGTTTAATGCAACAATGTCTAGGATCTGAGTCAGGGGGGTATGTTGCTGAATTTCTGTTTGGCTGCGTGTCCTCTTTCTGGTACCGTGGAGGGTATCTTGTGTATGCCGTGCACGCTTTGCTTGTTTGTTTTGGGAGAGAGTGGCCAATTGGTTAGTGGGTGCAGGCTCAGAGAGGCAGGTAATAGCTGTAGTTTGTGGCAGTGGTGTTGGCGATGTGCTTATAGAGTTGTGGCTCTTTTGTGTTTGGTTAAATACCCTTTGTGAGTAGCGTTGTGAGCGCAGGGTTTCCGGTCGTGGTGAGGGTGGAGGCCCTTCCACCATTGTGGCGAGGGAGTGTTGTGTCTTGGGAAGCTCAGTGAAGGATATGTTATGTGCTGTGCGTTTCCTGGGTCGAGCACTGGATTCTGTACATTGGGGGGTAATCTCTTCGAAAGATGAAGGTGTAGGTACGTTAACATGACCTTGAGTTTCTGTTCGAGGTTTGGTTGTGATTACAGAGGAGGTAGGGGATGTTTGCGGCTCTAAGTTGGATGTGTTTAAAACAGAGGATCGGTTGGGGTGTCCATTACTTGTTGGGTTTGGTTTCTGTGTGTGTAGGTGGTGGGCCTCTGATAAGGTTGTTTGTAATGGGGTGCCTATGTTGTGTTGCTGAGCGTAGCTGTGGTGCAGGTGTTGTGCAGATGGGCAAAGTTTGTTGGGTTTGGGTGTTTGCGGGATTTGGGGGCATCTCTTCGTGAGCCGATGTGTTAATGTGTGTATCTAGGTGACCTGTGAAGGAGGAGTTTTTTATTTTGCATAAAATAAGTAGAATGGACTGTTCTGAATTCCTTTCTTGGGGTATTTGTGCAATTGATGTTGGGCTTAGCTCTTGTGTTCCAGGCAGGTTAGCAATGGCAGCAAGCCTATTAAGGGCCATGATGTGCTTTTTGAAATCTCGAGTTTACTTGTTCTGAGTTGTTTCCCAGAGACAATGCATTTTTCGTTGGCTGATGTGAGGTCATGGAAGCCAGTTATGCCTAGGTCCATAAGCGGTTTGGTAATGCAATTGATGAGGGTGGCTAATGTTAGGGAGGGGGCTTGCGGGCGAAGGTTACTTCTGAGTTTGAGATCGTCTAAAAACATTCTGTTTCCTTTCAAGGCTAAGTGGAGCTTGCTGGCGTGGAAGCAAGCGAGTTGACGTGCCTGCATATGCAGGTTGAGTTGCCGTTTTATAGGTAGCGATGTTCCTTTTCTTGTAGAAAAGAATGTAGTGGCAAGGGCTTGAGTTGGGCGACCTGGTGGGTCAGGAGATGCACGGTCACAGATTGGTGGCGTTCTGAAGGGTCTTCTAGGCTTGTTACGAGTGCTACTGCTGAGCGCCTGTGGTATTCCATGTAGATGGAGGGGGCGCCCAATCCAAATCTATGGACATCTTCACGGATCATGGCAGTCAGTGTGCTTCGCCATAAGTTGTGTTTGCTTTTGATCACCCTTCCAATCATTGCATCCCACTTATCTAGGTCTGGGTAGGAGCATGGTGTGACCGCAAAGGCATAGGCCAGACTAGGGATGATTGCTGTGCGTATTATGTTTAGTGTTTGCCGTGGTGAGGCATAAGAGTCTTCAAGGGCGTCAAGCTTTTGCTTTAAGTTTTCGACCACGCGCTTGTGCTGGTGCTTCCAGTTGAAATCCATCGGCAGTGTGACTCCTAGATAGAGGAAGGGGGAGCTTGGTGTGATTTCTTTTGTTGCCTGGTTTTGAACCAGTATGTTGTTTTGAGCTGATGTTTGAGTGCTTCAGATGGTGTTAAGCCATTTTGGTCTTTAGAGGGGGACGCATTAAGGCTACCCGTGACTTTGGTTTTACTGCCGGATATAATCAATCCAGCCCAATTTGAGTAGAGGGTGAGTTTATTTGCGTGCACTTTTAGGTTTTTCAGGTTACCCGTGGGGCAGAGGAAGTTGTCTGCAAAGGAGGCGCTGCTGATGTTGTTGTCCAGATGCGTCTGAAGCTCGTTTTCTTTGGGGATGCAGGTGTGGATGTAGCCGCGTCCTCCTACATGCAGCCATCGCAGGTGGGGTTCCATATAGAGAAGGAAAAGAAATGGGGAGAGGGTGTCTCCCTAAATCGTGTCTCTCTCTATCTACTGGTATTTGACCTGTGCAGACCCCTGAAGGAAGCTTGACTTGGGTGGTGACATTCTCATAAAAAAATTTGACAGCATCTATGGCGTCAGTCGGGAAACTGAGGTCATACATTATCCAGAGCATACAATCGTGGTCAGTGGTGTTAAAAGCTGAGGTAAAATCCACAATAAGGGCATAGATGTCTTTGTGAAAGAGTTTGGCATCTTCTAGTGCCATAATCACGTTTTCGAGCTGGTGAATGGAGTCTTTTTGTTTGCAAAAGCCAGCTTGTGTGGTGCTGAGTATGGATATTGCTTCTGCATATTCGTAGAGAGTGTTTGTAATGAGACGCGTCCATAGTTCGTAGAGGGTATTTGCTAAGCCAATTAAGCGATAGGAAGATGCCTCTGTTTCATCTCCTTTGTTTTTGTCTATTAGTATAGTATTGCTGATTCTTTACGCTTTTGGCGTGAAGCCAGTTGCCCACATAATAATGAAGAGCATGTGTATGGTTTCCTGGATTTCTAGCATACGTAGGAGCTCATTTACAAAACCATCAGGTCCTGGGAATTTGTTGTTGCTCAGGGTTTTAATACATTCGTTAAATGCACTTTTGTCAAGTATTGAGGAATGTAGCCAGTTTCTGTCTTAAGTACCATCTGATTCATCCAGAGTGATTTTTGATTGTAATTTAAAGGGAGGTATATTCCCTGGCTCGTTCTCTGTGTGTTCCCATGGGTAGTTTCTAGATGTTTTTTCAGGGAGGTAGGTGCCTTGTTTAATGTTGATAGCTTGCCAGGAGTCTTTAAAGTACTTTTCGATTGCAAGTGCTACAAGAAGTCTGGTTATAACAAACACTTCCTACAATTTTTACAATGTGTTATATATGCAGCGTTGCAGTCGCACGTTTTGACTGGTGGCTTTATCTGAAACTCTCTCTCTCTCTCTCTCTCTCTCTCTCTCTCTCTCTCTCTCTCTCTCTCTCTCTTTCTCTAGTCGTTTTTGAAGGTATTTTCTTGTAAACCTTGTAGTCGTTTTTTTCTTCAGCATTAAATCACCAAGAGCGCGTGGCAACTAATACTTACAATAAAGCTGTGTGGCTTCTCACACAGATGAGAAATGAAATGTGTTTCGTCCTCAGCTACAAAAACATAATCCAGCCAGGCTAACGAAAGCAACCACTAGCTGTCGAGCGAGGGAGCAGCTACAAAATTGATGCCCGGCTGGGCAAAACATGTAATGACCATAATATACAGGTGAGGAAAAGTACGGCGAAAAATGAGCGGGTGAGGGGGAGGTTCAGAAATGGTGTTCCAAGGACCTTGTAAAGAGATTGAGGTATGATGTTTCAACGGGGGGAAGGATTATACACAGCTCAATTGTTACGTAGCGAGGGTGCGACTTGATAACCATTTAACGGTGGTCGTTCATGAACTTTTCATGGAAGGCCTTGAACTTCTCCACAAAGGCGGCCATGACCTCTTCGCGGGGCAGGATGGTGGTTCGCAGGTGGAAGGTACCCTCCTGTGGATGAGTAATGGTGTACACGCACGCAGGATGATGTGCCAGAAGTGATGACGCAAGCTACCCCTGGGCGGCTCGTAGAGTAACACATGTGAGGAAAGCGTGGAATGTGAGTTAAGAGCCAATAACGATGGAGGTGCCAGTGAACATGCATACAGCCTCTCTTACAAGAAGCCACTGGAAGTCGACGAAAAAGCGCGACCACTAGTGGGCAACACCTTGAAGCACACAAGCACTTCCTGGTCATGCCATGCAGTCCCTGGGCCCTGCACTAATGCGTGACAGCTTACAGTACACTGAACATCTCTAACGACGTGCATTTTGTGGACATGCAACACACCTAGGGTTGGCCAGAACCATATATATACGGTGTATATTCGGTATTTTTGTAGGGATTTCATCAATTATACGGTCATATACAGTGTATATATACGGTGTATATACGGTATTTTTTGCAGGGATTTCATCAATTATACGGTCATATACGGTGTATATATACGGTTCTGGCCAACCTTAGCAATTTGTGGACATGCAGCACACCTGTTGACCAAATCCAGAGCCAGGAACTGTGGAGATACCCGTGGCCTCTAGCAGCCTCAGGCAGTAGTAAACATCAGGAGCTTTGCCTAGGGCCTTGGCTGCCTCCATGGCCTTGGCAGGCAGGCGTATCTGTGTGTGTTTGTGTGTATGTAGAGTACATATGCATGTGCATGTATGTGTGTGCGTGTATGCTTGCATGTGCGTTCCCTTCAGGTTGACATGCAAAAACTTGAATGTTCATGCTCAATGGTAACATCATGCTCAATGGTGACATGGTCAATGGTAACATCATGCTCAATGGTGACATTGTCAATGGTAACATCACATCCTGGTATATTACACATCACCATAGCCCCCTCGTTCAAAGCTCATCCATTGACAGACATACACACGATTTCCGCCACAGCTACAGCCACAGCTGTACCCAGTCAGACGCAAAGGCACACTACCAACCACCCACGCACCCACTCTCACCCACACCAACACCCACCCCCACCCAGACGCACACCTGTGGGAAGCTGTACATGGCGCCCTCAGTGAATGTGCAGGTCATGCCCTCCAGGGAGTTGAAGGCATCAGTGACCATGTGGGCGCGTCTCCTCAAGCTTGCCACCTCGGACAAGCGCTCGTTCCTGTCTTGCTCATAGGAGGGCTCTCCTGGCTGGGGGGGGGTCAGCATGGTGGCCAGCGCAATCTGGCAGCAGTGACACGCACATGTGTGTGTATGTATGTGTGTGTGAAAGAGAGAGGTGAAGGGAAGGGGGGGGTTATTTTGCATTTGTACATGACATGTGCAAGCACTGCATATGAGAACATGCTTAACAAAGGTCATACCCACCAACAAAACCCCCGTAGCAAAAACTAAGGGTGCCCACAGGCACTGTTGCTTCCATCCCGACTCCTCTGGCTGGGGCACCGTAAATGTGCTCCTGCACAACCTTATGACATTCCACCTCTCAACACGTGCCACTTCCTTCTCTAGGAAACCGTACAAGTGCTCCTGCACAACCTTATGACATTCCACCTCTCAACACGTGCCACTTCCTTCTCTAGGAAACCGTACAAGTGCTCCTGCACAACCTTATGACATTCCACCTCACAACACGTGCCACTTCCTTCTCTAGTAAACCGTACAAGTGCTCCTGCACAACCTTATGACATTCCACCTCTCAACACGTGCCACTTCCTTCTCTAATGAACTGTGGATACCTGCTTGACAGAGCTGGCAAGCTGGCAAATTAAAAACCCTCTGACACCCTTCTCCTTCTTTACGGAGTCAAGACACAGAGTGATGGAGACATTCACAACATCACACCCACACCCACACCCACGCCCACAGCAAACCCCTCCTCGCTCTCCCACTCACCTGTCCCATAGTGTTAGGGCACAAGTTGATAGAGGCACACTTGTACACCTCCTCGATGGTGCCTGGGTGGATGTTGGTCATCTCCACGTACCCACCACGCAAACCACACTCCCCAGAGGTTCCCTGAGACATGCACACACACAAACACACAGGTGCTTGATATTGGGTGTGTGATCAAACGGGTGCCAGTCTTTTCTACACACCCCAACAAGCAGATCACAAACCCCAGAGATGCTATTACACAAGCTGCAAGGGTGCACACTGCTGTGCATGAATCGTGTGCAAGGAGGTTGGGTGCGAGGCAGGAGGCAAGTAACCGGTCGCATGTAAAACGCACACACGCACGCACACAGGAAGTACGGTCAACACCCGACACTCCAAATTTATCAATGGAGCTCACGTTGCAGAGAAATGCATTGACACCACCACCGAGTCCGCAGTTCAGTCCAGCAGTCTTTCTTACAGCGGCACATCCAGAGAACAATTTGTGCTGCTCTACACTTCTACACCGGTACCAGGATGCTGTATGGCTTCAAACATAAGAACATAAGCCTGAAAGCTGAAAGTAAGCACAGCTTGCATCCTTTGTGTGACCTACTTGTTAAAACACTGCTCACCGTAGAGGCAGGATAAGTTGGAAGGCGTAAGTGGCTGGTACGTGTTTAAAGGTCTGTTTTTTCAAAGGAAGCCGTGTTATGCCGATGCATCCCAATGTAAGACGCACACCCACACCCACACCCACATCCACACCCACACCCACACCCACACCCACACCCACACCCACACCCACATCCACACCTGCACCCACGGGCACGCTCTTACCCCTCCCTGCCATTACCTTGGACACGGTGTGGAAGGACAGCAGCTCCAGCTGCGAGGAGTAAGGCTCACCCATGTCATACATGACCTTCTTGGCTGACACAAATGGCCGCTCGTCTTGGTAGATGTTTTCCTGCACGTACATGGATGGCGTGCATCTGGTCAGCATGTCTGTGTGGGTATGTGGTATGGGTTTTGTGTGCTGCTTGCAGCGGGTCTACATAGCTCAACCGCATTGCTCCGCACTAAAGAGCCAACGATGTCTGCTGGGAAACAGTAAAGAGCAAGCACGAGGAGAGGTGAGTCGCAAGGACTGCTCGTAGCAATGTAGAAGCGTGTGGAGCACATATGTCTTTATTTCTGTTAACTGTGTGTGTTCGCGTGTCTGTGTGCGTGCGTGCGTGCGTGTGCGTGCGTGTGTGTGTGTGCGTGTGTGTGTTGAACGGATCTGATGCAGCATTTAAAGCTTGTAGGGCAAATTCAGCACAGCTCTCTCA
>Ga0307968_1002900_pt1 | contig 14259 bp, 12 predicted proteins | sample OrgLakmetagen650_FD_201834 | JGI IMG/M metagenome (GOLD analysis project Ga0307968, IMG submission 201834) | Saline water microbial communities from Organic Lake, Antarctica - #650 | ecosystem: Environmental > Aquatic > Non-marine Saline and Alkaline > Saline | place: Antarctica: Organic Lake... | reverse complement strand
GCATATACGTGTGTATATGTGAGCATATAGGGGGGGGGAGTGAGACTGCACAGTCTAAGAGAGCACAGACTGCAGCAGCTTGAGGGGTATATGTATATGTCCTTCATAAGATGACAAAGTCCACAATGATGGGCAAACAGGCGTATCTTACGTGTACGCACGATACACAGACGCACAAGATCACGACGTTTTAGATCACAACGTTACAGAAGCACACACATATACATACACAGAGACACAACGATACAGAAGCACACACACACATACACGCAGAGACACGACGTTTCAGAACGTTACGTTACAGAAGCACACACACATACAAACACAGAGACACAACGATTCAGAAGCACACACACACATACACGCAGAGACACAATGTTACAGAAGCACACATACACACATACACGCAAAGACGCTACATTACAGAACACAACATTACAGAAGCACACACACATACATACACAGAGACACAACGATACAGAAGCACACACGCACACACACGCACACACACGCAGAGACACTACATTACAGAACACAACGTTACAGAATCACACACATACATACAGAGACACAACGATACAGAAGCAAACACACACACATACACGCAGAGACACTACGTTACAGAATACAACGTTACAGAAGCACACACACATACATACACAGAGGCACAATGATACAGAAGCACACACACACACATACACGCAGAGACACAACGTTTCAGAACATTACGTTACAGAAGCACACACACATACAAACACAGAGACACAACAATACAGAAGCACACACACACATACATGCAGAGACACAAAGTTTCAGAACGCAACGGTACAGAAGCACACACACCTACATACACAGAGACATAACGATAGAGAAGCACACACTTACACATACACGCAGAGACACTACATTACAGAACACAGCGTTACAGAAGCACACACACATACACACAGAGACACAACGATACAGAAGCACACACACATACACGCAGAGGCACACACACACACACGCACACGCACACACACACACACACATTTCACTCACCCTAAGCGCTGGGTCATGATTCTCTTCACTAAACTCCCCATGACCGCCTGCACGTGGACATACGTGGACATGTGTGTACGTGTCATGTATATGTAGGGTTGGCCTAAACCGTATATATACGCCGTATATGACCGTATGTATAGGGTTGGCCAGAACCATATATATACGGTGTATGTACGGTATTTTGGGCAGGGAAATCACAAAACATACGGTCATATACGTTGTATATACACGGTTCTGGCCAACTCTACGTCTGGTTGATAAAATCCCTGCCAAAAATACACCGCTTATACACATATATATAGTTCTGGCCAACCCATGTATATGTGTAAACGTGAGGTAAAGTGTGTGCGTGTGTATGTGCGTACATGTGTGTGAGAGAGACTGCAGGAGCACCTGGTTAGCGCATCCTCTTTAAACATATCCTCTTTTAACATGTAGTCTATAAACATGTAGTCTTTTAACATGTAGTCTTTTAACATGTAGTCTTTTAACATGTAGTCTTTTAACATGTGGTGCACCAGGAGCATATGACCTTAGCACATACTCAAGGCCAAGCATGCATATGTGTGTTTCACGCAGAAGCGCACAACCTTAGCACATGCTCAAGGCCAAGCATGCATGTGTGTATTTCATGCAGAAGCGCACAGCCTTAGCACGTGCTCAAGGCCAGGCATGCATGTGTGTGTTTCATGCAGAAGCGCACAACCTTAGCACGTGCTCAAGGCCAAGCATGCATGTGTGTGTTTCATGCAGAAGCGCACAACCTTAGCACGTGCTCAAGGCCAAGCACGCATGTGTGTATTTCATGCAGAAGCGCACAACCTTAGCACGTGCTCAAGGCCAAGCATGCATGTGTGAGTTTCATGCAGAAGCGCACAACCTTAGCACGTGCTCAAGGCCAAGCATGCATGTGTGTACCCATACGCTCCATTACGCACATGCACACGAACACAACCTTAGATCTACTACCACTTACAACAACCAAAAGTTGCTGTGTGCTTTCTCTGCATATTGCTAACACTGCATCCTTCATATGCAAACAAACCAGACGTGCACACCCGTGAGCTCTTGGTTGCAGCTTGGTTGCAGCAATGTGTGGCAGTGTTGGCCCACCCTGTATCACCCTGTATCTATTAGGTATATGCTAAATGCAAAAACTGCACGAACCATACTCACCCCCCCTGTCACTCACACTTACACACACGCACACATACACACGCACGCACGCACACATACACACGCACGCACGCACACTTACACACGCACACATAAACACACACCTGTGGGCTTTTAGCTGCAGCTATGTGTGGCAGGACTAGATCGCCGTGTGCCTTCTCTGCATAGCACACCCAGCCAGGGCACGCAGAGGCCAGCATTGGGAGGGGACCTGTTCACCATGATGATGCAGCAGTGTTTCACTATGATGCAGCAGCAGTGTTCACAATGATAGGGCAGCAGCAGTGTTTCACTATGATGCAGCAGCAGTGTTCACGATGACGTTGCAGCAGCAGTGTTCACGATGACGTTGCAGCAGCAGTGTTCACGATGAAAATGCAGCAGCAGTGTTCACCACGATAATGCAGCAGCAGTGTTGAACATGATGATGCAGCAGCAGTGTTCAATATGATAATGCAGCAGCAGTGTTCACCATGATGGTGCAGCAGCAGTGTTCAATATGATAATGCAGCAGCAGTGTTCACTATGATAATGCAGCAGCAGTGTTCAAAATGATAATGCAGCAGCAGTGTTCAATATGATAATGCAGCAGCAGTGTTCACTATAATAATGCAGCAACAGTGTTCAATATGATAATGCAGCAGCAGTTTTCACCACAATGGTGCAGCAGTGTAGGCGTGTTGATGTGTGTGTGTGTGTGTGTGTGTGTGTGTGTGTGTGTATGTGTGTGTGTGTGTGCTTCTGTAACGTTGTGTCTCTGCGTGTATGTGTGTGTGCTTCTGTATCGTTGTCTCTGTGTGTATGTGCGTGTTTACGTGGGTGACTTGATTCTTATGCATAAATGTATGTCTGGTGCCAGAATGTGCATGTGCATGTGTGCAGTTGTACATGCGTGTGTGTACGTGTGTGTGTGCGTGTGTGTGTGTGTGTGCGCGTGTGTGTATGTGCGTGTCAGTGTGTGTGTGTGTCAGTGTGTGTGTGTGTGTGTGTGTGTGTGTGTGATAACACGTTGTGATGACCTGCAGACTCATAAGGAAGCACAATTGTTTTCTACAATTAAATTGAGCTGAACCGTCTTGACGAGCTACGCGTACACATGTGGAGAAAGTAGTAGTAGTGGAGCTAGGCGTGTGCCCCCCTCCCCGTCCTTCCTCTCCCCCCCCACACACACAAACAGAACACATACTCAAATAAATACCCACCCTGAAAGCTTTGTGACTGTGCACAGACACACGCAGACACACGCACCTGGGCAGAAGTCTGCGTCATGTTCAGCCCCGCCTGAGTCCTCGTGACCTGCACAGGGATTTACGGGGTTTCCACATGGACATATTACGCATATGACACTACATAACATAATATGTGTAAAAAACATACTGAGTGCTTAGGGCACTACACAGGACATTGAGAGATACCACACACTACACGATGATTTTCAAAAGAAGCGAGGCGGACAAACGGTCGGATCTGCACGAAAGAGTCAGAGGTATAAAAAATCTCTGCTTGAACGGAGCAGCCTGGCACATGCCTCATTTATACGAATCAAGGCATGTGAGAACTTTAAACAGACATTATTTGATGAAGCCATGATTTGTCACTGCGCTGTCTTTGAACGTCGTACAATACCGTACTTATACCGAACCCCGGGTTTCAGAAGTGTTTTGTTATATCGCACTTTCCCGCGCCGCAAAAGTCAACATGCTCTGCCCTTGCCGCGCAGACCCCGCAGGCCTTATAGCCCCTGTTCAGCACCAATAAGCTTACGACGACGACCCAAAAACTTCAATTACCAACCCTGCGCAACCCTGCAGGGTCAAAAAAAAAATGTATGAAAGCTTACTGCAGTCACCCCACAAGGCACACAACAATATTTATGCGGGGTGCTATATAAAAAGAACGGCAGCATCACAATCACAACACATGAGGTTTGAGCAGGATACAAGCCTAGCCTCTTCTGATGCTTGATTGTTTACTGATTTTATTCAGTGCTGCAATGTCACAATTTTATTCAGTGCTGCAATGTCAGGCGCTGTGCCAAATTTTCCCCTTTCCAAAGGTTTTTTTTGTAGGTGCTACAGGTCTGGTGCTACAACGGCAAATATCACAATTTTTACATGTTCTACATACGCAGCCTAGCAGACGCACGTTTTGACTGACGGCTTACTCTGTTAACTCTGTAAACTCTAGCCTTTTCTACTTTTAAGCTAGTCTACATCACCGTTGGTACCATACAAACACGCCGCGTGTCCCTTGACCGGCCAAGCCTACGCACAGGATCGCTGGAAATGAAGCACTTCTTCTTCACATTTAGCCCTCCTGAGCGTCAACCTTTCCAGTACTGTTTGCGGATTGTATCAAGGGCCATTGCTGTTCCAGGCTTAGCCTACGCACAGGGTTGCTGAAATCAAAGCGCTCCTTCTTCACATTTAGCCCTCCTGAGCGTCAACCTTTCCAGTACTGTTTGCGGATTGTATCAAGGGCCATTGCTGTTCCAGGCTAAGCCTACGCACACGGTTGCTGGAATCAAAGCACTCCTTCTTCACATGAAGCCCTCTTGAGCGTTAACCTTTCCAGTTCTGTTTGCGGATTGTATCAAGGGCCATTGCTTTTCCAGGCCACATTGAGTTCACTCATTCACTGCTGCCCGTTTTCTCCCTCCATTCTGCAATGGAGGGGCGTTACGGCACCCAGCACAAAAAGGATAAAGGAAAAGATCCATAGCCAGTGAAAACCACAGGACCAAAACGGACTCTGTTTCTCAACTCAAAGGTGGAGGTTTCGCTGCATGCACTTAATCTTTTGATACCCTTTACCTTTGCGTGTTCACTCTGAAAAGTTACGGGCATCACAGTAACCTTTGCATGTTTCCCAGTAGGAGAACCCTCACAGTATAAGCTGTTACTATTTCTGAACCTACGGCCCTATTGGCCATGCCTTCGTTGGTATTCAGTACCAATGTGGCCCCTTTTCCTCCATCAAGGTGGCGGTTTAAACTGCCTGAGCAAATTTCGTTTGATCGTGAACCAGTCTTCCCCACCTCACTCTTTAATTGCCACTTGTTCCAGTTTAAATGCTCTCACTGACAGATTAACACCAAAATGCCATACAAACATACTTGATGTACAAATAATGCCATGCAAACATACTTGATGTACAAATAATGTCATACAAACATACTTGATGCACAAATTCCGCACCTTGTCAACAATGATGCCGGTGTTGCTGCCGCTACTCTTGATTTGGCACGAAAAAGCACAGATTGATTTTCACACAAGATCACACACACACACACACACACACACACACACACACACACACTCACACACACACACACACACACTCACACACACACACGCACACACACACACACACGCACACACACACACACACACGCACAAACACAAACACACAAACACACACACACACGCACACACACGCAAACACACACAGACACACACACACACGCACGCACACACACACCTGCAGGTCCCCCATGGGCATTACCATTGCCGTGGTGCTGGTGCTGGTGGGGGTGCTGATGCTGATGCTGATGTTGGTGGTGGTGGTGATGGAGGTCGTGGACATGTGTGGGTAGGGTGTGGTGACCATTTGAGCCTACCCTTGAAGCCTGGTGACCCCACCCTGTGCCTTGACCCTGTAGGTGGTTGTGTCATTTGTACATGTGACACATGTCTGCACCTTGCCTTGTGCACGCAGATCAGACGCATGCGTGCTTGCCTTTTGGTGTGGTTATGTCATTTGTACATTTGACACGTGTCTGCACCTTGTCTAGTGAAAGCAGATTAGAGCTTGACCAGCAGACCAGTAGGTTATACAGACCAGTTTCAGTAGTCTCACACTTGTGTTCAAACTCCAGTTGTCCCTGCGTTGCCAACAAGCTATGTGTGTGGGTTTTGAACTTTGAAAGGTAACTATTTTTCAGTATGCGTCTACTTTGGTGAACCAACGTCTACACTTTGATGTGTTTTTGCCTACTTCTTCTCGTTTCTGTAAGGTTAGCATTTTCCAGTTGCGTTACAGCCCTTTTTTTTACTTGGTTTGTTTTGAGGTTTACCTCGTTCTCATAGGTCGAGCAGCCATCCCAGGTTGAATGCCTTTGTAATCCAAACTAAACTAAACTTGTCTAGTGAAAGCAGATCAGACGCATGCGTGCTTGCCTTTTGGTGTGGTTATGTCATTTGTACATTTGACACGTGTCTGCACCTTGTCTAGTGAAAGCAGATCAGACGTATGCGTGCTTGCCTGTTGGTGTGGTTGTGTCATTTGTACATTTGACACGTGTCTGCACCTTATCTAGTGAAAGCAGATTAGACGCATGCGTGCTTGCCTGTTGGTGTGGTTGTGTCATTTGTACATTTGACACGTGTCTGCACCTTATCTAGTGAAAGCAGATTAGAGCTTGCCTTTTGGTGTGGTTGTGTCATTTGTACATTTGACATGTCTGCACATTGCCTTGTGAAAGCAGATCAGACGCATGCGTGCTTGCCTTTTGGTCAGCTGGGAGTGGTTGTGTCATTTGGTCAGCTAGGTGTACTCACACAGGAGGAAAAGGGTCATGACATCTCATGACACATACGTGCAAATGTCGAGCTTCCGGATTCACACCTAATTTTGTGCAGGCCAACCGGCGCGTGCATGCTGTGCAGCATGCATACTGCGTGTGCAGCGTGCATACTGCGTGCATACTGCGCGTGCATACTGTGCAGCATGCATACTGCGTGTGCAGCGTGCATGCTGTGCTGCATACTGCGCATGCATACTGTGCAGCATGCATACTGCGTGTGCAGCGTGCATGCTGTGCAGCATACTGCGCGTGCATGCTGTGCAGCGTGCATGCTGTGCACCATGCATACTGCGTGTGCAGCGTGCATACTGTGCAGCATGCATACTGCGTGTGCAGCGTGCATACTGCGTGCATATTGCACGTGCATGCTGTGCAGCATACTGCGCATGCATACTGTGCAGCATGCATACTGCGTGTGCAGCGTGCATGCTGTGCAGCATGCATACTGCGTGTGCAGCGTGCATGCTGTATAGCATACTGCGCGTGCATGCTGTGCAGCATGCATACTGCGTGTGCAGCGTGCATGCTGTGCAGCATACTGCGCGTGCATACTGTGCAGCATGCATACTGAGTGTGCAGCGTGCATACTGCGTGCATACTGCGCGTGCATACTGTGCAGCATGTATACTGAGTGTGCAGCGTGCATACTGCACGTGCATGCTGTGCAGCATGCATACTGTGTGTGCAGCGTGCATGTTGCGTGCATACTGCGTGTGCAGCGTGCATACTGCGTGCATACTGCGCGTGCATGCTGTGCAGCATGTCAGAAAAGCGATGCAGGGTGGGCGCTCAAGCGTGCAAGGTGGCATACAGGCAAAAGCGCTTAGCTAATGAAATGATGAGTTGTGAGATCTCCGTGACTGGGACTGCATGGTGAGTTTTCCGTGACTGGATGTTACGTGCGTCTAGTATGCATGAGGTGCTTTGTGTTGCAGATTCCCTGTGATTGGATGAGCCGTGTGCCTGATGATTGCGTGGTTTAGAAAACAGCGAGCACGCAATGGCAGGCCCTGACACACACCACGCAGGAGCGCCTAGCAGTCCCACGACGGCTAATATTGAGAGGCCAGACCTACCAACCCTGCCACTAGAGCAAGTGCATGTCTGGTCACTAGTGACTGTCAGCAATGGCACAGCCATCTAGTGGCAGTCTGGCCACAGAGGCATGGGCTTTCACGAAGCACAATGGTGTTTACACCACCACCGCCACCAATGCAGCAGCAGCAGCAGCACTACATTTCCGGTAAAACAATTGGCCACGGAGGCGTGGGCTTTCATGAAGCACTATGGTGTTTACACCACCACCACCACCACCACCAGCACCGCAGCAGCACAACTTTGCCGGTGAAACAACTGGCCACGGAGGCGTGGGCTTTTATGAAGCACTATGGTGTTTACACCACCACCACCACTGCAACAGCAGCAGCACAGCATTGCCGGTGAAAGAATTGGCCACAGAGGCGTGGGCTTTCATGAAGCACTATGGTGCTTACACCACCACCACCACTGCAGCAGCAGCAGCAGCACAACTTTGCCGGTGAAACAATTGGCCACGGAGGCGTGGGCTTTCATGAAGCACTATGGTGTTTACACCACCACCACCACCACCACCACCACCACCACCACCACTGCAGCAGCAGCAGCACAACATTGCCGGTGAAACAGTTGGCCACGGAGGCGTGGGCTTTCATGAAGCACAATGGTGTTTACACCACCACCACCACCACCACCACTGCAGCAGCAGCAGCAGCACAACATTGCCAGTGAAACAATTGGCCAGAGGCGTGGGCTATCATGAAGCACTATGGTGTTTACACCACCACCACCACCACCACCACCACTGCAGCAGCAGCAGCAGCACAACATTGCCGGTGAAACAATTGGCCAGAGGCGTGGGCTTTCATGAAGCACTATGGTGTTTATACCACCACCACCAGCACCACCAGCACCGCAGCAGCACAACATTGCCCGTGAAACAATTGGCCACGGAGGCGTGGGCTTTTATGAAGCACAATGGTGTTAACACCATGAGAGCGTGGAATCACGTCCTCATTTGCATGGGCTTTCATGAGCACGTGACGTGAAATCACGTCCTCAGTTGCATAGGCTTTCATGAGCACGTAAGTGTGTACGCACGTACAACGCATGCAGGGGCATGGATCAGTGCTCCACCACGTCGACGTGACCTCACACTGGGAGTCACATATTCTGAATTGTGCCGGTGCATCGGCATGTAGTCGTTCGAAGATCTGTGAAGCCTTTTTCTGTACGTCCTTGGATGATGGGCTCCAGCTAAAAGCTGCTGACGTGCGGGTACTCATTGATTAGTTATTGGCCTTCTCCTAATGGGCTTGGCATCATGCTTATAGGTTGAAAGATGTGAAGCACGAATGATCACATGCATGCGGACACACAGACACACATGCACGTACGCATACCTGCGAGGCCTCTGACCCAGCACTACAGCCGTTAAGGACGGAGTGGGGGCGTGAAAAGGGTGGGACGTCAATGTCCATGTCATCCCCTCCCTGCTGTTGCTGTTGCTGCTGCTGCTGCTGCTGCTGCTGCCGCACGTGCTTGGTGAAGGAGGAGAGGGGTCTTGGTAACGCAGCGTGTGAGGGGGTTTGCGTGGGAAGCTGTGTGGGGAGATGGACACATGGCTGGGTGGGTTTGCCTGAGCCATGTGCAGAGGCGGAGGAGCGGTATCTGTGGCCAAAAAAAAGTATAAGTGTGTTGTGTTTGCGCGCATGTAAAATAGAGTGTGTGGGCACACGTACATGTTGGTGGGGTGTTGCCCAAGCCACATGCAGAAGCCAAGGAGCACGACCTATGGTCGATTTCGAAGTAGTGTGTGAGAGCGGGAGGGTGTAGGAAGCATAACTTTTGGACGACACGTGTCGAACCAATTAAATTGTATATATTCGGAATCCTGGCGTCGAGAGGTATCGATTGGTATATGTATGAGTCGAATCCGGGAGGGGGGGGGGTGGGGTGGTCCCCTGAGGTTATAGTTTTTTGGGGGGGTCTCCAGTTTTTTTTTCTGTGCCACTCCCACGAAATTTTAAACATATCATTGAAAGCCTCAGCTCAAGCCCAGTCGATTGGCACCCTTTCTGAGTAAATTAGGTAAAAGGGGGGTCTGTGGACATTTCCAAAAATCAGAGGCACACGCACTCGGTGCAGGCCGCGGGGTGAGTCAAGCCAATGAAGCAGCAATTAACCCCAAACTTACAGGATTGTGCCAGCATGTTATAGTCAGTGGAATTCTGAAGAAATGGAAGCAATGTGGGACTGCGCAAGCCAGTTATGGGTGCCTGGTAGGTCACTTGTGCATGGGCATACGTATCTCAGTTGTTGTCCCATAACTCTGCGGCATTATAGTTTCAGGTATTGATAAGTATGCAGATGGATGCAGAATTCCAAAAGGAGCAGAATGGTACCCTTTTTGTCTGGTGGGGGCACTGGAAGGGGGTTTTGGGGGAAGGGGGTCCCCTCAGGGGTGCCCACCCCAAAAAGTATACGTGTCGTCCAAAACAAAAATATAAAAAACACCCTCCTGGTGAGAGTATGAAAATTGTATGCACGATCGCAGGTTGCAGGCATGAGGATGATTGAAATGGGTCAAAGCGCAAAACATAATTGTGCCGTGGCGACCTAAGATATGACTTGTTCTTGCCCACTCAAATGTGCACACATGCACACAAAGTACTTGCATACACACAGGCACACACGCGCACATGCATACAGGCACACCCATACAAGCATCCCCCCCCCCACACACACACACATACACACACGCACGCACATGCACACCATAATATGCACGCACAGACCCAGACACACATGTATGCACAGACACACACACACACGCATGCACATGCGGACACACTCCCACACCCAAACCCCTTATTAATACATACACAAAAACATGCGCACACGTGGCATGCACCTTTCAATGAACTCAGAGGCAGTCTCGAGCAGGGCCAGATCTCGTGCAGTGGCCAGATCAAACACTGCGATCACACCCATGCTGCGGAACCAAGCCACTAGATGCTGAAAGGCTTCAGCGGGTGGGAGCTGGTACAAAGCTGCGGTTGGTTAGAAGGGTGGTGCGCCATTGTGTGCTTGTGTGTAAGAGTGTATGTGTGTTACAGTGCATGTGTGTGTTCATCACAAGGGTTTCTTATCTCTTCGCCCAATCACGTCACATGTCCCCCTCATGCGTTGTAAATTGGTTTGGGTTGGTTGAAAGGTGGGAAGAGAGGAGGGTGAGAAGACCACACATGTGTCTGCCTAATTGATTTGAGCATGTGGTCTCTTTCTACTCCAGCCCCCCACCTGTCTCTCTCCCTTTCTCTTGACCTTTCCCTGGAACGCAGAGACGCCTGCTGGCCCCCAGCCTTGTGCTTTGCGTTGGTGATATCTGGTACCTCTCATTCATAGTCACACACACACACACACACACGCACACACGCACACACACACACACGCGGTGACTACCTTTCCCAACACTGTTGGCTTCTGTGCCCCTCCATATCAGTTCATGCCCACGCCCTCCCTTGCCTGAACAATACCCTGCGACATGGATTCAGAAGACCGGCAGCCACCTCAAACATGTACTGCCTTCCCCAGGTTATATCCCTCCTCCCATCATGCCTCCCCTGTAATCAGTGATGTGACCCTACGGTGTACGGTACGGTTGACGGTACTACGGTACGGCGTAAAGTCACATCACTGCCTGTAATTTAATTTGACCCTCCCACCAACAAATTGCAATTCATGGGCTATTCAATCAAAGCAGCCCACACACACACCCCAATGCCGGACATGTTGCTCTGCACCACACTTCCACATTTCAAAGGTTGTGCCCTCTTTACTAGGGGGTGCACCTGGACCCCACCTGCCAACGCTGCCCTGGACTGAGGGGACACGCTGACCACCACCACAGTGCCCGCACAATTAAATCTGTGCAATACTTCACCCTCCTTATAAGGGGTGCACCTGGACCCCACCAGCCAACGCTGCCCTGGACTGAGGGGACACGCTGACCACCACCACAGTGCCTGGGTCGTGCAGCTTGGATAGGAACTCTTCACCGCTTTGATGCTGCAACAGCACAGTCTGAGGAAGAGACACCCACACACAAACACAGACATGAGCATCATTATTTTAATCACAGGTGTAGTTGTGTTTGCCGGATGGTGTGTGTGTTGACGCAATGCCCGCTACTGCAGCAACAAAATTGAGGAGAAAGACAGCTGCTTATAATCTAATCATGTCCCACACATACAGGTGCAGAGGTATACAGACATGCATGCTTACGCTACAGACAGACACACGTGCATGCACGCACACGCACGCTTACGCACGCGCACACACACACGCACACACACACGCATACGCATACGCATACGCACACACACACACACACATGCACACACACACATACGCACACATACACACACACACACACACACATACACACACACACACACCTCTGCAGAGGTGATGCAGCCGCTGCAGGCCAGGCAGTCGTGCAGCGTGACCTTGACAGAGTCGCCCACCTGCGAGCGTACACGACATGTGGGCGTGCATGGTGTGCATGCTGGTGTCAAAATGCGTGCAAGGTTGGCCAGAAGAAAAATAAAGAAAACTACACAGTGAATACCGCTCCCCTCTTTACGCAGTGAGGGTTAGGACTGGAAGGCACTTTCGCTCAGCTTAGCAGTTAACAGTTTTTGACTGGTGGCGTTATTTGTAACCTCTGTGATCTCTATAAAGAACAAGCTCACTCGTGCACACCGACTGTGCAAACCTAGGTGAAGGCCTAGGTGGCGACTTGTTCAAATGTAATGAAATTGTGGAAATGGAGGTGAGATCACATTCTGCAAGTTAGCAAAGGCTCCTTTTCCTTTCATTGTTGTCCGGAGGAAGTGGTTGCTGTGCCTATTGATGAGAGAGTGAGTGCTTTGTGTGCACCTGCAAAATCCACCTGTTTCAAGAAGCTCAACCGCAAGGGCAGACTGCAACGGTTAGTTGAATTTTAAAACATTCACAAGGAAGGAGGTGAGCGTCGATTCTAAAATTTGGCAGGACAAGACTTTGAATAACAATCCGACCTCCAGCAGTAACACTCAATTTTGTATAACCGATCATTCGTACCACCATCAAGTGGATGGCAGAAGATTACACTCAATTCTATAAGGTGGTAGTCAAAAGGTGGTAGTCAAAAGGTGCCTCTGGAAAGAAACTACACATGCCGAGCCACCCTTCAACCACCTAGCAATTCCAATTTAGAGCCCTTTTCGCTTTTGGTGCCGGGTTGCAGTCACTGTGCTGGAGAATGTGCTTCCATTTTGCGCCCCGTCAGCTATTACCTAATAAACCGGACGCCTTGATAATTGAGACACTTCACGCCAAATAATGCTGCATCAGTTTGGGTGCATCATACCTCAGTGCACCCGGAAGCAAAGTTGATGCAACACAATAAACAACGCGTCCACACAGCTCACTAGTAGGGTTGGCCAGAACCATACATTTATAGGTATATACGGTGCACATACGGTATTTTTAGCAGGAAAATCACCAGAGGGGGCTAACAGAGGAAATGCCTGAAAATGCGCAATTTTGCATTCAGAAGGCAGCCACTCACAGCCACTTCATCCGATCGACACCATTTTAATACCAAATTGTAGCTGGCATTGAGAATTACCCGAGCATGTGCCCAGTTTTGTGTTCACTTTGCGTGCTGAGATAGACTGGATTAAGCACACATGGTGCATGTAAACCCTAATGTGGTGATTTCCATGGGAAAATGGCTCAAATCCTCATAAAACACCAACTACTCAGCCGTTTTCTTTCATTTTTGTTGCAATTATATTTTTTTTCTATTAAGGATTATACCATTAAAAATATTCCAGGTTGGTGCAGTGGGTGTTCTAAGAATTTGTGGTAAAAAATGGCCTGCACGCCACAGCAAATTAAGCACACGCCCCCAAATTGGCAAGCTCCAAATTTTACATTTATGGACAGCTTTTACATCTATGGACAGTTTTAGAACAAGGATTTATATTATGTAAAATTTGAAGCTTGCTAAATTGGGGGCGTATAAGCCAAAAAGCATATAAAAACTTGGCCATTTTGGGCCTCAGTTAGCTCCCTCTGGGAAATCACCATACATACGGTCATATACGGTGCAGATACTGTTCTGGCCAACCCTACTCACTAGCAGTATGCAGTTGGTGTACCTACACCAATTTTTTTTGTAAAGCAACAAGGTCCCCTATCTTTGACGATTTGTGACACACACACACACACACACACACACACACACACACACACACACACACACACACACACACACACACACACACACACACACACACACTCCCACTCTCTCTCTCTCTCTCTCTCTCACACACACACACACACACACACACAGAGACACGCACACC
>Ga0307968_1002899_pt1 | contig 14263 bp, 17 predicted proteins | sample OrgLakmetagen650_FD_201834 | JGI IMG/M metagenome (GOLD analysis project Ga0307968, IMG submission 201834) | Saline water microbial communities from Organic Lake, Antarctica - #650 | ecosystem: Environmental > Aquatic > Non-marine Saline and Alkaline > Saline | place: Antarctica: Organic Lake... | reverse complement strand
TCCACGTGCTAGCGCACGCCCACACGCTCACACATGACAACATGTCGGTTCACGCCTACATGCTTGCACACGTCCTCGTGCTAGTGCACGCCCACACGCTTACACATGACCACATGTTGGTTCACGCCTACATGCTTGCACACGTCCACGTGCTAGCGCACGCCCACACGCTTACACATGACCACATGTTGGTTCACGCCTACATGCTCGCACACGTCCACGTGCTAGCGCACGCCCACACGCTTGCACATGACCACATGTTGGTTCACGCCTACATGCTCGCACTTTATAAGCTTGTGCATAAACCCATGTGTGCTTACAAAGACGCCCACGTGCTAGCAAGCAAGCGCACGCTATCACTCACGCAAACATATTTTTGTACACAAACACATGCGTTCCACACTAACCACAAGCAAAAATACACATACCAGCACGTATACACGGCTTATCAAGCAGCCACGTGCCAAGGCTCAGGTGTGTGTGTGTGTGTGTGTGTGTGTGTGTGTGTGTGTGTGTGTGTGTGTGTGTGTGTGTGCGCCAGAGCTCAGCTAAGGCGAGATTTTTGAGTTATAAAGTAAGAACCATTACCAAATTATCCAGGCACGCACACACACACATACACACGCACCCACACCCACACCGCCCTCCCCCCCCCCCAACACACATACATACACATACATGCACACACGCGTACACCAACACAAACACGCACACACACCTGGATCACGCCTTCCAATTTATTCTCTGCATCTTCAAGGGCCTTCAGCACTCCCTGAAGAGAGAGCAGAAAGAAAAGCCGCTTGCTGTTGGTGAGACAGTGACACAAGCTCACCTTTTTTGAGCAAACTAGCTGTTCAGTTTAACACAAGAAACGTTGTGCTGCACTCTGTCCAGAAAGGTGAATGCAGCTATCAAGGCGACGGAAAAAATACATCACACACACACACGGTGTGCTGCAGAGATGAAATTTCTGTCAGGGTCATGCACAAAGGCGCACGCAGGACACTGTCTACAGGATTCTGTAACATGCATAAGTAAAGTACAATTTACTTATCGCTCATTCATCCGGTTAACAATTTTGGGCCACTACGCTACATTTAAGCCCTCAAGAACGATTGGGTGTTACTAGTTCACTCGTTCGTGAGCATTGCCGGCATAATGCAGGGCACTGCTTAAAAACATTTTGCAGATTGCGAGCCATCCACAGGTTTATTATGCCTATTTTCTTTACAGGCATGTGAAGGAAACATTCATTTAGCATACACAGCTTTCAAGTCCCAAAACGGTGAAGTGGTTTGGGAGACATGACTGATTAAGATTGATGGCACTGTTTGGCCGGGAAAGGGGGGGGGGGGGTGCATATGGACGATTCAGTAGGGTTGGCTATAACTACACGTATATGCATATATACAATTCGCCGTGCCATTATACAATCCTGGCTAACCCTTAAAGCGGGACAATGCATATAAAGCACCCACCGCTGCTGTAATCACGAACCCTCATGGACTCCTACAGCCTACAGTCACACAGAAAAACTGGCGACGGATTGTGTGCTGAGTAGCTAGCTCAGTTAGCCTGGAAGTAACCTAGTCAGCCACTAGTTAGCCAACTTTACATGCTCCGCACTGCTTGAAGTACGGCGGCAAATACAAGAAGAACTACGAAAGCCCGCTCGCCACAGTACTACCCACTTTGATACCAGGCAACATAAAGCGAGTTCAAGAAACAGGCAGGAAACAAACCACACACTTCACCTCCCGGATTTGCAACTTAGTGGGTTGTTACGTTCCATTGACACGTTAGTTGGTGAGCTCCTACAATTCACTGACGGTCTAAACCCTGGCAGGGCTGTCGGTGCTCCTATTCACCATAGTCATGCGTCCGCCCATCTGAATTTCTGACAAGCTAGCGTGCTGCTTGGCCCCTCTCTAGGCTCTAGATTTTAAGTGGACAAATGTGAGTGTCCTTCAAACCCTTGATCAGGAGACACTGTCGGCTGCCTGAATTTAAAGGCAGCCACATACTGCCATCGGTTCCGTGACTGCTAGTTTCCAGCAAAGCTAGAGCATCTGTGATACCTGAATTTAGATCATAATAGTTCTGTACCTGGGAGGGGTTTTCCGTGCTTCTAGCGAGGCACGAGTCTGTTCGGTACAAGAGGAGGCTGGAGGTGAGGATGGCGATGGCTACACTGGTCTCTACGCCAAGCAAGGCGTCCTACAAATGTGTGCACGTGAATGTAGGACGAGTGAATAAAGTAGGTCAGCGTGCTAGAGATAGCGGCAGGGTTCAAACCGGTTGCTACACTGGTCTCTATGCCAGGCAAGGCGTCCCACACATGTGTGCACGTGAATGTAGGACGTGTGAATAAAGCAGGTCAGCGTGCTAGAGATAGCGGCAGGGTTCAAATCGGTTGCTACACTGGTCTATGCCAAGCAAGGCGTCCCACACATGTGTGCACGTGAATGCAGCAAATTGTGTGGAGTACGCTAGCATTGCTAGCGTAGCATGCTAGACAGGGCCAACTGGTCTCTACAACAAGATTTTTTGGCACATCCTGGTGTGTGATCATGTGCAAATGTGTGTGCGTGAGTGTGTGTGTATGTGTGTGGGTGTGTGGGTGTGTAAGTGTGTATGCAGGGTGTGGGCTTAAATGCACTGTGGAGTTGTAGCTGCCCACTAAATGGCAGCCACTTGCTTTTTTAACAAATTTCTTGAAGTATGAAAAGGCATGCAAACCCCAGAGCAGCGCACATACCAGAAGGAGTCATAATAATGGCGACAAATGCTTTGCAAGGCACACTGTCATCATCTTCAGTTTACTCTACACTGAACATTGATCTGCATACTGATTTCACTTGCTCATGTGCTTTGACAAAGTACAACACAGCGAGGAAATAGTAGATTCAGGGGAAGAGGTACCTTATTTGACGTGTTTGCAAACCCAAGATACAACACAATAACTTGTCCCTCAAATGCACACACATCTGGGGTCACACATAACCCTTGAAAATGCACGAGAGCCACGCACACGCACGCACGCACAGACCTGTGCATCTGCAAGCCGTAATGATGCATATGCATCAATGTCTAGCCAGTTTCCGAGAAGCGAGACGAGGAGCAAGCACACTCCGGATTTCGTCAGGTTCTCGAGGGTCACTGTGGAACAGCAGGCACGTGATATGAGAATGTCAATGTAGAGATATGGAACATGTGAGGTATGTCTTGTTCTTGTCAGTGCTCGCTTGCCTCTTTCACACGTGAACAGAGTTATTTTGGCAGTTGTTTGTGTGCATGTGTGTGTGCAAGTACGCGTGCATGCGAGAGTATGTGTTGCAGTATGCAAGCGCAAACCAGCGCGTACGCTTCAAACCTGCTGTCGTCACTTCCATATTAGAGAAAACCTCCTCCTCCTCTTCCTCGTCTGATGGAGAATCCTCTTTCACTTCTGATTTGTCCTTGCTTCTGCACACCTGCAGCGGGTTATGCTTCCCCAATGTCCTCCTGTGTGGGACATTCCTTAGGAAGGAACTGCATCTAACGAGGGAAAGGTGCCTTGCGTGTGGTCTACCCACTGCTTGCTTTCCTCTCAATGACATGGCAAATGGAGAGCTAATTATGGCTGTTCGCATAAAGCACATATAACGATGCGAGGGCTGTTTTAATATTTAAATTAGAAGAACGTTGTTCCCTGTTTGCTTTGTTTGCCGCCAACAATGAGCAGAACAGTGCCCTGTTAAGTCGGCTTAATGGAATTTATTCATATTTATCGGTGTCGTTCACCTACATGTCATGAAAATAAGGCGATGACCGATCTCACACAGCAGGTGCGGTTACTGTACACTGCACCTCAGCTCTTAATTCTTTTTTTGTTTGAAAGAGTATTTTTAACTGATTCGAATTAGCATTTAATTTGACCACCCCGACAGCTGCAATGGACAAGCTGAGAGGAGTGGTAGCTGGCCTCGGCATGCAAGTGACCGTTCTAGCCTTACTTTGGAATACTCAGTATGATCCTTTGCCTCCAGTTGATGGCATTGAGCCTGCTCCCGTTCAAATTTCCAAGAGGACCTCACTGCTGCAAGCGATAGATTCCGGCGTAATAAACAGGTAATGCACATGGCACATGAACACACACACGCATGCACGCTGCACACACACAGACACACTTCGATGCGCGCACACAGACATACGGGAAATCCATAAAGTTCATTTTTACCTGCTTTTGGCCTGAAATGCCTTAGTGCTGAACGTACCTGCCGGACAGGGGTGTTCGGGTCAACCCCCACTTTTAAGAGTGTCATCTGAATCAGTAAAAAATACTGATTCTGATGCTTTTGAATTAAGAGCTGAGGTGCAGTATCCAGTAACCGCACCTGCTGTGTGAGATAGGTCATCACCCATGAAAATATATGTCTTTAAACTTTAAACTGTAATTAAACTGCAGCACCGCCACCGACAGGACGGAAACCGACACCTTGGCTGCTCACTCTAGCTAGTTGCTCTTCGTTATACCATCTTCATTTGATATTTTGAGATCGTCTGCATCTGAGGGTGCCTTGATCTGGTTCTTAAATGAATACCCTACTTTGATGGGAAAGGAGGCGCTGCTATATGTTAACCTACACGGCAGGCGGATATAGCTGTGCACCAGAGTCGCCTTTAACCTTAAACCTTTCTATTATGCCGTTGATAGAGGCGCTAAAGATCTTTTTGCAAAACCCACCACTTGAAATAGATATTTTCACCTCAAGGCTTCCATACATAAACTTACGTAGCAAAAATTGATCAGACAGAAAGAGGAGAAGCAGGCAGCAGGAAATGATGTATTTCGCCTTGTCCTACTGACCTCCGCATAGCATTCTTGCAATTCAAAATGCTTGAGTACGGCCAAAACTCGTCCGGCCATGGCACATGCATGCTGTTATAGCTGAGGACTTATGCACTGCCGACAAGCTGGCGCGTCAGCTTGTCGGCAGTGCATAAGTCCTCAGCTATAACAAAAGCGAAACCCTCGAGGGGGGCTCCAAGTGCTGCATGCTTCCCTGCCTGGGTGTCGAATCCCCGGCTCGCATGGCCTTGTGGGCTGACGCGGCGAGCCTCCATTCTGCTATAAGCATTTCCTGGCGTTCGACCCAACCTGGACTTGAACCCTGCACCCCTCAAGGTACAACGCTTCATAATGTTACCTTCTTGCTGCGCTGTCGAGTTTTATACAATATAATTATGAGCTGACTGAAGGCAAGTGGTATCCTGAAAATTTTGCCTTCATCAAAATGCTCAATAAGTGAAGAATTTAAAAGATAGTACAATTCTGCATGACCTATATTGGGAGCAACGCTCCACTCCAAGTTGAGACATATCACGCATCTTAATTTCTTGAAAACCAAGCATCGGGCTAAAAGGATGAATCATTGTTACAAGGCCGATGTACATGGTGACATGTAACTAGCACACTTCCTAGTACAAACATTGGCATGTAAATAATGGCGCGCAAAGCACATCAAATGAAGACGACCTTTAGGTAGAGTTGCATGTTTTAATAGGACAATGAAGCATGCTTGTTGGTATTATCTTCAAAGGCCTAAATTACACCCACACATGACTTGAATATCAGCAATTAAGAAGGGTCTTTGCAAATATCACAGGTCTCTGCACCTGCTAAACAGAGCGCACGCAAACTTAAAACCTTTCCTCTACACATTATAAAGCTATATTTTGGTCGTCCCTTTACTTTACAGCAAACACTGTCATGATCTAGGAAACACAGCCTCTCTGAGCCTGACACACAGCAAAACATCGCTAGCTTAATCACTGTGAATATCCACCTCTGTCTGTCACTACCCACGCCTTGTCTGTAATGTGACGTGTCCTACACATGCCATTGTATACTCAAGCACGCTGTACCCAAACACGTGTGCCTATCTGCATCTCATCACAATCCAACCCAGCTTCCAGAACTCTTCACCAATAGTCCACACCGCTGTGCTTCACTGTTAATTGCACAGGCTGCATCAACGATCACGAGGCAGTGACACGCCCTCCTACAACACAGCTGTCAGTGGCTGTTTGTTGCACAGGCTGCGTCAACGATCACGAGGCAGTGGCACGCTTTTCTACAACACAGCTGTCAGTGGCTGTTTGTTGCACAGGCTGCATCAACGATCACAAGGCAGTGGCACGCTTTCCTACAACACAGCTGTCAGTGTATATAGCAGGAAAGCACCATCGTCAGCAATGGATCAAGAGCGCGTCATTGTGCCAGCAATGTGCGTTACTTACTCAGCAGTCAGTGCTAAGTCAGGAGGACATCATGTCCAGCGCAACGCACTACGCTTACAGCATTCAGCAGGAATTCAGGAGTACATCCTTGCCAATGGCACACATTTCTAGCACGCAGCTGTCAGCGGTATATCAAGATAGCATCGTCAATGTCGTCCTCTATGCCGTCGGCGGTGTTGCCTTGGCCACCACGCATCGACGGGCCACTGAACAGAGGGCTGGCATCTGACCCCTGCGTGCACAACAAGAGATCATGTTGAATTTCATGATGCATCAAAAAGGTGCACTCTGCGACGGGCCTCCACGCACTAGCGGGGTGGGCCACTGAACAAAAGGCTGGTACCTAAAACCAGTGCGTGATACACCAGAGAATCAAAGTGGACTGTGACTTGCATGGGAGTGTGCACAGCAATGGCCAAGTCGCTGAGCTTGTATCTAATGGTATGAAGCAGTGTGTAGTCTACAGGGCTTGCAATGTTGAACACTGTTGAATATGGTACACTGCATATTATTTCTGTGATGTTCATCAGATAAGTTCTACATTCACGATGCATCAGTCTGTGATGCACACAACGGCTTCATGACATGCACAGGGAGGGCTGTATAGTGTTGCATACCGGGTATGTTAGACTGCACGGGTATGTTAAACTGCACTTGATCTCTGTAATGTTCATCGGGCAATACAGTGAGCTCATAATATTGTAAAAAGATGATGGGAAAAAGTACAATATACACACAGGCAGTGAAATCACTCCCCACATTGGTTAAGGAAAAGAAAGCCACTTTGGTACCGAGTACCGTACAACTCCTGTTCCAGCAGCAGACAAAAAGGCACATGCAGTGATGGTATGACATGACATGATATGACATAGCATGCGCAGTGAGGAGGTCTTACATTGCTACATGTCAGCGAGGGAGACCTTGCTGCTGCCATAACCAGCATGTGCCAGTGGATGTTGTAAAGGAGTGTGTACGCTGCACTTCTGCAGGATTGTAGCTAGACCTGGCAGAAGAAATAAAGCATTACTCCTTCCACTGTGTGCAGGAAAGGCACTCAACATAAAAAATGGTAAATATGATATTACTCCTTCCCCTTTGTGCAGGAAAGACATTCACCATCAAAGTGGTTCCTTTTCCTAAGCTGTCAGTTAAGTGTGAGTATTTTTTCCTGTTTGCATAACTTTTTTCCTCAGAAAAGGAAAAGTCTACGCCAGAAAACACCAGCGTGCATTAAGGAAAGGCTCTCAACTAGTGCTCACACTAGCCAGAGCCCCACTGAAATTTGAAAAAAAGGGAAGCAACAGAGACTAATGAGGATCTGGCAAGTTGTCAGCCATGCGATCCGGCCTGCGCCTAGCCCTCCTGAAGCCAGCCGCTCTACCAGTAATTTCCCCATCAGATCACTGTTTTTGTCTGAGATCACTGTTTTTGTCTGAGATTGTATTTTGTGCCTGGTTTTTGAAATCATGTTTTTGCTTTTTATTGCATGGCAGTGTAGTGCAGTGGCTAATTGGTGCACTTTGTGTAAAGGGATGCCCAGGTTTAGTAGAGGAGTTATGGTGTACTGACTGTAAATTGTGCCCCCAATTCCAAGGAGTATAACATGAAGTGTGACCTTGTTGTTCCTAGAGATGCCTGGGAGGCTCCTTGTTCGTAGACGCTGGATAAGCGGTAGATGTTGGTCATGCGCTTTATCTAATGTCCGTTGCAAGTTTATGTCTGAGCATATTTAAATTATACAAGGTGTATGTCTCTGTTCCTTGGGGGAATCTGTTTGGGTTCCAAATACCTGCCTCTTCCTTCAATAGGCATGGTTAGCACGCCATCTGGACGCTTGTTCCTTCCGCTTTGTGCTGGGAAAGCTCTATGGCACTTGACACCAAAGTAATTGTTCCTTTACCCAAGTTGCCAATTTAGTGTGAGAGGAGTGATTTTTGCTGCGTGCGTAATTCTTTCTTTGGACTCTCACTCAAACTTATAACGAGCTTGAAATTGTTCATTTGTCCAGGCCCATAGGCGCTCACTTCATCCTTCGTCCTTATCTATTATGCTCCCCACCGGCGAACTCAACAATCAATGCTGCTTTTTAAGTTGCTTAAGGAAACAAAAAATGGTGCCTTCAAAAGGCATTCTTTGTTGTACAAACTGCCCGAAGCAATACACAAATTTGCTGCTCAATTGCTTTTCAATCTGTGTGTCATTGCCGCTTCACTTTGGGTAGAGTGCTACAAACACACACTTGCTGCTCAATCACTTTTAATCTTTGTGATTCCACCACTCATTTCTTACTCAATTGTAGTGCAGGGTGCCACACAGCAACTTGATGAACGTTGCGTAGAGTGCCACACAGCGACGGTGTTATTATAACATACTGTTATTATAACATATTGCAGGGAGCCACAAAGCAACCTGATGAACGTTGCGTAGAGTGCCACACAGCGACGATGTTATTATAACACACTGTTATTATAACATATTGCAGGGAGCCACACAGCAACACACAAGTGCTTGCCATGATCGGGCGTGTTGTTTACACCGTTACCTGAAGCATGGCATCCAAAAAGGAGCAGAGCTGGTCATCAGGTGGGGAGCTGACCTGAATGGTGAAAAAGGGATGGGGGGCAATTGTTTTAAGTTGATGGGGGACAATTGTTTTAAGTTGATGGGGGACAATTGTTTTAAGTTGATGGGGGACAATTGTTTTAAGTGAAATTGAACCTGTGAGAAAAAGTGGGATATAAAAGTTTCGACCTGGAAGAGCCAGGAGGAGTGGAAGATTGGCCTGGTAAAACTTGTCAAGGGGACTGGTTAGGAGTGAAGGGGGGGCAAAAAAAGAAAGAAGTGTTGGTGGGGATAATGGGGAAGGTGGAGGGGGTATTGCGTGCAATAATAAAAGGGCCTATCACAAGCTGGTGCCAAAGTGTGCTAAAGTAGCATTGCTCCACCCCTGCGCGACTATAAAACACTTCGTCTTCATACTGGCGGCATACGGCAGTAAATCTTTTCAATACAGCGGTGGATTTTTTTATTACAGAGTTTTTTTTAATACGGCGGTGAGGCTGCAATCGTGTGAGTCATTGCATAGGCTGACAGGGCCCCTGCAGCAGCTATACTATGGTGAGCTAGGCAACTCACATGGTAGTCTCTATCAGGCTAAACTATGATGACTAGCTATACTATGACAACCTGGGCAACTCACACGGTAGTCTCTATCAGGCTAAACTATGATGACTAGCTATACTATGATGACTAGCTTTACCATGACGACCTGGGCAACTCACATGGTAGTCTCTATCAGGCTATACCATGATGACTAGCTACACTATGATGACTAGCTATACGTACTATGATGAGCTGGGCAACTCACATGGTAGTCTCTATCAGGCTATACTATGATGACTAGCTATACTATGATGACTAGCTATACGTACTATGATGAGCTGGGCAACTCACATGGTAGTCTCTATCAGGCTTAACTATGGTGACTAGCTATACTATGATGACTAGCTATATTATGATGAGCTGAGCAACTCACATGGTAATCTATCAGGCTATACCATGATGACTAGCTATACTATGATGAGCTGAGCAACTCACATGGTAGTCTCTATCAGGCTATGCCATGATGACTAGCTATACTATGATGACTGGCTATACTATGACGAGCTGGGTAACTCACATGGTAGTCTCTATCAGGCTACCAGGATTTTATCAACTTTAAATGCGGGGATCAGGTCGCGCTGGAAAAGAGAATGAAGACTTGAAATTGAATGCTCGCCAAACGTGTATGACAATATGACAATCTTCACCATGTTCAACCGTTATTTTGGAGTCCCTGCAAGAAACGCCGTACTAACACACAGTGATGTATGTTCTGTGATGTGTTCTGTGTATGACAAAATGACAATATTCACCTTATTCAGCTGTTATTCCATAGTCCCCACAAGAAATACCATATTCATACACAGTGATGTATGTTCTGTATAAACACACCGTATAAGCACAAAGTGATGTATTGTTCTGTATTAACACAGTTATGCATGTTCTGTATACGTAGTATAAGCATGCCATAATTGATTGTGAATTCCGAGTCCCTGCAAAAATTACCGTGTTTATACATTGGTGTGTATTTGTGTATGTGTACGTGTGTGCATGTGTGTGTGTGTGTGTGTGTGAGAGAGAGAGAGAGAGAGAGAGAGAGAGAGAGAGAGAGAGAGAGAGAAAGACACAAGCCAGCCTCACTATCACTAGGATGATATACAGGCCAGAGTCCCTCGCAAGCGTATGTAAAGTTGGATAGTCTTCACAGCTTGATATGTAAAAAGTCACTGATCCAAAGCAAGCTAACATTATTAGGAACAGTGCGTTGCACTGTTCCTAATAATCCGCGTGATGTTCCCCTCAGGGAGCAAGCTAACGTAGATCACTTGTATGAACACACTTGTAAATACACTTGTGAATACACTTGTAAATACACTTGTGAATACACGTGAATACACTTGTGAATACACTTGTGAACACAATTGTGAAAACACTTGTGAACACGCTTGTATGATGTTTGCAGTGCTCACCTGAGAGAAATCTGTGTAGGGCCCCTGCTGGGAGAAGATGCTGTTGCTGGCCAGTGGCAGGTTGTATGGGGTGCAGGGGGGCTGCTGGGATTCTTGTGGGGTCGAAAAGGGTTGCTGGGCTTGCGGCTGTGTGATGCTGTGGAGAGGATGGGGGTTGGGCGGCATCAGCATGCTACTGCTTGCCATTATTGGGTAGCTCTGTGTGGCCATGGCAGATGTAGTCAGTTGGGTGTGTTGTGAGGTGGAGAAGGATTGCTGGTGCTGGATGTTGTGCAGGGGGCGGGGGTTAGACAACAGCGGCAAGCTGCAAGCTGCAGGGAGGTAATGTGGGGTAGAGGGGGTCGGGTGGGCGTTTTGTGGGGTGGAGAAGGGTTGCTGGTGCTGAAGGTGAAGTGGCGAAGGGAATGGAGGGAGTTGGGGGGGTGGGGGGAGGTAACGAGGTTTTTTATGATGGGGGGGGAGGGAGGGATGCGCCATGAATGGTAGGGGAGAGAAAGGCAGGTGCATTTGTGGGTGCGTGTATGGGAAATGTGAGGCGTGAGACGACATCGTGTGATGAGGCCCAAGAAGTGGAGGTTGCTGCTGCTGCCAATACTGCTGCTGTGGAGGTTGCGGAGGCTGCTTGTGCATGGCCATAGGAAAGAGCTGCTGGGTTGGCTGCTGTTGCTGCTGCTGCTGCTGTTGCTGTTGCTGCTGCTGCTGCTGCTGCTGCTGCTGCTGCTGCTGCTGCTTCCTCTTGTTGGCGATTCCTTTTTTTGATCTGATTCTGTCCTGAAGGTCTCCTTCTCCTCCAGATGTTGTTACTGTATGCACGGCTGTTGTGGTTTTCCTCCGTTTTGGTAAAGGTCCTGCTGATGTCGTTATTGTCACTGCTGGCATCATTGCTCTTGATGCCTCTGCGGTGCCTGATGCCTCTGCGCTGCCTGCTGTGTGTGCTGTGCCTGATGCATATGCGGTGCCTGCTGTGCATGCTGTGCCTGATGCATATGCGGTGCCTGCTGCGCATGCTGTGCCTGATGCCTCTGCGGTGCCTGCTGCGCATGCTGTGCCTGCTGCTGCTGGTCCTGCTGCTGGTGTTGGTGCCAATGCAGCAGCTGCTGATGCTTCTGGTGTTGTGGTTGCTGATGCTGCTGCTGGCTCTACTGCTGGTGATGGTGCTAGTGCCAATGCAGCAGCTGCTGTTGCTTTTGGTGGTGGTGGTGCTGCTGCTGCTGCTGCTGGTGCTGCTGCTGGTGCTGCATCTGGTGCTGGTGCAGGTGCAGCATATCCTGTTGCATTTGGTGCTGGTACAGCAGATGCTGTTGCTGCTGTTGCTGCTCCTGGTGCAACAGACACTGTTGCTTTTAGTGCTGCTGCTGATGGTGCAGCAGATGCTGTTTCTTTTGGTGCTGCTGCTGGTGCAGCAGACGCTGCTGCTCCTGGTGCTGGTGCTGCTGATAGTGAAGCATGAATATGAGATCTCTGGTTTTGGTCTTTTGTGCCCGTGTTTGGGGATGGGTGTGCTGTCATCATATCACGTGCTGTCATTACATCAGTTGTGCCCTCTGTGGTGCGGGCTTCAAGACAGAATACCTGAGCTGCTGCAGGTGGTGCTGCTGGTGCTGGGGCAGGCGCGGGTGCGTGTGTGGGCATTGGTGAAAGCATTAGTGCGGGTGATTGGCGGGCGCTAGCGGAGCAAATTGGCGCACCTGTTGCTGCTTCGTTCACTGGAGGTGGAGGCTCAAGCGGTGTGGTGGGCGGCATGGCTGGTAATGGGGATGCTACTGCTGCTGCTTCTGCTGCTACTAATGCTGGTGCTGGAGCTGGTGCCGGTGGTGCTGCTGCTGCTTCTGCTGCTGCTGCTGCTGCTGCTGCTGCTGCTGCTGGTGCTGGTGGTGTTGGTGCTGGTGCTGCTGCTCCTGCTCCTGCTGCTGCTAATGCTGGTGCTGGTGCTGCTGCTAGTGCTGCTGCTGGTGCTGGTGCTGCTGCTGTTGCTGCTGCTGCTGCTGCTGCTGCTGGTAATGGGGAGGGTACTGCTGCTTCGGGTACTTCTGCTTCGGGTGCTGCTGCTGCTGCTGCTGCTGCCGGTGAAGGGGAGGGTGCTGTAGCAGTCGCCGTCACTCCTGCTGCAGCAGCGCCCAAAACTGGTGCTGGTAAGCTAAGTACTGATCCTGGTGCTGGGAGCAAAGGTGCCGCTGATGCCACTGTTGTTGCTGGGGCTGCTACATTAGATCCAGAATCTAGTTCAGGCGCTGGCTTTGATACATTAGATCCAGAAATCGCTACATAAGATCCAGAAACTAGTTCAGGCGCTGGCTTCGGTGCTGGAGCAGGAGCAGGTGTCCTTGCCACTTCAATTGCTTTGCTTAATACCGGAGGTAGTGATGGTGGAGGTGGTGCTGTTGATGCTGCTGATGCTCGTGCTGGTGCTGGTGCTGGTGCTGCTGGTGGTAATGGTGCTGTTGCTGCTGCTGCTGCTGCTGCTTCTGGTGGTGGTGGTGGTCGTGGTGATGGTGCAGTTGTGCATGGTTCAGGTAATCGAGGGTGCATGAAGGTGTGCGTGAACCTCTCAGGGCCCATCCTGCAAATAAAGCATTGCAATGATAAGGGGTGAGAAGTGCACAGGAAAACAGTTGTAGAGATTAGGGGTGAGAGGTGCACACACAAAAAGACAGTCGGCAAATCTTCTGTGCAGACGCTCCGCACACCAATCACTATGCACGTTAGCTAAGGATTGTACAGCTACTTTCATTGTAGATTACTTAATGCTCTTGACCACAGAAATTGCAAGGTTGAATATCATGATGGTAAACAGCTGGGTCGATGCCAGACATGGCAACCGAAATTCCATAAAGCTTCAGGCAACTTGGACGGTTAGGTCCGGCTGGCAGAGCCATGTACACTCAATATGTATAAGATGTACGCGTGTGACATTTTCCTTAATTAATGTGGGGAGTGGTTTTTCACTGCCTGCATTGTTTTTTCTTTTCTTGTATGCGTGTGTGTACTCAGTCACAGAGTGTTCCCAGACTACACATTCATTTGTGGTTTACTATCATTTTTGGCATATGCACGTTTCAGTAGCTCCTTTTCCTTGATCACTGTGGGGAGAGGTTTTTACACACCGCGTAGATTTTCAACTTCTTGTAAGACTCGCTCACCAAAAAAACATTAGAAATATCAATGAAACAACAAGGGGCTGCGGCTTACAAGGCATGCGCACAAACATTCCATGATTGTGCGCTCCAATGCTTTAGAAGCTACAATCCAATGCCAAGTCCAGAAGTTATAAAGCTATACTTACTTATCCAATGAGCATGTTAAGCGCCCCCCATGTTGTTGTTGTTGTTGTTGTTGTTGTTGTTGTTGTTGTTGTTGTTGTTGTTGTTGTTGTTGTTGTTGTTGTTGTTGTTGTTGTTGTTGTTTAATTT
>Ga0307968_1002898_pt1:0-10000 | contig 14264 bp, 14 predicted proteins | sample OrgLakmetagen650_FD_201834 | JGI IMG/M metagenome (GOLD analysis project Ga0307968, IMG submission 201834) | Saline water microbial communities from Organic Lake, Antarctica - #650 | ecosystem: Environmental > Aquatic > Non-marine Saline and Alkaline > Saline | place: Antarctica: Organic... | reverse complement strand
AGAGTTAGAGAGAGAGAGAGAGAGAGAGAGAGAGCTGCCGGTCACGCCGCGCTCACATCTAGTAATACCCACATGACTGCTTCAATGTTACAGGAAATGGGATGAGTACTCAGTGCATGCGGGCTCTATGCTGTTGCAAAGAGGCTCCGCGAATTTGCACAGCGCCACCAAGGAGGAGCGTAAGTTGTTAGGTGAGCATGCTCAGCGGATTCTTTGCTGTGCACTGGTTCTGGCTCCGGTGTGCTTTGTGTTTCTACAATTGTGCAAATGCTGTGGTTCAGCATCTTAGCTGCTATACGTCCTACATTCGCGTTGCGTATACAAGCGTAAACGAGCGAGTGTGTAAGCACACGCTTGCATGCACGTTTGCAAGCGCTTTTGTGGAGCACAATCCCCCAAAAATCCTTTGCTCTTTTCCTTACTCTCTTCGCCACACTGATGATTGCAGCTGTGAAAATGAGCTTGATCAAGGCCTGGTCACCCGAGGTGAGCTTTTGAGCCCCGCTCTCATCATTTGAGGGTTTCGTTTTTGTCTGGTTATTTGTCATACCGAGCTGTGGCTTGGCTCTACGGTACTTGTCTGCTTATCCTGCTCCTCCACAGCATGATTGCTTAGCTGGCTGATTGATGCGCTTTATCAAATAAGATTTAGACCTGAATGGTTCTGTACATCATATCTCAGCACAAAACCGCACACGGCTCTCATTGCACAGTACATGCCAGAGGATGTACGCCCCCAGTTCTTCCAGCCGGACGTGCAGTCAGAGCGAGCCACAAACGTTACACTGGACCAGATCCTTCAGAAGCAGGAGTTCATGGCTCGCAAGACCAAGATCATCTGCACGGCAGGTCCCGGCTGGTGGAGCAGTGAAATGCTGTCAAAGGTGCGTAAACCTTTCTGTGCTTTCTGCTTCTAGTGTTGGCGTTTATGCAAGCTTTTGAGTAAAAATTCCTGATATGTCCTGGCTTTTGGAGCAGCGAAATGCCGTCAAAGGTGCGTAAGCCTCTCTGCGCCCTCTGCTTGAAGAAATGGCATTTATAATGCCGCATTATGCAAGCTCTTGATTAATGATGAATCCCTGATCAATTCTGGCACGTAATGTACATGGCTTAAAATGCAAGTAAGAATTGTAAATATTATGGCCCTGCACAAACGCGCAAGAATGTGTACACGCACACATTACTTCACAGCTTCTGGACGCTGGCCTGAATGTATTGCGCTTCAATTTCAGCCACGGCGACCATGCCGGTCACTTGGAGGTGCTGGAGCGGTTCCGCACGGTGCGTCACTTTAGGGGTATTAAAATGTACAAGCTGCGTCATATCTCAATCCAACATAAAGCGCGCACACAAGCTTGTACATAGCGTGAGCGGCATTGCATTGGCTTCCAGTCTAAGGTTGTATTGTTCAACTGCTGCTGATGACTTGCATCCTTGCCCAAATAGGTGTGCCTTGAAAAGAAGAGCCGAGCCGCCGCACTGCTGGACACCAAGGGCCCTGAGATCCGCACAGCCATGCTGCGTGACCACAAGGCCATTGATCTTGCAGCTGGCCAAACAATCATCGTGGAGGCTGTGGGTGCCAGGTACACGGAGTTTGAGGGCTACAAGGAGGAGGGGGGAGAGACCCGCATCGGGCTGAGCTACGACAAACTGTGCCAGAGCGTGAAGCCAGGCAACAACATTCTGCTGGCTGACGGCAACATCAGCATCCGTGTGGACAAGGTTTTGAATGAGACTGAGCTGCAGGGCACGGTGCTGAACAGCAAAGCCTTGGGGGAGCGCAAGAATTGCAACCTGCCCGGTGTGAAGGTGGAGATCCCTGTGCTGACGGAGAAAGACATCAACGACCTGCAGAACTTTGCTGCAAAGTATGAGATGGGGTTTGTGGCGGCCAGCTTTGTGCAGGTAGGATGCAGGGAAACTGTGTGACTGTGCAGGTAGGATGTGTGACTGTGCAGGTAGGATGCATGGAAGATGTGTGACTGCAGTAGCAAATTGGTGCAGAGCAGCGTGCAAATACAGACCACTTGACGCCACATTATCACATGCAGAAAGCCGTACCTACGTGATTTTATAACATTCCTTATCCTCAACAGCAGTGCCTGTCCTTCAGCAGACTGATTAAAGTGCCTGTCCTTCAGCAAAACAATTCAAGTGTCTGTCCTTCAAAATATTTGTAAGTGCCTGTCTTTCAGCAAAATAAGTAAGTCGGCCTTATCGCCTTAGCCTGTGGCAATCCTTTATTTTTATCTGTAACAGCTTTTTGCACCCTCCCTTATGCAAATACAACTCACTGAACTTGTAGTTTGGCTCACCTGTTTTGCTACACAGAGCAAGGCAGACGTGGAGTTCATCAGAAAGGTTTTGGACGAAGCCGGTGGCCACCAAACCAAAATCATCTCCAAGATTGAAAACCTGGCAGGTACAAATTGAAGCGTGCATGTCGTTTGACAGGGCATAAGATATAAAGAGTGAGTCCCAGGGCCTGGACATGTAGTGGAAGGCGCTTTACATGAGAATGAGAGGTGTTGTTTCTGCTTTATAACCGCAGTTTTGCCCAGAATCGATGACCTAACCATGGGAAGTGGGATAGGAAGGGAAGCTTAACTTGTGTGGGGTTGGGGAACCAAGCACTCTGCCCTTGCACTCTGCCGTTGCACTCTGCCCTTGCACTCTGCCCTTGCACTCTGCCCTTGTGGGATGGGGAGGGAAGTTTTACTTATGTTAGGGTTCAGGAGCCATCACTCTGCCCTTGCAAGCCTCGTCAAAGTCAAGCATCTGTCAATGCTGCTTAGGCTTTAATCCACCTCGCTCCCACTATCAAGCTCCGATGCTCTACATTGTTGATTCAGGCCTCCACGACTGAGATATCACCTTAACCTCTGCCTGCTCATTGTTCATTCAGGCCTTCACAACTTTGACGAAATCCTCGAGGCCACAGACGGCATCATGGTGGCGAGGGGTGACCTGGGCATGGAAGTGCCAAGTGAAAAGGTGAGTCCCCTTTCATTGGATGAATAGTTGATCAAGTAAAAGGGAGGTATATATATAGCGTATTACTTACATTGCTGGCATCCTCACCTGGAAGTTCCTGGGCTGCTGAAAGGTCAACAAACAAACAAACGAACAAACGAACAAACGAACAAACGAACAAACGACGATTGTGGTGCAGGTCCCTGTCGCACAAAAAATGATGATCACCAAGTGTAACATTGCCGGCAAGTTTGTCATCTGTGCCACTCAGATGCTGGAGTCCATGATCAGCAGGTAAATTATGATCAGCAGGTGAATTAGTCAGTTTTCTGCACAGTTTTCTGCACAGTTTTCTTTCTTACCAGTTCAAATAACGGGTTTATTGTAAACTAGGAGTATGGAAGACGTGTACTCATTGCTAGTGACTATGGAGCTCATGAGTAGCAAGTGCCTTTTTCTCATGAGTAGCATGTGCCTGTCTCTCATGAGTAGCATGTACCTTTCTCTCATGAGTAGCATGTGCCAATCTCTCATAAATAGCATGTGCCTTTTTCGCATGAGTAGCATGTGCCTTTCTCTGTAAGAATGCACCGATCACGCGTGAACAAGTGGTGATGATTTGTGAAGCGTTTCCCTTAACATTCGGGTTAACAACGTGCGTGTGCAAATATTGTGGCATGCGAGAAAGAATGTTTTGGTGCTTAAAGCATGTGCTGTACATGTGCCTGTTCAATTTGCATCCATCGGTATAGTATGTAATTTGTATCCATCTGTAGAGTATGTACCTGTACAGCATATGTCTAGGGTTGGCCATAACCGTAACCGTATACTAACACTGTGTATGACCGTAGATTTGACGAAATCCCTGCAAAAAACACCGTATACACACCGCATACATTATATGGTTCTGGCCTGCCAACCCTTCATATGTCAGTTCCAACCTGTAGCAATCAACCCTGCTCAATGCTCCTACCCATGCAGCCCAAGGCCCACCCGTGCTGAGATGACCGATGTCGCCAACGCAGGTCTGTGAACCACCCAAACCCATGGATTTCACGCTGCAGAATCAGCATTGACACAGCTCAATGCATTGCTCTGAATGCAAGCAACCACAGTTCTTGGAATGCAGGGGTAATGCATGCGTGGCTTGCTCGGTGCATATATATATATATATATATGTATATATACATGTGTGTGTATTTACACCAAGCATTTACACCAAGTAAACAAATCAAATCTGAATCCGGGATGGAACAAGTAAGATGTGGCTTTTGCCCTGCAAAACTATTCGAGCACACTGTTCTAGCAGCACCTACAATTTGAACACGAGCTGCTAGGTACAGCTCTTGCTGTAATGCTGTGATGCTGTGATGCTCTAATTTCATATCAGAAGAGATGCAGGCAATGTGCTGTGATGCTGTGATGCTCTAATTTCATATCAGAAGAGATGCAGGCCATGTGCCTGCTTTTAGTGCCGTGTACTGCTGGCAGCAGCAAACAACAGCTCGATCATCTTATGTTTTCTTTACATCCTGCTTGGTCACTTGCATGCGTTTCCAATGTGGAAGATGCCTAGGATTGTGCATCATATCCATGTCCGATCACCAATTCTTTGTTTTGTAAACTGCTTGCAGTGTACGATGGGGTGGACTGTGTCATGCTGTCAGGTATGTGCGCCCCTTTGATTTATTGCACGGGCATGAGTCACAGTAGCTAGGCACGTCACTTTGAAATGGCAACAACACACTGCAGAGTACTCAGCAGAAGTACTCAAGCTCTTGGAGCTGAGTACAACCAAATGTTGAGGAGGAATTTAATTTACACTGGCCGACCATCCATGGATGGTTGGCCAGAGTAAATTTCCCTCCAACGTTCGATGGACCGAGCCGGAATGTAACTAGATGGTTGTCCTCTATTTCTTCATTGTCATAAATTCATAATGTGTGTTGTGCACTTCCGTATTGATGTATTGATGCGCATGTGTGCTTCAGTTGTCAGCACACTTGCTAAACAGTTCAGCATGTTCAATGTGACTTCCGAACAGCGTTTTGCTTTGTCACCACCGGTGTGAATAAACTTATACTTCTCCTCCTTCTCTCCTCTTCCTTCCCCTCGAAAGGCGAAACTGCTAGCGGTGACTTTGCTGACACGGCAGTGGCAACCATGGCTGATATCGTGGCCACTGCTGAGATTGGAGTGGACTACTACAGCCAGTTCTCGTTCATCCGCTACTGGGCTACTAAACACTGGTGTGTGTTCCATCCTTGTTTAAAACCGACAGCTGCAGCTTCAGTACCTGTTTCCGCAGGCAATGCTTCAGGTGCTATCACCGCTTGCGTATAAACTCATGTGAAGGTTTGACGCCACTCTCAGCTCCGCCCACAGGCTGCCTTCGACCATGGTGCAAGTTACCCCTATTCTCCTTCTCCATGTTCAGAAAAACAATTCACCCTGACCGCTCTTGCACCTTTCCTAGCCTTTGTCAATAGGGCTATCCATCCCTTTTGCCACATAACAAAACCCTCCCCGTTTTCCACACCCCAAAAACCCTTTTTCCCACATAACTTAAGTGACATAACAAATCCCTCCTCGTTTTCCACAAACCAAAACGCCTTTCACCCTGACCACTCTTTCATAAGGCTGGCCAGAACCATACATTTATAGGTATATACGGTGTATATACGGTATTTTGGCAGGGAAATCACCATACATACGGTCATATACGGTGTGTATATACGGTTCTGGCCAACCCTACTCTTTGACCTATCGCAGCCCATCTGCCCTATCAGCTGCGGAGTGCATTCTGTCCTCGACAGCCTCCATGGCCGTGGGCTTCCACGAAGATGACACACCAGGTGAGTGGGTACTAATGTGTGCAGGAGTTTGTGCGTACAGAGTTTACAGGAATTTGTATGTACACAGCAATGCCTGCTTGCAGTAACAGCTTTGTGCCAGGAAATTTTATATGGCGTGTTCATTCAAATATTTACTGCATGCACATGCAAGTGCTCTGTTAGTGTACATTGAGCCGTGGCTACGCGCATACTTGTGTGTGCCCAAAAAGTAGCCATGAGTAAAAAGGAAGCGCCGCAATTGAAGGAGCGCTTCTCTTTTGCTGCCCGTTCAGCAGCCTTGTGTGTGTGCCCAAACACTGGCCATGAGTAAAGATGGAAGCGCCGGAATTGAAGGAGTGCTTCTCTTTTGCTGCCCGTTCAGCAGCCTTGTGTGTGCCCAAACACTGGCCATGAGTAAAGATGGGAGCGCCGCAATTGAAGGAGTGCTTTTTTTTTGCTGCCCGTTCAGCAACCTTATGTGTGCCCAAACACTGGCCATGAGTAAAGATGGAAGCGCCGGAATTGAAGGAGTGCTTCTCTTTTGCTGCCCGTTCAGCAGCCAGTGGTTACAGCGTTACAGTTCCCTGTACGTTACAAGCCACGCAGGCGTTTGTCACTTCAAAACACTACCATGATGGAACGCACAGCTGTTCCGTGCCTACAGCGCGCATTGGTTGTAAGATGAAAGTTTCATGCTCTAGTGGAAGTGTGCACTGCAACCATACAGACTTACATGTTCCTTGTTCCGGCCAACTGATTCCCTCACGCAGCTGCTGTGCACTGCAACCAAACAAACTTGCGTGTTCCTGGCAAACTTTTTTCACACGCAGAGCTGCTGCGCCTCAAGCGCACCAAGCAAAATCGCAGCCTCATCATCGTATGCTTGACCAATACCGGCGAGGCGGCTGCAAAGATCTCAAAGTACAGGTGAGTGTCTGCGCAACTATAGGGTGCCGCTGCATTGCCCCGCACATTTGTTTGCTGGCACCCAAGCAAAGCTTTCCCTCAAGCATGCTGAGTGCGTCAGCATTGCCGGCAGCCTTTTCTGGTTGTATTTCTTTTGCGCTCTGTTGTCAAAGGGCCTCGACGCAACATTGTTTATGTTCATATTGCCGACGCAGGCCCCCATGCCCCGTAGTGGTCGTCTCCACCAGTGAGCTTGTCCTCAGGCAGTGCTCTGTGTCTTTTGGCCTCATTCCACTAAAGGTGAGAACTTGCTGTCTTACATGCTTCTTGTGCCTGCTTTGATGGTTTCTGGTCAGTCTCTATGTCTCTATGTCTCTATGTCTCTATGTTCAACAGGGGAAAATGCATGTTTTCAGCAGTTCTAGGACCTTTAGGCATTCTACAATTTGGGTGTGGGTGTGGGTGTGGGTGTGGGTGTGGGAACAGAGCTTCATTTTAACCAGAAACGAAATTGTTTGATCAGTCCAACATTGCTCTTCCTACATATTAAGAAAACATAACCACGGATGCCTTTCAGATACGCCACACACAGACGTGTAGTCCAGACGCCTCCTCCTGGCTTGAATGCCCCCCAGACTCGTAGTCCAGACCATTCCAAATAAATATGCTAATAATTTAAAGCCGTCTGCAGGAGCACAGATGCATGGTAACTCATGTCACAGACTCAGTGCCAGCAGCGTTTCCAAAAAAAGAAGCTAGTCCATCGGCCCGCTGACGCATAGTTGTCTATAACTTCCAAATAAAGAAGCTAGTCCATCGGTCCGCTGACGCACAGTTGTCTATAACTTCCAAATAAAGAAGCTAGTCCATTGGTCCGCTGATGCATGGTTGTCTATGACTTCCGAATAAAGAAGCTAGTCCATAGGTCCGCTGACGCATAGTTGTCTATAACTTCCAAATTAAGAAGCTAGCCCATGGGTCCAATGGCGTATAGTTGTCTTTAACTTCCAAATAAAGAAGCTAGTCCATAGGTTCAATGACGCATAGTGGTCTATAACTCAAGTGGCCTGCATGAGCACAAATCCAGCTCATGTCACAGACTCAGAGCCAGCAGCGTTTTCAGGTGGAAATTCTAATTTAGCACCCACTTGCTCTACGCTCAGGTGGACTCCTTGAGCATGGACGTCTTAGAGCTCGCACGCATGGCGTCTGAAGAAGTTGCCTGTGTGTGTGGCTTCAAGGATGTGGTGGGCACAAAGGTCATTCTTGCCCAAGGGAGGAGAGGCGGTTGTGCCGATGCAGAACCGGTGTGTTCGCGTGTCGTTGGCTGTTTGTCGCACCATTTGCTCAGAACGGCCTTGTTGTCATACACTTGTCCAATCCATATTGCTGTGCTGATGCGGAGCTGGTGTGTTTGCGTGGCTTTGGCTGTTTCTCAAATTGAGATGGCCAAAGCCACAAGATTTATACACGGTCATGCACCTAACACCTATCTTTTGTCTGGGACACCTTCAATATATGGTAATGCACTGTGTATACAGACAATTCCAGCCAACCTAACCATACGCTGAGAAAATGTTGTCAGTTCAGCTCTCCCCAACATTTCTAATTCCCTCCTCTTTCTTTTCTCTCAAGCTCTTCCTCTTGTGTGTGAACATGCCTTGTAGTCAAAAGCATCAATAAGGTTTATGACATCAATGGCTACATTAAATTGTTGGAAGCTTGTTTCTGATCTGCTCACCTACATTGCGTGATCCCCAAACGAGTAGGCTATATGGTACTTTAGGACCTTCTTACGAATACAAACATCAACAGTGCAACCTGGCACTGCACTTCATGTCACATGGCATATGGATACACTCCGTCATACCTTGAGATTCGCCATATATCTAGAGTTGGCCAGGACTGTATAACGTATATGGCCGTATGTTTGGTGATTTTCCTGCCAAAAATACCGTATATAAACCGTATGTATATGGTTCTGGCTAACCCTACATATGTCCTTGTCCTGGTTCCATACACATTTTGAATATATTAAGTCTACTTAATAATATATAAGCGTTAGGCCGCAGTCTCAGAAATCACGGCAATAATAATTTCCCCTGATCAAGCGTACGGGTAGCATCCTGAGTGATCAGGCTATCACTATCGCCCCAAAGCCTTGTAACTCAATGCCATGTGCCCAGGGTTGGCCAGAACCGTATACATACGCTGTATATGACCGTATGTTTGGTGATTTTCCTGCCAAAAATACCGTATATACACCATATATCGTATATACACCGTATATATACATGGTTCTGGCCAACTTTACATATGCCCTGACACACTGTCATGCATACTGCAGTTCAGACAGGGTGTGTCTGCGATCAAGCTTGCTGGCAACATCCTGAAGGATCAGGCTGCAATATTGATAGATCACTCTTACGCCCTGTACCTCGATGCCAGTTGCCCTGACGCACTTTCATGCATACGGCAACTCTGGCAGGATATGTTTGCTATCAAGTTCTCTGAAAGCAGAGAGACCAAGCTGACATCATAATTCCGACGCCTTATACCTCTACGTCATGTGCCCCGACACTCTTTTACGCATTTTTGCAACCCTGATAGGTGGTGTCCGCTATCAAGCTTGGCAGCGGTCTTAGGAAGGACAAGGGATGGAGCACAGGCAACATGCTGACCCTTCCAACAAGTAGGTACTGTTCTGGAGCCATGAATGAAACGTGGATGAAGCTGCGGTTGGTTATTTTAGTAGGAGGTAGGAGTGACTGGTAAACTGACGCAACTCATGCTACACAACCGTGCCAATACACGGCGTGGTCTGCCAATGCATGGTGGTTATCTATCATCATTACACATGCCAGGTGGATCTACTCAACGCGTGCTGCACAACCGTGCCAACGCACGGCGTGGTCTGCCAATGCATTGTGGTGCACTATCAATTATTACACATGCCAGGTGGATCTACTCAACACGTGCTGCACAACCGTGCCAACACACGGCGTGGTCTGCCAATGCATTGTGCATTATCACCTGAAATTGCCAATGTGTGTTGAATCATGCAAATACATGGCATGCTGTGCGAATGCTTGGGAGGAAATATCACATATACGTGCCAATACATGGCATGCTGTGCGAATGCTTGGGAGGAAATATCACATACACGTGCCAATACATGGCATGCTGTGCGAATGCTTGGGAGGAAATATCACATACACGTGCCAATACATGGCATGCTGTGCGAATGCTTGGGAGGAAATATCACATATACATGCCAATACATG
>Ga0307968_1002894_pt1:7500-12500 | contig 14269 bp, 14 predicted proteins | sample OrgLakmetagen650_FD_201834 | JGI IMG/M metagenome (GOLD analysis project Ga0307968, IMG submission 201834) | Saline water microbial communities from Organic Lake, Antarctica - #650 | ecosystem: Environmental > Aquatic > Non-marine Saline and Alkaline > Saline | place: Antarctica... | reverse complement strand
TGTGGCGTGTGTTAGCCGTGGCGTGTGTTAGCCGTGTGTTAGCCGTGGCGTGTGTTAGCCGTGGCGTGTGTTAGCCGTGGCGTGTGTTAGCCGTGGCGTGTGTTAGCCGTGTGTTAGCCGTGTCGTGTGTTAGCCGTGGCGTGTGTTAGCCGGATGTGTGTTAGCCGTGTGTTAGCCGTGGCGTGTGTTAGCCGTGGCGTGTGTTAGCCGTGGCGTGTGTTAGCCGTGGCATGTGTTAGCCGGATGTGTGACATGTGGCGTGTGTTAGCCAGATGTGTGACATGTGGCGTGTGTTAGCCGGATGTGTGACATATGGCGTGTGTTAGCCGGATGAAGCCTCAGAGCACGAGGCTGCTTGATTGTGTATTCCTTATGTCCTCCCAATAAATGTTGGTCCTGATGTTGCATTATTCCGTGGGTGCTGATGTGTGACATGCGGCGTGTGTTAGCCGGATGAATTAGCCGGATGAATTAGCCGGACGAAGCCTCAAAGCACGAGGCTGCTTGATTGTGTTGGATCAGCTCGCCCTTGCTATTTCTTTTCTAGAGCTCGTAATTGTAGGGGGGGGTTAACAATAAACAAGCGCTTGTCATCTCCGTTAAAGCTACGTAAAAAGTAGGATTTGCAGTTGTTTGCATGCTTGTACACAAGTGCGTGCTTGCGTACATGCATGTGCGTGTGTACGTGTGTGATAATGGTCATGAGTAGGGCTGGCCAGAACCACATATATATGGGGTTGGCCAGGACCGTATGTATTATATATACACCGTATATGACCGTATATTTGGTGAATTTCCTGCCAAAAATACCGTATATACACCGTATATGTATGGTTTTGGCCAACCCTATATATATACAGTAGTTATGGCAGGAAAAAGACCAAATTTACGGTCACGTAAGGTGTATATGTACGGTTCTGGCCAATTCTAGTCATGAGCACAACATAAATTGAGAGGCATGCGTCTGCAGCAGGAGCTCCCTGTGTCCGACCATTCGTGGACATACTGTAACGTGAAGTTTGCATTACCTCGCCTTCCTTAGTAAAGGTCAGGCTGAGCCTGACCTAGCCTTCCCTAGCCTTCCCTAGCCTAGAGAGTGAGGTCCCCTCAAAATCAGGCAATGTGTTAACTCCATGTTTTACCAACATAGCACAAGAGTTGGAAATAGGGCAAAACTGCATTTTTTAATGTGCAGGGAAGGTGCAAGTGCAGCGCTTGATCTGATGGTGGTAAAATCAGGGTGTGGGATCAGGATGCGTGGGTGTGATACATGAAAGGATGGAAACCCCAAAAAATCCACGCAGGTCGTGAAAAACCGCTCTGCACAACAAAGCGAGAAAAAGGCACCTCTTTGGTGAACCGGGTGCCGTACAACTCCTCCTCCATGTGATACATTATGTACGCATGGTTTATGTATTATATTTCCTCCCTTGCGTGCAGGCAACGTTGAGGCCCAGCCGGACACAGACCTGGATATGCTTGAGGCTGCGCTGCAGCAGGTAACGAGAGCAGAAGCGTGTATACTTTCTGAAATGTGGCTTTTTCTGAAGCAGTCACCCGGCCACATATCTCTTCCAGGCTGCACTGCAGCAAGTAGCAATTGCGTGTGTGACTCTCTGGAACGTGGCTTTCTCTGAAGCAGTCACCCGGCCACATATCTCTTCCAAGCTGCGCTGCAGCAAGTAACAATAGCGTGTGCGTCTCTCTGGAATGTAGCTTTTTCTGAAGCAATTACCAGACCACAGAAATCCTTGAGGCTGCTCTGTGGTGGGCTGCAGCAAGTACAAAAGCAAGAGCAAAGGCCAAAGTCCGTATGCCTCTCTAACGTGAAGCCGTTTTCTCTGAAAGCAGTGACCTGGCAGCATCCCCTTAAAGTCTGCTCTGCGGTAGTAGGTGTCAAGAACAGGAATCTGTGTGCCTCTCTGGAATGTAGAATGTAGCTTTCTCTGAAGCAGTAAGCTGAGGAAGCAGTAAGCTTGCAGTAAGCAGTAGCTTTCTCTGAAGCAGCAAGCTAAGGACCACAGATCTGCTTGAAAGAGCGCAAAAGCAAGTGGCGAGAGGGTCATGGAGAACCTGTGTGTGTGCGTGTGCGAGTGTGTGTGTGTATGTGTGTGTGTGTACATGTGTGTGTGTGTGCCTCTCTGGCTTGAACCTCTCTGAAGCAGTAACCTGACCACATATATGAAGCAGTAACCTGAGCACATACCTATTCTAAATAGCGCAAAAGCAGGTGGCGTGAAGATCAGGGAGAGTTTGTGTGCTTTTCTAGACCACGGATCTTCGAAAAACTGGTGCCTATGTATTAAATGACGTACCAACATACGGTTGTACAGCATTGTGTGTTTTGAGGACGAGTACTCACACTTTTCGCTGGTGCTAATGCAGCCAGCATAGTTAAAGGAGCAGAGGCTAAGTTGTAGGTACCTTGGGCGGGGAAGGGGGGATGCGCACACACACATGCACACACACACACACATACACACACACACACGCAGGAGCTCATGGGCATAGGGCCTGCTGTGGAAGGCAGCTACCCAAACTCCAGCAAGGAGTTAGACGCGGCTGTGATCTTTGTAGAGCACAGTGAAAATGAGCAAAGAGCCTCCAGCGAAGGAGATCTTGCAGCCCTGCACATAACAGGCCACAAAGATGACGGTGCGCGTATTTGTTTGTGTGTGTAAGAGGGAGGGGGGAGGGGGGCGACAGGCCACAAAAATACGCGTATTTGTGTGTGTGTGTGTGTGCGTGTGCGTGTGCGTGTGCGTGTGCGTGTGCGTGTGTGTGCGCATGTGTGTGTAAGGTGGGGGTTAATTGGGTGTGGGCAGAGGAGAGAGGCGGCAGGCCACAAAGATGAAAGTGTGTGTGGGTGAGTGAGTGGGTGGGTGGGCGCGTGCGTGCGTGCAGACAGGAAAGGCTTAGGGGTGTGATCTGTCCGTTACGTTGCTTCTGTCAGGGGCTTGTGGAACATCCAGTGCCACCCAAACGCACGTCAGACCTGGCAGTGCCACTCAAACGCTTGTCAGACGGCGTTTGAGGCCGCAGGCCAGACGGCACGCCAGACGGCACCTCACGAGTGATGCTGGCAGTCGTGAAAATTGAAGGACGGGCATTAAAGAGCCCGCACTAAAGAAGCCTTCACCAAACACACAGGGCCAGCCGGAACCTTTTCTTCGGTGTTTCAATGGTGCTTGCCCCTCACCAAATTTTTTGATTGGCCAGAACCGGTTTTATGGGGTTTGCATGGTGTTACGGCAGAAGTTCTTTAAGAGCTATATAATACCTAGGCTTAACACAGTACACAGTTTAAACATTTAACATATAGTCGTGGCCAACTTCACATACATATGCATGGACAGCCACCTTATGGGATTTGGGACCTTGCAGTGACCACCACGCACTGTATAAATTGCAATGTCAAACACCTCATGCACCGCCCATACACAGTACCTGATGCTTTGTCTGAACACAGTATGTTTCTGATGCATTGCCTGTACACAGTACCTGATGCTTTGCTTTTCCTGTACACAGTATCTGATGCATCGCCTGTACACAGCTTCTGATGCTTTGCCTACACACAGTTCCTGATGCATTGCCTATACATTTTACATGATGCACCACCTATACACATTACATGATGCATCGCCTGCACACAGAACCTGATACTTTGCCTGACCACAGTAAATTCCTGATGCTTTGCCTGTGCACGTTACCTGATGCTTTGCCTGCACACAGTACCTGATGCTTTGCCTGCACACAGTTTCTGATGCTTTGCCTGCACACAGTACCTGATGCTTCGCTTTGCCTGCACACAGTACCTAAAGCATTGCCTATACACAGTACCTAATGCTTTGCCTGCACACAGTACCTGATGCTTTGCCTGGCTTTGCCTGCACACGATACCTAAAGCATTGCCTATACACAGTAGATTGATGCACCACCTATACACATTACCTGATACAATGCCTGTGCACTATATATATTATATGTTGCTTATACACAGTATCTCGCCTGTACACAGTACCTGACGCATCACCTATGCACAATACCTCTTGCCCTACACACTACCCACCCCCATTGATGCCTTGCTCCTCCGAACGAAATGTGTGCCTTGCTCCTCGAACGAAATGTATGCCTTGCTCCTCCAAACGAAATGTATGCCTTGCTCCTCCAAACGAAATGTATGCGTTGCTCCTCCGAACGAGATGTATAGGCTAGGCGTCGCTTTTGACCCTTCACATTTATAGCTTTGTGACGTGTGTTGGATTGGCCGGAGCCGTGTAAGTACACCCCATATGAGCACATTCATGGTAATATCTCTGTAGAAAAGACCGTGTATACATAGGGTTGGCCAGAACCGTATATATACCGTATATGGCCGTATATTTGGTGATTTCCCTGCCAAAAATACCGTATATAAACCGTATATATATGGTTCTGGCCAACCCTATATATACACCATGTATGTGTACAATAAACACATGTTTTTGGTCAACCCTAGACTTATGGCTCACGCTAATTATGAATCATGGTGTCCCTTGCTTCGCCCTCCAGATGACGCAGGCAGTGTGAAATTTCCGGGCAGCGCTGCTCCAGAGCACAAGGGGGACAAAGGTGCGTGAGAGTGTGTAACGTCATAGTTTGGGAGGTGGGTGGGTGAGCACGCATGAGGAAGCAGCATCTTTTTTTCTATGCGTTAGATCAAGATGGGAACAGGAGGGGGGAGGGGAAGTGTGCGTCAGAATGTAGCTCCATATGTGGGGTAGGTTCGAATTCAAGGTCAAGCACACCTGAGACTCATTAAAACAAGCACACACACACACACACACACACACACACTCACACACACACACACACACACACACACACACACACACACACTTCAGCATGCCTGCGTGCCAATGTGTGTGCGCACTGCGCAAAGCGCACAATGCGCTCAAGAGCATACCAATTAGGGGCACACGTGAATGCACTGCACGAATCGTTGTGCCTGACTGACAATT
>Ga0307968_1002894_pt1:0-2500 | contig 14269 bp, 14 predicted proteins | sample OrgLakmetagen650_FD_201834 | JGI IMG/M metagenome (GOLD analysis project Ga0307968, IMG submission 201834) | Saline water microbial communities from Organic Lake, Antarctica - #650 | ecosystem: Environmental > Aquatic > Non-marine Saline and Alkaline > Saline | place: Antarctica: Organic... | reverse complement strand
TGTCATTCTGTACGCAGGGCGACTTGTCTAAATCTGAGCACATGCTTGGGTAGCTTATAAAGTCAGCATCAGTTTGAAACTAGGTTGGGTCAAATTTGATGAAGTGACGTGTGAGTAGTTGCACTTTCATGCAAAAAGGAGCATGTTTAGGCATTTGCCCAGTGTCCCCTCTCTGGTATACAGCTTCCGTTTGTGTTGTTATGATTTGCAGCAGTGAGTAGTCAGAAGCCAGGCTGTACGCTGTGTTACGTTTGCGTTGTACGATTGTGCATGCTCTACCTATGCTCTATCTATGCTCTACCTATGCTCTACCTATGCTCTATCTATGCTCCACCTAATCTATACCTATGCTCCACCTATGCTCTACCTAACCTTTATCTTTGCTCTAACTATGCTCTATCTATGCTCTACCTAAGCTCTACCTATGCTCTATCTATGCTCTACCTAAGCTCTATCTATGCTCTATGCACTTGCAGCAGCGAACAGCCGGCAGTTCCTGCAGCATCACCCGAAACCGCAGCAGCTGCGCGTGGTGGTGGACTTCCTCCTGCCTCTGGGTCTCATGGTGGGTTTGTGTGTGTGTGTGTGTGTGTGTGTGTGATGTGTGGGCACGGGTGTGGACCAATTTGTTTTTATGCATGCATGTTTTCATGCTCATACAAAAGCGCTCATTGTGTGCATAGCCTCCCCTGTGTACTCCTGCACACACACATACGCACACAAGCACACACACATACACGCACGCATACTCTCACACACATGCACACACACATACCTAAACACACACACATGCATGCTCACACACACACACACATGCATGCTCACACACACACACACACACACACACACACACACACAACACACACACACGTATTCCAGGCCCGATGGAGGAGGACACTGTGGGGAAAGTTGATGGTGTGGCCGGACTGTATACAAACACATACACGTGCACACACACACGCACACGCACTCCAGGTTCGATGGAGGAGGACACTGTGGGGAAAGTTGGTGGTGTGGCCGGACCGTACGGCTTCAGCACTGCCGCTGCTGCTGCCTCAGCTGCAGCCACAGGCTCTGAAGGAGATGCGCTAGCTGGAGAGGGAGTAGGCGCTGATGTGGCGGAGAGATCGACTGTGCCAGAGGTGGGGTGTACTGTGAAAGAGTTGTGTGTGGTGGTGGTGGTGGTGGTGGTGGTGGTGGTGTGAGTGGGGGTGGGGGTTGGGGTGGTGGAGGTGGTGGTGGTGGTGGTGGTGGTGGTGTGAGTGGGGGTGGGGGTGGTGGTGGTGGTGGTGTGAGTGGGAGTGGGGGTGGGGGTTGGGGTGGAGGTGGAGGAGGTGGTGGAGTGTGTGGGGTTAAAACACGGATAACTTGGTTTTTTTTTTGCGTGAAACGCACTCCTTGCACGTATTCACAATCTCCGTGTACACACTCACACACACAAACACACACACACACACACAAGCATAACCTTAGTCAAGTAAAGGACATGCTCTCCATAACCATACAAGCATGCGCAGTCAGACTATGCCGTATGGTATGATTTGTTGTGGTAGTTGAGATGGCCCACGCATGATAATTCATGTCAAGGCTTCCTTGCCGAAAATCACCGTACATGCACTGTGGCAAAATTGGCCCATGTAAACGCTACGTTGCACTGTGGCAAAATTGGCCCAGGTAAACGCTACGTTGTACGCACACCCTCTCGGGAAAGTACATAAACACACCCTCTCGGGAAAGTACATAAACACAAATGACACACACTTTATACACAGGCGATGAGGGGCCAACGAAGTGCACCCAGCCGACATCCTTCAGTGAGTTTGTTTTGTTAAGGCCAAAATGCATGATTCACACACATACATACACACTGCACACACACATATACACACACATATACACACACGCACGCGCACACACACACACACACATACACACACACACACACACACACACACACACACACATACACACACACACACCATATACACACACCACAGACGCGTCAGCGTGGAGATGGCAGCAACTTCGGCGGCATGAATCCAGGGACACGATTTCCAGATTTTCCATCTCCGCTTCCTGGGGCTTCTCCAAGAGTAACTAACGCGGTGCGTGTAATAATAATAATGATAATAATAATCGTGAATAATAATAATAATAATAATAATAATAATAATAATAATAATAATAATAATAATAATAGTGGATAACTAACGCGGTGCGTGTAAGTTCACTCATATGTCTGTGTATGTTTTGTGTGTGTGTGAGTATGTTTCATGTGTGTGTGCGTGTGTGTGTATGTTTATGTGTTTGTGTCTGTGTGTCTACTTGTGTTCTTGTGGTTCTGTTTGTCCTTGTGAGTGTATGCGTAGCAAATGTATGTGTTTACCTTCCATTGGGGCTTCTCCAAGGGTCTTTTGCACGGTTTGTGCGCGTTTTCCTTGCATGTCTTTGTTGTGTGTGTGTGTGTGTGTGTGTGTGTGTGTGTTTGCGTGTTTTTGTG
>Ga0307968_1002893_pt1 | contig 14272 bp, 21 predicted proteins | sample OrgLakmetagen650_FD_201834 | JGI IMG/M metagenome (GOLD analysis project Ga0307968, IMG submission 201834) | Saline water microbial communities from Organic Lake, Antarctica - #650 | ecosystem: Environmental > Aquatic > Non-marine Saline and Alkaline > Saline | place: Antarctica: Organic Lake... | reverse complement strand
AACTTAGCTGCTTGGCGGTCGCAAGCATTGCCATCAACAAATTCAGATGACCAAAAGCACAACTCAGCTGCTTGGCGGTGGCAAGCGATTGCCATCAACTCTTTCAGATGACCAAAAGCACAATTTAGCTGCTTGGCGGTGGCAAGCCATTGCCATCAACTCTTTCAGATGACCAAGCACAACTTAGCTGCTTGGCTGGGGCAAGCGATTAGTACACACTTCCTGCTACTTACACACAAGTTGGAAGGGTATGTCCTGCACACATGCATGCAGACACGTTCTGCACGGATCTTGTTCAATGGAACATGTGCAGGGTTGGCTACAACCAAACATGTGCATGCATGCAGACAGCTGACAAAGTACACACTTCATGACACACACACACACACACACAAGCTGGAAGGTACGTCCTGCACACATGCATGCAGACAGCTGTAAGGGAGGGGTGCCACCAACTTGGGCAGGCGTACTTGTTCCGTGATTTGCAACATGTACACATGACAAATACATAGGGTTGGCCAGAACCGTATATACACCGTCTATATAATATACATACATATACATATATATATATATATATATATATGGTTCTGACCAACCCTACAAATACAAACACAGACATGCACCTACCAACCCACCCACCCACACCCATACGTAATATGTTTTGTAATATTAACATGTACACATGACATGCGCCTACCAGCCCACTCACCCATACCCATACACACCTGCAGTGCCGCAGAGAAGTTGCCGGGTGCCACAGGCATTTGTGGAGGAGCAGAGCTTGGGCCTGGTTGGGCAGCAGCTGTAGCAGCGGCTGCCGCTGCCGCTGCTACTTCTGCAGCCGAATCTTGCGAGGGGCCCACCACCGTGCCTTCGACCTGTGCTTGTGTACGTATGTGTGTATGTGTGTGTGCGTGTATGAATAAGTGTGTGTGCACGTATGAAAGTGGAGCAACAACAAGAATCTCTAGATTCGTCCTCTTCTCAAAAACAATTTTTTATTGCGAGCCAACCACTGGGTCTTTCCGCCTGTTTTCTTTGCAGGCAAGTTAAGAAAAAGCTATTTGACCAGTGTTGTGACTTTACGCCGTAATTGAGAATTTTGCACCGTATTACGGTACGGTGTACGCCGTACTACGGTCATACCGTAGAAAATACGGTAAAACCGGGATTACGGTCCAAACCGTCATGTACGGTGGCAAATCGTACAAAAAACGGTGGGTAATTTGTAGTAATTTTGAGGCGCATGTCAGAAGTTCGTGGTGGGAACCTACAGCTTTCCATCCCCCTTCCACGCAATTATAATTAATTAGTTTACAGCAATGAGTGCAAATGTTTCTAGGAAGAAGCAAAGGGTGGAAATGCATGGCAGTGGCTTGCCCATGTCCAGAGACCTGGGTGTGGGGGAGCACCCTGCATCAGGGAGCCTGCAGGGCAAGGGCAGGCAAAGCAAGCGCCATGTAGGAGAATAAAAATTGGTGGGGGAAGGACACACGTGCATGCACGCACGCACGCACGCACGCGTGCGTGCACACGCACACACACACACACACGCACGCACGCACGCACGCACGCATGCATGCACGCACGCACGCACGCTTTTGAGTTTGATGAAATCCCTGAGTCAGACAAGGAGGAGTTTGCTGAGTGGCTGGAGGGCATTCGCTCTGCTGAGGAAGAGCAGGAGCAGGAGCAGCAGCAAGCGCAGGAGTTAGCGCAGGAGACAGAGCAGCAGGGGCAGAACAGCATGGACATGCAGCGAAGTGGTTCAGACAGGGGGGAGGACACTGAGGGAAGGGTTTTTGAGGAACACATTTCGAGTAGCAGGAAGTTAGCTATCAGTGGCACAAGTGCCACTGTAGCCCACAGTGAAGGTAAAGAAATTACGGTAAATTACCGTAATCGAGGAAAATTATGGACCGTACCGCAGACCGTACCGTAATCGACCGTAATACGGTCCCAAATTTGCAAAAACCGTACAAAATACGGTGGTGTACTGTAATTATGGTACCGTACCGTATTACTGTCAACCGTACCGTACACCGTAGGGTCACAACACTGTATTCAACACAACTTTCAGCTCCCAAAACGGTGGAGTGGTTGGGGAGATAGAGCCAAAATGGCTTATTGGCACAATTTAACTAGGAAAGGGCGGTTCAGTCATGGGGACGACCTGGAGGGGTGGGAGTCATTTGCACACACGCACATGCATATATAAATAGAAACCAATGTCATTTGCACACACACTACACCTTGATGCCAGGCTTGCCCTTCCAGGTTGCAGGCATGCACATCATACCCACACCTTAACCCTAAAAAATACCTTTTATCTCTCCGAGCAGATCAGTCCATTGCAACCAGACACATTACATACACACGTCATACCTTAATGCCAGGCTGGTCTGCTGTTTCCTCCTTCTTGACCACACCGTTCCCTGCATTTGGCTCTTTGTCTTTGTCCTCTTTTTCCTCACGTGCTGCAAGGCGCAGAAGCGTGTTTGTGTGTCGTGTGTTACGTGTATGTGTGTGTGTGTGTCGTGTGTTACGTGTATGTGTGTGTGTGTGTCGTGTGTTACGTGTATGTGTGTGTGTCGTGTGTTACGTGTATGTGTGTGTGTCGTGTGTTACGTGTATGTGTGTGTGTCGTGTGTTACGTGTATGTGTGTGTGTCGTGTGTTACGTGTATGTGTGTGTGTGTGTCGTGTGTTACGTGTATGTGTCTGTGCGAGGGAGGGTGAGTATTTGTATGTGTGTGAACCTGCTTTCCACCCTTCCAATGAATGATCATGCTGGTGCACAAAATGATAGCGTCAAGCTTCTTACAACCCTTTCTGGTCTGCGATCATGCTAATGCGCGAAATGACGGCGTTGAGCTTCTTACAAACGTCCCTTTTTCCCCCCACACCTTTCTGGTCTGCAATCATGCTAATGCGCGAAATGATGGCTTTGAGCTTGTTACAAACGTCTGTTCCTTCCCCCACACCTTTCTGGTCTGCGATCATGCTGGTGCGGGAAATGATGGAGTCAAGCTCTTCATCCGTGGGCATGCGGCCAGCATCATTCTTGAAGATCCGATCAGCGCCAAATTTGAGCATAGACAGCACTTCCGTCTTGGACATACTCTTCTCCTCTTGCTCCTCCGCACTGCAGCCATAGAGATTGACAAAAGACAACGTCTCAGACAACGCGCGAGACGGAGGCAGAGCATTGGCAGCACGTCAGTTTTGGACATGCTCTGTTCCTCCTGCCTCTCTGCACTGCGGCCAAGGCACATACCAGCATCTCTAGGAGGCAGTGAACAATTTCACTGTAACCTACACACACACTCATATATGCTTCTTACAAGCACAGCCCCACAAAGACAGGATTCTGCAACACCATGTCAGCATCACCACAGCCTAAACATATCCTTCTCATTGAGAATTTGCACTTGACACCCACACCCCCACCTCCACACATGCCCCCCTACACAGACACACAACAGGCATCCACACCCACACCCACACCCACACCCACAGACTTAAGGCCCACAGCCACACCCACACCCACAGACTCAAATGCCCACACACACACACACACACACACACAAACACACACACCTGCGTGTGGAGCCGCGGTTCACCATCTGGTCAAGGTACAGCTTGCTCTCTGCTCGCTTCTGGATGCGCTCCTCCACAGTGCCTTCACTGACGAGGCGGTACACGTGCACTGGCTTGTGCTGCCCGATGCGGTGCACGCGTGCCATGGCCTACGCAGGCGCAGCATCACAGAAGCGTCACATGCCACACATGCTCTAAAAAGATGGAAAATGATGATAAGATATATTTACGATCGGCCAAAATTAATTATGAACACAGTAGGTGACTGTAATTTGGTGGTGTCCTGCCGAAAATACCCTATATGCACCGTATATATATATATATATATGGCTATGGCCAACCCTAGGCATAATAATGTGACTACACATGTTAGACAGTAGTGGTGTGTACGCCTTGCCAAACAGCACACGCACACACACACTGGCAAATGTGTACCAGAAGCCTGTAAGCCTGTCGTCCCCACCTGCAAGTCCTGCTGTGGGTTCCAGTCGCTGTCAAAGAGGATGCAGGTGTCTGCGGTCTGCAGGTTGACCCCCAGCCCACCCGCACGCGTGCACAGGATGTACATGAAGACATCTGAGTTGGGCTGCAAAAACGAGGAATAGAGGAGGGGGGTTAAGGAACAACTCCTAAAAATGAGGGGACAATTGTAAAAGTGGAGGTGCAAGGTGTACGATGAATGAGAGCACATTTGATGTGTTCACATTTATTGAACAAAGCCAAGACTGGCGTACATGAACACGTCGGAGTTGGGCTGCAAAAACGAGGAGAAGAGGTAGGCAGGTTGTGACCAGCTTTAAAAATGAGGGGACACTGGTAAGTCTCCAGGACATGGTGAGAAGGCTGGAGGATGACATACTGAAACTGGAGGACGAGATCAGTGAAGATGTAGGAGTGGGGGTGCAACCAGTGAGGTACAACTATTGACAACACAAAGACCAATGTGGACACAGTTCTCTTAAAAAAACCAAGATTAATGTACATGAAGACGTCACAGTTAGGCTGCAAAAACAATGATTAGAGGCGGGCAGGTGACGCACATCGCGTCATTCGTTGAGCGCAATATAAACTCACCCTGTTAAATTGCGAGATGTCAATCATACGCTGAATGCGATTGGTGGAGCCGTCCAAGCGTTTGTATTTCCAGTCACGCAGCCGGATGTAGTCCTCCAAAATGTCCAGCATCTGTGTGTGTAAGTGTGCAAGTGTGCGTGTCTGTGTCTGTATGTGTGTGTATGTGTGTGTGTGTGTGTGTGTGTGTGTGTGTGTGTGCGTGTGTGTGTGTGTGAGAGTGCACGTGCTTCATATGCATAAATTGGGTAGGTGAGACTGTAAGAGACATGCGCACATGCGAGTGTACATATGCGTGCATGCATGTGAGTGGAGGAAAGATTTGGTACAAAGAAGCCTAGCTTACGTGCAGTGGTAAGCAGAGTCCACACACACACACACACACACACACACACATACACACACACAACACACACCTTGGAGAACTGAGAGAACAGCACCACGCGGTGACCCTTGGCTTGCAGCTTCATCAACAGGCGGTCCAACACCTGAAAGTGTGATTGTGTGTGTGTGTGCGTGTATGTATGTTTGTGCGCGTGTGTGTGTGTGCGTATGTGTGTGTGTGTGCATCATGTGGCAGGAATGAGTTTATTCAAGGTTCCTACATGATTTTCCGTGCACACACCAGCTTGCTCGAATCACAGAACCAAAAGTAGGTAGACAAAAAAGCAAGGATAGCTCCTGAGTCTCAAGCGCATCAGCATAAAACGGATCGCATTAGAACTCCTGTAAACTCGTGTTTTGTTTGCACCTTCGCTTTGACGAAGAAGCACCTCCTGTGCGCACTTACTTTGGCATAAGCGCTTTCACATCAGTGTGGGAGTTTTTTGCTCATCTTTACGCTGGTACGAAAACAGCCCTTGCGCATAACTGACTACATACACAAGCTACCTCTTCGCTCACCTAAATCAGCAAAAGAGTAGCTCTCGTGCTCCCTTACTTTGACACATGAGTAGGGTTGGCCAGAACCGTATATGCACAACGTATATGGCCGTATGCTTGGGGAACATGAGTATAGGGTTGGCCAAAGTCGTATACGTACACCGTATATGACCGTATGTTGGTAATTTTCCTGCCAAAATACCGTATATACACCGTGTGTATATACATGGTGTGTGGCCAACACTACGCATGAGCTCCCTCATTCGCTCACCTACATCGGCACGTGAGCACTACCTTTTTTTGCTTTTTTACATCAACGAAGGAGCGGTCACATGAGCACTAGAGCCTTCTCTGTTTCTACTCTCATGGCATAGGAGCAGCCTTTTGCTCGGCTGCATTTTGCCATAAGCCTTTGCTTCTTGGCCTTTTGGCATACAAGCAGCCTTTTGCTCGGCTGCATTTTGCCAGAAGCCTTTACTTCTTGGCCTTTTGGCATACAAGCAGCCTTTTGCTCACCTGCATTTTGCCAGAAGCCTCTACAATATCCTCCCCTGTCGTGACCCCATCAAAGTGGGGCTCTGCATCAATGTTGAACAGGTACGGGTGGTTGCACACCTGCAACCGAGTTTGTGTGTTGTTGTGTATGTGTGTGCGCATGTGTGTGTATGTGTGTGTGTGTATGTGCGTGTGTGTGAGTGTGTGTCCTTGTAAGGATTGGGACTTGGCAAAAATGTTGAACAGGTACGGGTGGTTGCACACCTGCAAGCGTGTGTGTTGTGTGTGTGTGTGTGTGTGTGTGTGTGTGTGTTTGTGCGTGTACGTGACCCTGTAAAATTGGGCCTTTGCGTTGACGTTGGACAAGTAGAGAGATTGCACCCCTACAGACGTGTGTTTAGGTGTGTGTGTGTATGTGCATGTGTGCAAGCAGTTTGGCGGCTCAGCGTCATTGGGCAAATATTGAGGGCGTTAAGTTAGTTACAACTTCAAAAGCTGTCACACCTTGCACATCTGCATAAACAGATTAATCATGTGATTTCAGTGCCTCATTCATACATATATGCGCACACACGTACGCACACGTGCACACGTGCACACATACTCACACACACATGCATTCACACGCGCACCTGTACACATGTGGACATGCACTTGTACACACACGCTTACTCACATATACAAGCAGTCACACCTTGCGCAGCTGTGCATGAGGAGGTTCAACTGCCTCACACACACACATACACACACACGCAACCCCACATGCATTCACACGCAACCCCACATGCATTAACATGTGCACGCTTACACACATATACGAGCAAACACACCTTGCGCAGCTGCATGAGCAAGTTCATCATGCGGTTCCAGTGACTTGTGGGTCCTGCCGGACGTGAGCCGTCTTCTCCATCTGTGCAAATGATGGATGATATGTAGGGTTGACCAGGACCATAATAAAAAATTTTAGTTCGTTTTTTTGGGAGCAAGGGTTTGATGATAAAGTTTGTGAAAGTTCTAGAACCCTTGAATTATTCGAGCAGTTTGATGTGCAATTTCGAAAATGGAGGACTTTGCCGGTATCTGTGGTCATACTCGTCCATAAAATGCTTGTATAGTTTAGAATGTATGTAATGTATTCAGATTTATGAGTGGACAAAAAATCATTCATTCATGGTGTCTGTCATTGTACTGTAAGAAAATTTCAAAACTTTTTAGCGGGCCACCCACTGGGTCTTTATGTCTGCTTCTTTTGTAGGAATGTGAAGAAAAATTTAGCTATCAAACGCAACTTTCAGGTCTCAACATGGTGAAGGGAAAAGGGGGGTTCGGGCAAAATTGGCTTATTGGGACTTTTTGGCTGGCAAAGGGGTGGGCCGTTCATAGGGGACAGCCAGCAGTACAATGATTGTACCTGAGAAACTGCAGAAAAATTGCGTGTAATTATGCAAACTATACACGACCTTCACCAAAACACTTGATTTATGCATTTTAACACACACACCACATACTACGCGTGCACACACACACCGCATACTACGCATGCACACCTGCACGTGCACCCCATCGCCCTCTCCCTCTTCCCCTGCCCCTTCCTCTGCCTCGTCCTGACCCTGACCCCGCGTCTGGCATGCCCAAGGCATCAGAACTGCTCAATGCACCTGTGTATGTGAGTGTGTATGTGAGTGTGTGTGTGCGTGTGTGTATGTGTGCACGTGCGTACTTGCATATCTCTGTACCGCTGAAATCATTAAGCTACATTGAGCTGATGTGCAGCCTGTTAAATATTGACCAACTTGAGTGATTCAAACCAACACACCAACACTGAATGATTCAAATTAACACACCAACACTGAATGATTCAAATTAACACACCAACACCGAATGATTCAAACTAACACACCAACACTGAATGATTCAAATTAACACACCAACACTGAATGATTCAAATTAACACACCAACACCGAATGGTTCAAACTAACACACCAACACTGAATGATTCAAATTAACACACCAACACCGAATGATTCAAATTAACACACCAACACCGAATGATTCAAACTAACACACCAACACTGAATGATTCAAATTAACACACCAACACCGAATGATTCAAATTACACACCAACACTGAATGATTCAAATTACACACCAGCACTGAATGATTGAAATTACACACCGACACTGAATGATCTAAATTAACACACCAACACTGACTTACTTGGGTCAGGCATTGTTGCAGCAGAGGGGCCCTTAATGGCCATTTTTTTGGCCCTTATGTGCGCAACCTCACACACACTGACAATCCACACTCAACCAATCAAACCAACAGCACAAGCACTGGCGTTCCTCAATCAAACATCGTTGCAATTACAAAGGAGCCTCCAATGGTTGTTTACATGGCCCTTGTGTGCCCAGCATCTGTTCCCACTGGATCAATAGAAATAACAGACCCACACTAACGCACTTGGATCAGGCATTGTCGCGGCAGAGGGGCCCCCAATGAGCTTGATCTGCCCCTTGTGTGCGGCATCTGCTTCCACCGAGCGCAGCAGCTCGCAGTCGCGCAGCAGCAGGCGGCGGTACCAGAACTGCAGGCAACGTGATATGGATGTAGGCAACGTGATATGGACGTAGGCAATGTGATATGGACGTAGGCAATGAAGTTTGAATCACATGCTTAACAGCCGAATATTTATGCAGTGCCCGTCTCTGGAAAGCGCAGCAGCAGGCAGCAACATTTTTTTGAATTGCCCCCCATGCATAAAAACACATGCACATGCACGTGACGTCCATCACCTGCTGGAGATAGCTGGTGCGCGTTTCAATTCAAAGTGGAGGTAAGATTTCACATTGTTTTACTCATAACTCATGACACACACCCACACTCACTTAAAACTTACATCCAAACACACGCACACACAGACACACATACACAAACATAAAATCATACACACACAAGAACAATGCTCATTGAGATCGTAAACACACCGTCTGAAACTCGCTCAGAGGGCAATTGATACGAGTCTCCACTTTTGGTGGCAGCCGGCTTTCGACCTCGCTCTTCACACGACGGAGCAAGAAAGGGCGCAGCAGGTAGTGTGCCGCGTCCAGCTTGTTGGCGTCAATCACACCCGTGCCCTGTGTTTGTGCACGTGTGCGTTTGTGAGTGCTGTGAGTGCGCACTGCTGTGTGTGTGTTTGTGCATGTGTGTGCGCGTGTGTTTTGTGCTACAGATGTTTTATTGCTACTACCCTCTCCATTACTACCCTCTCCGTTACTACCCTCTCCATTACTACCCTCTCCGTTACTACCCTCTCCATTACTACCCTCTCCGTTTCTACCCTCTCCATTACTACCTTCTCCATTTCTATCCTCTCCATCACCGCCCTCTCCGTTACTACCCTCTCTGTTACTACCTTCTCCGTTACTACCTTCTCCGTTACTACCTTCACCATCACTACCCTCTCCATTTCTATCCTCTCCGTTACTACCCTCTCTGTTTCTACCTTCTCTATTACTAACCTCTCCATTATTACCCTCTCCGTTACTACCCTCTCCGTTACTATCCCTGATGTCTGCAAGAAAGCCGTTTATGTAACAGACGCTGCACATACGACCTATACACACACACTTACCAGGTTGAAGGCCCTGTCAAATGCCGCAGAGTCAGTGAAGACGTCAGGGAACATGAAGTTCAAAAGGGAGTACAGCTCGTGCAGGTTGTTCTGCACAGGGGTGCCTGCGGTTGGTTAATTATTAAATTAGTTATTTCCTAAATAATTTATTTTATTCCTAATTTTGGAGCCAGGTTGAGTGCAGGAGATCAAAATGTAGGTCAAAACGCATTGAAAGTGAAGGCAGTGCAGCGTGTGCAGGGTGTTCTACACGGGGGGGCCTGCAGTTGGTATAGGATTTTGGAGTCGAGTGGAGTGCAAGAGCAGGTGACAAATCCAATTCAAGTGTCGGGAGCACAGCTGGTGTAGGCTGTTATATTTGTTAGGTCCATGAGCCTTAACACTGAAGCGAGACGAGAGTCAGTGCAGGGGTTGAATATTAAGTATCTGAGTGTTTGAATTCAATTAAACATGAATTGAGTTTTAAAAAGAGCACCAAACTTGGAGCATGATGTCGTGGGTGCGGTTGGCGTAGCGCACGCCTTGACTACTGTCTGTCAGGGTTGGTATACAGTAAGAGTATACAGTGGGTTGGAATACAGTAAGAGTATACAGTGGGTTGGTATACAGTATGAGTAGTTGGTATACAGTAAGAGTATACAGTGGGTTGGTATACAGTATGAGTAGTTTGTATACAGTAAGAGTATACAGTGGGTTGGTACACTGTATGAGTAGTTAGTATACAATGAGTATACAGTGGGTTGGTATACAGTAAGAGTAGTTGATGGATCGGTACAGTAAGTGTTGGTATACAGTAGAAGTAGTTGGTATACAGTAAGAGTATACAGTTGGTTGGTATACAGTAAGAGTGGTCACGAGTGGTTGTAAAAAAGGGCACCTACCTGTGAGCATGATGACGTGGCTGCGGTTGACTTGGCGCATGCCTTGGCTAATGAGGGCGTCCTCGTTCTTTACACGGTGCCCCTCATCCAGGATCAGGTACCTGTGCACGTGTGTGTATGTTCAATGTATGTATGTGTGTTTGTATTCGTATGTGTAATGTGTGTGTACGTGTACGTGCGTGAATGTGAATGTGTGTATGTGCTTGTTTGCGTACGTACGCGTGCGTCATTCTCTTTAATTAATCACAAAAACCACGCAGACAAGTGTTTGATCTTCAGTGCATCCTAGCCTGGCCACACGCTGAAAATGAACAGTGGTAAAAAAGACCCAACTACAAAATTCTCCGACACGTGCGTCCGGTGATGGAACAGACCCACCTAGAAAATTTCTCTGACACGTGCGACCTTACATACTCGTGCATTACAGTCTACGGCAACTTCCTGCCACACGGCTCTTTACAGCACGTTGCTTAAGTAGAGGATCAATGAAAAATCCCACACCCACGCCCACAGCCACGCCCACACCCACGCCCACAGCCACAGCCACACCTACACCCAAACACCGGCACTGGCACCTGCACACACACACACACACATAACCGCACCCATACCCAAGCACTGACATCGACACACCCACACCCATTCAGTACTCACCTCCACCAGATCGTCTTCTTCAGCGCGTCACCAAAGTGAATGGAGTTCACCATGTCATACGTGGTCACTGCAACGTCAAAGGAGCTGGGGTTGGACAGCACCTCCTGGCGCAGGCGCTTGCGTTCGCCTGAGCGGGCAGGGATACACACATGCTACATTTACACACACCGTGACAAAGCATCAGAAGGCCGATACAAGCAACATTTGGTGCGACAACACCCCCTGGCGCAGGCGCTTGCTCACCTGATTGAGGCAAGTGAGCAAAAAATCACGGTTGGTTAAAGACAATGTGTGTGTAGGGTTGGCCAGAACCGTATACATACATCGTATATGACCGTATATTTGGTGACTTCCCTGCTAAAAGTACCGTATATACCCCGTGTATATATATGTATACATGTACATATATATATGGTTGTGGCCGATTCTACACGTCAGCAAAAAAACACAATTGGTTTAGGTCAATGTGTGTGTGTCATGGAGGACATGCTATGAGCCAAAGCCTCCTTTGCAAACACACAAACATTCACAAATCAATGCCGCCACAAAAGAAATCTCACGCTCGACGCGTGTCGGGGTTAGTTGCACGCACACACACACGCACACGCACATAAACACACACGCACACGCACACACCTTCACACGCACATAAACACACACACACACGCACACACCTGCACACGCACATAAACACACACATTTCACCTCGCTAATGTCACCTCAAGAACTCCAAGTTGGCATTGCAAAGAGTAACAAGTGGCAAAACAGAATGGATGCAGCACGAGCCAATCATACAAAAAAGCAATCCTTGCTAACGCGAATGGGCACAACACACTGCAAACCCACAAATTTACAACACAGAAGCACACACACATTGCCACCGCACACATCGTCGTCACCATACACACCCTTTTTGTTGACGTGGATGCGCACGGCACACTGCAAAAGCCACATATTTACAACACAGAAGCACAAATACACACATTGCCACCACAAACAGTGTCGCCACCACACGCACCGTGGTCTAAACCACACACTCATCGTTGACGTGGATGCGCACGGCACACTGCAAAATCCACATATTCACAACACAGCACACACACACAGTGTTGCCACCGCACGCATCGTCGTCGTCACCACGCACCCTCATCATTGACATGGATGCGCACGACACGCATCTCAGGGGCAAAGCGCTTGAACTCCTGGATCCAGTTGGGCAGAACAGAGAGGGGCACCACCACCAAATGGGGGCCAGGTACGCGACGGTCGAACTTAAGATAGGCCTGTGTGTTTGTGTGTTTGTGTGTGTGTATGTGTGTGTGTGTGTGTGCATTTGTGTACACATCTGAGTGTGTATGTGTGCGCAGGCTGAGGCACCAATAAGATTTTTGAAACATGACATTCAGTAGTTGAGCTTTAGCACACGCACTCACACATGCAGACACACACGTGACGCATAGGATCTTGCCTGACTCTTCAATAATGAAACACTGGATTAAAAAAATCAATCTTCTTGACACCGGAAAGACGGTTGCACCAGTATGCATGCTAGCCTCGCACGCACATAGTTGTGCTCATCTTCCTGCCAGAAGAAATCCCGTCAGATCATAAGCACCTGACCAGCATCAACTGCTTGACCTATACGATCATATTACGGCATGCCTGTCATGTGCTCTGTCAAGTTATGCGTCACCAGGACCCAGCACCAGACTTGGATTGTCCAGACCGATCACAGCATTTACAAGAATGGAGCGTGCGGAGCAGGCAAACAACTCACCAGGGAACATCCTTACATTGTCCAAACCGATCACAGCATTTACAAGAATGGAGCATGCGGAGCAGGCAAACAACTCACCAGGGAACATCCTTACATTGTCCAAACCAATCACAGCAGTTACAAGAATGGAGCTTGCGGAGCAGGCAAACAACTCAACAGGGAACATCCTTACATTGTCCAAACCAATCACAGCAGTTACAAGAATGGAGCATGCGGAGCAGGCTAACAACCCACCAGGAACATCCTTACATTGTCCAATTTTATAAAGCTCGAATTATTGCACAGCATGCATGTATCTGAAAACACGCAGCCTCCGTTCAAGGCTGGGGCGTGCACAAAAGACGCTCCAGCCTCGTACTATGTCGCCTGGACCCAGCATCAGACTTGGATCATCAATCAATCATAGCATTTGCATGGCTGGAGCGTGCGGAGCAGGCCGACGGCGTACCAGGAAGGAGATGGTCATCAAGGTCTTGCCCAGCCCCATTTCGTCCGCAAGGATGGCATTGAGGCCGTGGTCGTACTGCTTCACTAGCCACTGCAAATAAGTTAGGGTTGATAACTTTTAGGTCTACTGTCTGTGAGCAGTTTGAGGTTTGGGGTGTGGCATCGAGGCTGTGGTTGTACTGCTTTGAGCCACTGCAAAACAGATAAGAGATAAGAGCGAGAAGTACTTTTTGTGAGCAGAGCAGTCTGAAGGTTACAGTGTGGCATTAAGGCCATTATCATACTGCTTCACCAGCCCACTGCAAGAAGGGAAGAGGTGACGTGATTTTCAGAATACTGTTGTGAGCAGTCTGAAGTTTCGAGTGTGCCATTACGGCCGTGGTCGAACTGCTTCAACAACCACTGCAAATTAGATGGGGATGATGTGATTTTGAAGCAATGTTTGCATGCCTGTCTGACTTCAATAAGGAGGGCATTGAGGTTGTGGAAGCCCTTGCTCGTTGGTCTGGCCTAGAACACTAAATCTGGTGCAGCATGTCAGCAGTCTGGGTGGTTATAGTTGCGCTGAACCAGATTGTGCCACCCCAAGGATGGTCAAACTATTGAAACATACATTTGCATTAAATTGTCACTTTGCATGCGTGCGTCTGCTTAGCTTGAGTCCACAAACGGAATTTTCCACACATACATTCAAGCGCACTCCACCCAGCTTCTCACCCATCCCTGCCAGCCACACAATCATGCGCACGTACTCTCACACATTACACCCCTTATTTCACTTCACCCCCACCCCTATACCCCCCCCCCAAAACAGTTGCCCACTTACC
>Ga0307968_1002892_pt1:0-12500 | contig 14282 bp, 7 predicted proteins | sample OrgLakmetagen650_FD_201834 | JGI IMG/M metagenome (GOLD analysis project Ga0307968, IMG submission 201834) | Saline water microbial communities from Organic Lake, Antarctica - #650 | ecosystem: Environmental > Aquatic > Non-marine Saline and Alkaline > Saline | place: Antarctica: Organic... | reverse complement strand
ACAGCAGCCTACTACTGTATACAGTCTCATTACCTTACGTGGGATTGCACCTTGGATGAAAGTTTATGAGGCTGTTTTGCTTGCATTAAGCAAAACGACCTCATGAAATTTCATTAGGTGATCTATAAGCCTAGTGATCTATCATTCATGGTGCACTATATAGGAACCCTATGGCGAAGTAATTAACAAAAACTGCAGATCAGATAAGTTGCTGACAACGCCATTTGCGGCGAGCTGAAGCTATCAAATGCAGGCGCAGAACAGTAAAAAAACAGGTGGAACCCCGAGCAAAACGCGCTATAGCTAGCTGCAGTAGCATGAGCACAAAAACGCACCAGACACGGTAGTTGAGGGCGGTGGCGAGCCCGACCCATCCCACATAGGGTGCCATCAGTCCAGAAATGGCAGCTCTGTGCTCAGGAGTCTCTTTAGCCATAACGACAGAGGCAGCGGTGGCCAAGCCCAGCATTGCTGCACAGAGAGGAACCGTGAAAAGGTTGCAAAAAGGTGTAATATTCTGCAAGAATGTGCGCAGGTTTGCAGGCCTTTCACCAAAGGAATGAGTGGACTGATAGGGCAAGAAAATGAGAGGTCTTTGTTATGACACTTCTGGAGGAATGAGTAAATGGAACAGAAAAATTCTAATGTTACAGCAAAGAGGGCCTCCAGACAGAGAACTTGACCAGCTTTTAGTACAGCCACTCCTAGCACTAGTGTGTTAAACAAGAAGGGTCACTCCTAGCACTAATGTATTAAACAAGGAGGGCCTAGCCTAGCAATAGTGTGTTAAACAAGGAGGGCCTTTCTGGCGAGTACCTTGAAGAAAGGCATCTGGGTAAAGGCATGGGCTGACAGATAGGCTGCCCGTCCCGCTCATTTTGTTGCAAGCAAAAATAGGCGGAGAACGGAAAATAACCAAACCATGTAACCAAACCATGTGCACACCTGCGGAGTCTGCCAACGCGATGTCTGGGCGCTTTGCAATGAAGAACAGGGGCTGCCAGGCCAGGTTGAGGGCGAGCTGCACGCCATACAGTGCGAGGGGGACGCGCCTTTCACCTGCAGGCAGACACAGGAATAGTGTTACGAAAGCACGCGGCGTGCAAGGTACGTGTGAAGTACTGTGCATAAGATTAACAGAGCCGGCAGAAGTTGATTACATCCATATGACCTGCATTTTTGGCGATGGCGTATTACACAGGTCCAGGGGAGATAGCAAACTCCCAACTACGAGGTTGAAACGAAGCTGAAAGTTGATAAATAAAAAGGAAGCAAGAGAGGCAGGCTGGAAGCGGTAACAGAAAAGTAGGGGGGACAACCAGGGTGATAAGATAAGGGCAAAACGTAAACGAGAAGGTCAAGCACGGGAAAGACAGAAGGAAGGAAAGCCTGCGTACTTTGGTGCCCACGTAAAAAGAACAAGGATTAGGATGATAGGGCTAGTAAAGAGCCTGAATGCCAATTTATTGCTAGCATAGTAACGTTGATAATGAGTATGATGCAGATTGTGGTCCATTGCAAGGAGCGCCTTCAGCCGATAAAAAACACGGGCTGCCAGGCCCTCAGGTTGCAGCTCAGCTCGCAGCCAAATATCCTGCTGCCCTTATCGCAAGCACAAGCCAGCCCAGGATGAAACATTACTAAAAAGGTGAATCCGACAGATGCCATTTCTGTACTTTGTGCGATACAAATATTTAGGGTTGGCCAGAACCGTATATATATACACCGTATATGACCGTATATTTGGTGATTTTCCTGCCAAAATTACCGTATATAAGCAGGATATATATAGTTTTGGCCAAACCTAAATATATTCACGTAATACAGGAATGCGACGAGCAGGAAGGCAGGTTTCTGCCGCCTCAGACGCACGCCGTCAATGCCTACCTCCAACCGTATAACAATCAAATTGGGCCGCATGATACTGATCTTACCAGACCACATGATTATATTCTAGTCACGTGAACCATTTTACACGGTGTAGGCAATAAGGATAATCTTGACAGGGAAATATATACATGTTTCCGGCCATTCGTGCAGTTCTGACCAAACCTTCCTTACTCCCAAATGCACAAAAAAATCTGTGTGCAAGTGCTGAGTCATGGAGCACTCCTACACGATTTCGACCACTCTATCAGCTCTGCCCAGCTGCTGCTGCTGCTGGATGCTAATCTGTAACGTGCAGGTGAAGTGGTTTCCCTCAAAACAAATAGTCCACCAAGTTTGTACAATACATATGGGAGAACATAAGCTTACATCTTGAATATACCTTCTACAACGCGCTGCTACAGTGTGGCAGTGTATTTCAGTGTCGGCCAAACTGTAGCAGCACGTTGTGAAAGGCATACTCGAGATGCAAGGTTGGGAATCACATTCCTCTATACATCACCATGTTCGTCCCCCCTCATGTGCTTGCGACTCAAAAGCAGGGGCTCCAGAGTTCAAGAGCATGCTTTTAGGACGATAATGCTCTGATAAAAACTGCGTGCCCCCGGGATCTTACACGAACGTAACGGTGAGCGGTCCCCTGACCAAAGCTCAGTACCAATGTAGCAGCGCGTTGTGAAAGGCATACTCGAGGTGTCAGATTAGGAATTGTACTTCTATATGTATCTTTAGATTTGGGACGTCCTCTCTCCCTTTTTTTCCCACTGTAGTGCGCACAATGTTGAGGGGTCGCGGCTGATGGGAGTGATTAATATAATACAACGTAAGCGAGCAGCCATCATCACATAACAGGCACATACGTCCCTTGGAGACAACCTTTTAACTTCTTCATCTAGTATGCCATTGGGAGAAAACATACTATAGTATGCCGTCGGGAGGAAAAGATGACACGCTGAACAGAGAAAAAATTGCGTCCAATTTGATCCTCCACACATAGCCACGACGCCATCCACGCTAAACAGGAGGAAAAGTGCGCACCCTCTTTGTTCTTCCACACAAGCCACGACGCCACGCCTTGGCCGGTGTACAGGACTGCCCAGACAGGTCCGAACAGCCAATTGGGTGGCGTCCTGCAGGAGATGTAGAGCAGGAACAGGGCGTGCGGAGGAAGTGACTGGTAAACAATGTTAAAAGTGCCTGCAGGAGTCTCCTGCCAGGAGATGTAGAGCAGGAACAGAGCGTGCCCAGGAAGTGTCAGGTAAACAAAGTTAAGTGTCTATCATCAGTACATGCCCCTGGCACGGTCCCACAACAGGGCTTCGTTTACAAAATCTTGCCCTCTCAAAACTTTAGAATTGAACGCACCCAATAAGAAGGAACAGCCACCAACCAACAATTATCACGTACGCCCCCTCTAGACGATCCAAACCTTAATTGATTGGGCAAAGATAGCCGCGTTTCATTCTTCCCCGAGGACATATCACTATACATTGTTGGGTTCTACCGGATTACCTGAAATAGTGCTTCCTGATTATTTCTCGTACGCAAATGATCCGTGCAGAGATCGGGTAGGTTGCTCAGAGGAAGACAGAATGCACGCATTTTACATGCGCAAATATTCAAGTTGAGAGACCCTTCCTCACCCAATGTCACCTCTGAGGTGAGCATCGTCAGTCCCAACTATTGCGATCTCAGAGGCATTGGGCAAAAAGGGTCAGGCAATGCACTCACCATTTGGGTTTGCGCAGCTTCGTGTACCTGCACAATGAGACCACAAAAGCGGTGACGCAATAATCAGATCGAGTGCTGATCAACACGCAGTTCCACATTGCTTCACGCTTGGTAAATCACGTAAGTAAGTACTCTGTACGTAGAACTACTCTGTCCATAAGGATACCTCTTACTCACCAGTTCTTGATGCGTGGAGCTGACAGTGCCCCAATCAGGCCTCCTGCCGCAAGAGGGCCTCCACACGCAATAGCCTAGGGACAACATACCACCAATGTGCGTGCCAGTGGACGTATGTAATCTTTACAGTGCCTCTGTGGTAGCTATGCCTCTGGATCTGGGAAAGTGGTGTTCAAATTACCGCAGCGGGGCACACAACTCACAATGGATACAACGTCCTCTCGTCTCACGTTGCCCATCTCTTCGCGGTGTTCAAATGCGTCACGAAAATAATTAAAAATTTAGGGTTTCATCAAAAAAGCTCGGGTTAGAGCTGGCTAAAGAGAAAGAACAAAAATGAAGAAATGACTAAGCAGGTGAGACGAGAGAACACACAATACACGCACACAAATGCACACGCACACACATACGTACACGCACACTCGCACTCACAGACGCATACACACACACACACACACACACACACACAGACACACACACACACACACACACACACACACACACACACACACACACACACACACACACACACACCCACACACACACACACACACACACACACACACACACACACACACACACACACACACACACACACACACACACAACACACACACACACACACACACACACACACACACACTCACACACACGCACGCACACACGCACGCACGCACGCACGCACACACGCACGCACGCACGCACGTACACACACACGCACACATACGCACGCACGCACGCGCAGAGGTTTCCAGCCAGCCTCGGCCTGCTCATCCTCTCCCTGCTCTGCTTCTGTGCCTACCGCGCTGCTGTCACCCAGCACGGAGCAAGAGGGGCGAGCGACTCAAAGCCATTATTAGATGATGCTGCACTGCTCAAAAGCTCAAAATCTCAGCAGCTCCCTGCCGCAGCAAAGCGAGCGGACGCACACCTTGCACACACCATGGCGATGATGCCCATGTACTTTGTACGTTGTGTCATGCCCAGACTATGGTTTGCGTGTCACGTGCCTTGTAATTTTTAACGCCCCCTCTATGTGTAGTTTACAGAAGCACTAAACCAAAAGGACCAAACCAGTTCCGGTGCGCACTCTGCACACTTGCAACTCTAACGTTGCAATATACCTTGAAAAGTAGATGCTTGAGGTTCCAGTGGGTGGGATGGCCTGATATACATTGCTTTCGTGTTGGCTGAGCCTGTGATCACTGCCTGACCTGTTTTGAATGTGTGCGGTATGGACCAAAACGTGGAAGCCTGTCATGACTTAGCTTCCAGTGGGTGGGATGGCCTGATATACATCGCTTTCGTGTTGGCTGAGCCTGTCATGATAAAGAGCCATGAGAGCCAATGACGGATGGGCTACAGAGTTTGGCCTAGGGAGAGGGAATCGTGCTATCTTTTACGTAAGGTTACGAAGGATGCCTTGTAATCAATGCCTTCATGCCGTTTCAAATGTGGGATGTGGCTTTCCCTTGCATCGTGCCGTTTCATATGTGGGATGTGTAGGGTTAGCCAGAACCATATATATACGGTGTATATATGGTGTTATTGGCAGGGAAATCACCAAATATACGGTCATATACGGTGCATATATACGGTTCTGGCCAACCCTAGGGATGTGGCTTTCCCTTGCATTCGGCCAGCAACCGGTAGTATGTCCCAGCTTGTTATGCTGTCATAGTTGGCAGGTCGAGACAAATGTGCAAATGTAACACCTGCATGATGCATGATGCACGATGGGCGCGTGCAAGCACGTGCACGCTCACACAAAGACACACACAGTCACACACACACACACACACACACACGCACACACACGCACGCATACACTCACTCACACTCACATACACTCACACATCACACATACACTCCCAAGCATGCTACCTCACTTCCTCTTGTGCATCAAGAATTGAGCAGCTTCTCTTTTGTATACGCAGGTGAACTCATACCATGCTACGCTGTGGTTTCAAAGTTTCAAAACGGACAGCCCTCTGTCGTACGGGCTTGCCTGTTGCTTCTTGGTACGTTTTGCCCATTGTTCGTAGTGGCTGTAGGTGTGTTGACTGCTTCCTGGTATGCCGTGCCCTTTGTTGGTGGCGGCTCTTAGTGTGTTGGGTGCGGTTGCTTCTTGGTATGTCTTCTTTTTTATTGGCGGCTCTTAGTGTGCTGGTGTGATTGCTCTTTAGCATGTGTGCTTTTTGTTGGTGGTGGCATTCAGTGCGTTGGTATGGCGTTCGAAGCATGGTGGTGTAGAGCTCGATATGTGTGCCCTTTGTTGGTGGTGGCTCTTAAGTGTGTTGGTGTGGTGTCTGCAGCATGCTGGTGCACAGCTTGGCATGTGTGCTTTTCGTTGGTGTTGGCCTTTAAGTGTGTTGGTGTGGTGTCTGCAGCATGCTGGTGCACAGCTTGGCATGTGTGCTTTTTGTTGGTGGTGGCATTTAGTGCGTTGGTGTGGTGTTCAAAGCATAATGGTGTAGAGCTCGATATGTGTGCCCTTTGTTGTGCTGGTGTGGTGTCTGCAGCATGCTGGTGCAGAGCTGAATTTGCTCTGGTGGTGGCTCTTGGTTTGTGCCTATGGTATCTGTCCAGAGTCACTTTGTGTGTTGATGTAGTACATGGTGCAATTACTTGGTCTTTTTTTGTGTGTGTTCTCTGCTTTGGTGGTTCTTGGTGCGTGCTTGAGTGTGGCGTGGTGGATTCTGGAGTGTATGCTCTGTCTGCCCTGGCGGTGGCTCTTGGTGTATGTGTATGTGCTCTTTTATGCCCTGGCGGTGTATGCTCTGTCTGCCCAGGCGGTGTATGCTCTGTCTGCCCTGGCGGTGGCTCTTGGTGCATGTGTATGTGCTCTGTTATGCCTGACGGTGTATGCTCTGTCTGCCCTGGCGGTGGCTCTTGGTGTATGTGCTCTGTTATGCGTTGCCCTGCTACAGCAACAACAACAGTGCTGTTTACTCAATGCTGCAAAGCATCTCTTAAATTGATTAGGTAAGGTAAGGTTACATCGCTATCAGTGTTGTGCACCTGACACTTGACGGCGTCAATGGTAAATGACGCTGACGGCGTAATTCATGTCAAATTGACGGTGAAAATAGTAAATTACGCCGTCAATCGTCAGAGTTTAGTGACGGTAACGTCGTTAGTTACGATCGTTATTTACGGTGCCATTTTGGAATGACGCCGTATGTGCACAACACTGATCGCTGTATATGTATATATGCCTCTGGGGGGCATCTGAGATCAATGGGGCAATTCAAATTGATGAAGTTGCCCCATTGATCATGCCGAAATCTTAGTGATCACATCAAATCACACGCATGCACATACCCCCACAAGGGCGCACAAGCCTCGTGTGTCGCTCACAGGTTTGTGAGTGTACTCTCACACTTACAAACATGAGTTCACTCACTCACCCACTTACACACGCACACACGCACACACGCACGCGCGCACGCCTCTTGTGTTGCTCTCAGGTTTGTTTTGCAATTGCGCATGAGGCGCTTGCATCACAACGCTCCCTGTTCGTCAGCAAGCTGGGACGGGAGTAAGTGCAAATTTTTTATATGTGTGTTTGGTGGTGTGTGTGTGGTGGTGTGTGTGTGTGGTGGTGTGTGTGTGGTGGTGTGTGATTGGTGGTGTGTGTGTGTGCGTGCGTGTGTGTGCGTGTGTGTGCGTGTTTGTGTGTGTCTGTGTGTGTGTGTTTGTGTGTGTGCGTGCGTGCGTGCGCGTGTATGTGCGTGTGTGCGTGTGTGCATGCGTGCTTGTATATTTGTGTTTGTGTGAGTGTGTGCGTGTGTAATTTTGAGTGTCTACTCTGTGTGAGCATGCCCAATAGAGCACCATAATCGCATGCAGCTGACACTGCACCTTGTTACACTGCACCTTGTTACACTGCACCTTGTTACACTGCACACACTGCACCTTGTTACACTGCACCTTGTTACCCTTCACAAAACAAGCACGAGCGTGGACGTGAAAAGGCACAGCGGTAAATAATCAGACAGAGCAACGCATAGACTGTTTCATTCCGTGTTATTCTGCCCTGTTTTTTGGTCACGGTGTGAACACGTATGTGTGCGCTTCCGCCGTCCTGTTCTCACAGGCCAAAACCTCGCAAGCTGCTCTTGATCGAAAAGCTCCAGCTGGCCGCGCTATACAGCCTGAACATGGCTTCTTCGTACCTGCTGATGCTGGCAGTGATGACGTATAATACAGGGTAAGTTGTGCTGCGTGGTCATTGTTGAGGTACATATCGCATTTGCTTGCCGAACGCGTTTGCTTGCCAATCATGTGTAAGACATCCGATATATACCTCAACAGTCAGGTCACACGTGCTTAAATGCTGATGCTGGCAGTGATGTCGTATAACACAGGTGGATTACGTAAAACACAGGGTGGGTGATGTACTGCACAGGGTGGGTGATGTACAGCACAGGGTGGGTTGCGCATAACATAGGGTGGGTGACGTATAACACAGGGTGGGTGATGTACAGCACAGTTTGGGTTGCGCATAAAAAAGGGTGGGTGACGTATAGCACAGGGTGAGTGATGTACAGCACAGTTTGGGTTGCGCATAACACAGGGTGGGTGACGTATAACACAGGGTGGGTGGTGTACAGCACAGTTTGGGTTGCGCATAACATAGGGTGGGTGACGTATAACACAGGGTGGGTGATGTACAGCACAGTTGGGTTGCGCATAACATAGGGTGGGTGATGTACTGTACAGGGTGGGTTGCGCATAAAAATAGGGTGGGTGACATATAACACAGGGTGAGTGATGTACAGCACAGGATGGGTGATGTACAGCACAGGGTGGGTTGCGCATAACATAGAGTGGGTGACGTATAAGTTATATGGTATAACACAGGGTGGGTTTTGTTGCGTGATCAGGTCAGGCTTGTCTTGCAAAGGTTTTAATGCACACACAGAACAACAGCACTTGACAGCAGCAACAGCCTCCGTTCGCGTAAGTTACGCTGGAGGTAGTCCGGCAGGCACAGCCTCCGTTTGCATAAGTAATGCTGGAGCTAGTCCGGCAGACACAGCCTCCGTTTGCGTGATTAACGCTGGAGGTAGTCCGGCAGCATCAGCCTCCGTTCGTTCGCGTAAGTAGCGCTGGAGCTAGTCCAGCAGCAACAGCCTCCGTTTGCGAAAGTAATGCTAGCGGTGTGGTTGCCCCTAACTTTTGGATCTCAGAGATTGTTGTTTGATTTTTTGTTCTTAGTTCAGTTTGTCGCGACAGTCACTTGATTCTTACTTTCGATGCTGGTCCACACGTGACAAAATCTTGTCAAATGATTCAAGGGTCTGGATCTTGTCAAAGAAGGGGGGCACACAGGCTTTTGGTGGGCTCAGGGCATAAGCAAAAGTAAACAATCCAATGCGCAAAAGCAAACAATAGAGGCACGCCCTTTGATTGAGAACGTGCTCTAAAGTAGGATGTCTTGGGAGTGTGCTGGAACGGTGATTCTGGCTGTTCTTGTATCAACCTTCCACCTTAGAACCTTTTAAAACATCAAACATAAGTAAGCTACGAGCTCGTTACGGCCTAAATTAATCGATTCAACAAGGTTTTACACCAGTATAAAAGGGGAGGTTATCGTTCTTTAAATCTGCCCTGAAATGAAAGGGGGGAGTTTTCTAATGCCACGGCACACGCCCCCCCTGACCCACACTAATTTTTTCCTTTGTGTGTTTTGCGCGGTGGGGGGTTGCCTGGTGCGGGCACCTACGTAATCCCCTCCCTTAATTATGCTGGCTGTGTCATCACTACCAGCGGAGTTTCTTTCTTTTTTCTTTTCTTGCCTAGGTGACAAAGAAACTTCCCGGAAGATTGAAATGCTTGATTTACCGTACGGTACTTATATTACCGCGTACCGCAAACGTTTTTCACTTCCTCCTGGAGTTTCGGGAGCAGTTTAATTATCTAAGTTTCAAGGGCCTCGCGAAGCTCGCATTGGGGTTAATTTCAAGCATGAATGGGGACAGTCTGGGAAAGCCTCCCAAGCCGCCCCTCAAGGGGACAAACAGCTTGGAGGCTGGACCTCTCTTGGGGAGGAAGGACACCAAGAGAAAGGGCGTCTTCAGTCCCTTCACATTTGCATGCACGCACACGTACCCGCACGCACACACGTATACGCACACACACACGCAAGTACATAACGCACGCACACAGATACGTACACAACCGTATACACACGCATGCACGTACACAAAGCACGCACACGTGCGCGCACGCACACACACACGTACGCGCATGCACACAAACATGCACGTACGCGCACACACGCATACATGCGCACGCACGCACTCTACGCGCGTGCATACGCATGTAGGTGCAGCTCAGAGGACCAGAAGGCCCTCGCATAGGCTCGCATTGTGTTTATTAATCAAGTGTTGCCCGTTGCCCCCCTTGCATTCCTCGCATTGGGATTTATTGATTGGTTTTTTTCAAACCTCGTTACGGTGCCGTATGGTACACACTTTTTCCAGATGAATACCGGTCCTGAATACCGGTCCTTAGTTGGGGACACTTTGGTGACGGATTAAAGTAATTTCGACGGCCAGTTTTGTACTTTGGATAAAGTGTGACACCTAGGCAGAGCATTGCATCCAGCTAGTAACCACATAGCTTAATCATGGAAACAGCCGTCACGCCCTCATCATACCAGAAGCATTTGCGTCCAACATGAAATTTGTTGGTTTGAGTAAACAATTAAGAGTTGAAAGTGTGCCAGCTGCTCTAGTTCTGATTTGAGGGGTGCCATATACTGGATCGCTTGCTGCATGTTAAATTTGTTGTCTCAACTTGTGTTGAGGAAAACTCCGAGCAGACTCAAGCTTTATTGGGACATTTCTATGTCGGGTGTAGAAATATATGATCCTTATCACAAGGACTGACTATCTTTGGCTATTTCAGGTAGAAGCATAAGCATTGCACAGCTTTGAGGCATCCATCCACACAAAGCTGTGCTTCAAATGTGGTCGCAGGTTCTGTGTGAGCTGCCTGCTCGGGTTTGGGATAGGCTACTTTATGTTGACCGAGACGGCCGCCGGGTCTAGCGCACAATCAAATGGGGGGGGGTCTGACTTGTCCCAGAGTTTCCTGAGCCGTGGCGATGCGTGCTGTGAAGCCAGTGATACATTGGAACGGACGTAAATTCTTTTAATTTGGTTCGTGAATTCATTAATTTGGTTGTCACTTGTTATAGAATAAGTTGAGGCATACAAAAGACTCCACTCCACTCCACACGACGCAACACAACACAACACAACTTGGTACTTTCCTATTGCTGCTTTTCTGACATATTATTTGTGGCTATATCAGAGGACGCCAGCACACCTGAGTGTTGCTTGCTGATGAGTGCTAGCAAGCGAAACGATTCAAGCGTACGATGATCTCAATTCAATGTAATTTTAAAAGTGTAGAGGAGTATCATACTTTTGATTGAGACCGACTCTGCTAGGTGAACTGCAGCTAAATTGTGCCTTCACCTTCTTCAAAACTAAAGGGGATGCAGCTATGAAAGGACAAAGAACGGTGCTTGAAAAAAAATTAGAAACCCGAAACCCAGCATCATGAGCACACAAATGATCCAACAAGTTCGGCTGAAAACCATACATGTGACAAGAGAAGGGAACCGAGCTTTTGGGCTTGCCCTTATATATGCTACTAGTTGCTAGACGGCTTAAACAGTCCTTCTTGTAGTGCGTTCAGGCAAACTGCTTTTGCGTGTAACCTACAATTGCGCCCTTCCCTGCATTGAAACCCATGGCGTACGCCGTGTTCTTCAAAGTGTTCAGCTGTGACTCTACATCTGCTCTCAGCCGAAGCAACGCATACGTATCCACTCCAGCCGCTGCCTGAGTCAAATCTGAGTTCATCAGAGACTGTGTGACCTGTGCGTGCGTGGAGAGGTGTCCATTGAGCGGTGCAGGACACGACACAACCTCTTTTCCTAATCCATGGCAAAAGTGTTATACACCATCTGCGTTCTTTCTCTAGGTGTAAAACAACAAGGAAAAGCACCGCTGGTCGTGAAGGCACAGCCAGCATGATCAAGGTACGTCCATATGTTCATCACAACCCAATGTTAATCTGAGTATTATGCAACGCAAGGAGCAACTTAATCAATCTGGGTATTATGCAACGCAAGGAGCAACTTAATCAATCTGGGTATTATGCAACGCAAGGAGCAACTTAATCAATCTGAGTATAATGCAACGCAAGGAGCAACTTAATCAATCCGAACCTACTGTATTACAGTAACTGTAACCTTTTGAATGTCACAGAAAGTACTTGAAACTCAAAAGACTCCACCCACCTGCTACCCGACACCAAACCAACACGTTTAATGTGCATAAAAAGCTAGAGTTACCCATCCTACGTCATTTCAAGCTCACTTTCCTCTCACAAACAACAGAGAATGCTCGCTCCACCTCAAGTTGGCCAGATCTTTACACATTACTGTACGCTGAGTCCGTAGTGTGCGTTTAATGCTAGTGCTTGGGTACACACATAAGTTGTATAAATTTATTAAAAATGGTAACGGCCAACCCAGCCATGGTTCTGACAACCACGCACGTCCCCCCCCTGGCATATTGAAAAGGTTAAAAAGAATCAAGGGATCAGGAGGGTTTTGTTTTTGGACGACACGTTTACTTTTTGGGGTGGACACCCCTGAGGGGGGGCCCCCCCCCGGGAGG
>Ga0307968_1002890_pt1 | contig 14287 bp, 16 predicted proteins | sample OrgLakmetagen650_FD_201834 | JGI IMG/M metagenome (GOLD analysis project Ga0307968, IMG submission 201834) | Saline water microbial communities from Organic Lake, Antarctica - #650 | ecosystem: Environmental > Aquatic > Non-marine Saline and Alkaline > Saline | place: Antarctica: Organic Lake... | reverse complement strand
CCCCCCCCACACACACACACATTCACGAAAGCACACATACGAACGAACACACAAATACACACACTTACACACACACTCTCTCTCTCACACACACACACACACACACAAACACACACACACTTACACACACAGACACACAAGCAAGTGTGTGCACACACTCTCACACATACACACACAGGCACGTGCATACTCAGGCTCGCGTACACGTACACACACACACGCACAAACACACGCACAAACACACACATTTACACACATACACACTGACATACACGCACACACATGTGTGCGCACACACTGGTAGGTCACACACACAAAAAACATACACACGCACACACGCACACACATACACATGCACACACACTCCAACACACACACACACACACACTCTCTCTCACACACACACACACACCCACACACACTCTCACACACACACACACACTCTCTCACACACACACACACACACACACACACACACACACACACACACACACACACATGTGTGTGTGTGTGTGTTACCCAGACAGGACGTGTTGGGCTTTACTCTCTGTTCTCCGCTTTTTTGCGACGCTCCCTTCCCTGTCTTTTGTCCAGCTCTTTGCATTTTACCAGAGCAGGAGTGACCATTGTTAAATATGTTAACTGTATACAATGGAAGTATGCCACGCCTATTATCCATACACGTATCTTAATTAGTCTCACTGGCAGGGCAAGAGTGGTAAAGGTTGTCTCCCTTACTGTTCCTGCAGAGTTTGGGACCTGAGCTCGGGGGAGTGCACGGCCCTGTTGGAGGGGCACAGTGATGCAGTACAGACCATGGCTGTTAGTGGCTCAACCTGCGCCTCAGCCTCTTTAGACAAAACAGTCAGGTGTGATTGCCATTATAGACTGGCTGCAAGGTTCAGAGGGTCTTCATCTTGTGCTTCCTGTCCGATTGCCGGCAAGCTGTGGGGTGACCATGCTTGCTTCCTTTTATGGTTTATCCACACTCCTCTTCAGATACCCATTGTATGCACCACCACCACCACCACCACCCGTGCTTTTTCAATTCTAGGACTGAATGGACAGGCGCTTTGCGTTCGCCTGTGCTGTGTGCAGGGTATGGGACTGGGGCACAGGGAAGTGCACGGCCGTGCTGGAGGGACACACTCGCGATGTCAGAAGCGTGGCTTTAAGTGAGTCAACCTGTGTCTCTGGCTCTGAGGACAAGACGGTCAGGTGCGCTGGGCTGATATGTAGTGAGTAGTGAGTAATGATTGAGCAGTTGTGCCCTCTGATTTGGGTATGAGGCAGTTTCTTTTACCAACTTTATTTTTGCTTCAGGCTGGGTTCTGCCACCCTAGCAGTTTAAACTAACACATTGAGCAAATAATTTTGTGGAGTTTTAAGGTGAACTTGTTCTAACCACGTTCTCGGAGAGTCCTTGAAAAAAATGGCGTCTCACTTTTTGTTTCTATATAATTGCTTGTTAGGTCGCGTAAGCTACCGTACCGTTTTGAGCTAAGCTGACTTAACTACACTCACTCACAAATATATTGCTAGCTTATTGGTACACCGTTGGTGTGACGGTCTCACACACATTTCCTCCTTGATTTGCACACTTGTGTGGGAAGCGTATAGCACAGATGTGCGTCATAAATTCATAAATTGGCAAGCTGTGGGTGCTATGCTGAAAACCTTTTCAAAACATTTTGTTTTTTTGCAGGGTGTGGGACCTGAGCACACGGAAGTGCACGGCTGTGTTAAAAGGGCACACTGAATGTGTTACCAGCGTGGCTTTGGGCAGCTCAACCTGCGTGTCTGGCTCTTTCGATAAAACGGTCAGGTGCGATTGCTTGATAGGATAGGGATGAAGGATTGGCGTGTCTTCCTATACCTTCTATTTTATGGCTGGCAAGTCATGCGCCATTTTAAATCCCTTTCCTTTTCGCCCAATCGATGCACTCATGCGTCTCTTACTGTAGACTGAATGAGCAGACTTGTCAATGTCTGCCTGTGCCGTGTGCAGGGTGTGGGACCTGAGCACACAGAAGTGCACGGCTGTGTTGAAAGGTCACACTGATTGGATTAACAGCGTGGCCTTGAGTGGCTCAACCTGCGTGTCTGGCTCCGACGACATGACAGTCAGGTGCGCTGAGTTGATTCATAGCAAAATGTGGAATCATGAGCACCTTGAAGCATGGCATGGTTTTGGTACTCCTCATTGATAAGGAATATTTTTGTGGTAAGTTGCTGTGGTGACTAGGGTAGACTGAGTGCAACCACCTGTTGATTGCAATGGAACTTGCACCAAATCGTTTACCCTGATGGACCTCAGTGGCATCATGGTTCTCATAATGCTGTTGGAACACACGGCTCTGCTGTAAGCAGAGCTAGGAACCCTCGTCTACGCCTCGGCTATGTACTGCCCAGCAACTGGCCATTTTTTGGGCTTTTCCAGAGGTCCAGATCATCTTTCTTGCAGAGAAAACACTTCCAGATCAGCATTTACCAGACCTGAGTGACAAGGGACCAGCGCAGCAAAGCAACTCGCAACTCCTCAAAGAGAATCCATAAACACCATCAAATGCGCATGGCACGACGGCCATGTTTGCTTTCTGCACCAGCAATTCAAAGTACAAGATACGTGTGCAATGTGCGTGCAGCATGTAAGGTGTGCAAAGCACAAAGTGCTGGGTGTGCATTGTGCAAATGTCATACAAACGAACTGCGAGCAGTGTTTTTCTGAAACTAGTGTGCTCTGTGCACAAGCTGTGCACGGCACTAATTCTGTTGCACAATGTGCGTGCAGCTTGTGAAGTGTGCAATCCTCAATATGCTCGGTGTGCATTGTGCAAAGTTGTGCAAACTGCTATATGCATTGTGTTTCTGAACCCAGTTTGCTTTGTGCACAAGCTGCGCACAATACCCTATTCAGTGTGCAATGCGTGTGCAGCCAAGGTGTGCAATGCTCAGTGTGCTCGGTGTGCATGTGCAAATGTCATACAAGCGAACTGCGAGCAGTGTTTTTCTGGGACTAGTGTGCTTTGTGCACAAGCTGCGCACAATACCCAATTCAGAGTGCAATGCGTGTGCAGCCAAGGTGTGCAATGCTCAGTGTGCTCGGTGTGCATTGTGTGAATGTCGTGCAAACTGCTATATGCATTGTGTTTCTGGGCCTTGTGCACATGCTGTGTCCAGTGCCCCATCACTGTGCAATGTGCGTGCAGCTTGTAAAGTGTGCAATGCTTAGTATGCTCGGTGTGCATTGTGCAAATAGTGTGCGTATCGCTGTGTGCAAAGCGTTTCTGGGCCAGGTTGCCTTGTGCACATGCTGTGTCCAGTGCCCCATCACTGTGCAATGTGTGTGCAGCTTGTAAGGTCTGCAATGCTCAGTCTGCACGATGCAAATAGTCCCCGCCTAGTGCAAAATGCTGCTCAGTGCCCGCGCCCAAACCCACCCGCCTTCCTCTTGTGTGCAGTGCGTGTCGTGCATAGTGTGTGTGCATTACTCACCAGCGATGGGGCCCACCGTAGCTCCTAGGTCCCGCCGTTCTTCAGCAAAGTGTGTGGTAATCGTGTGAACAGTGTGCTTTTGGCCTAAAAACTGTACAGCCGTGTTTCTATATAATTACTTATGATAAAAGTATGCGCACAGTCCTGCCGATGGGTGAAAAGTTCCGCTGGCCTGACGCCAAGCTCAACAACATTTGTACATACGTAAAGAAGACTTATTATACAAGCATGAATCTCCAGATCTGGACCTGTTAATGTCAAGAGAGTCCATTGTTCACATATATTACCCGAGGGGGGACACTGAGGCGTGAAATGAACACATTTCTCTGATGTTTCTAGGGTATGTGGTATGTGTCCTCTGACCGGCAGTTCTTGGCAAAGCCCCTGTCTGAGGTGTATCCCGCATGAATTCACACGTGCATCCACCCAGCCTCACCCAGGCTGCCCCCGGATCTGAATGTTAGGCTAGCTCCCAAATCAAATCTAAACAAAAGAAGGTTGCCCTAGAGCTGGGGTGATCTGGGTATACATTCATAAACAAGTCTTGGAAACCTTGCGCAAGCCTAGCCAAAAGCAGTACGCGCAGCACGCAGCCCACCTCCCGCTCTGAATCCTGCCCATTGACTCCAGTAATCTTGAGGCAACTGAGCAAGTGACCTATCATGCTTCTTTTTACCATTGAATTACACACACCACACTTCATTAAATTAACCAATACGACTTGAAACCACTACTTTTGTTAAGCTACCAGAGCAAGTGCTCAGATTTTGTCAAGTCGCTCTATGTACAGATTGACAGGACTGAATGCACATGTAGGGCACCTATGCCCTAGATTGAAGCTTTCGAAGGGAGAAGCATACTAATGTACGTATCTAGCCAGCCACTCAAATTGTTTGCTTTGTATCTTGTGCAATATATTTGTTTGTTGGAGGGAGTCCAAATTGCAATACAGAGCTCCAATGCCACGTTGCGAAATTGAAGTGTGTGAGAGTGGAAAAATCAAATGGGCTGGTAATATATACGTGCATTCATGCGAACACTCGTACACACATAAATGCACACACACAAAAATACACAAGTAATATACAATATACACAAAAATGCACACACACATACACACACCAACGCACATATGCTATGTGTACACACAAACACACACACATACACACACACATACACACACGCAACACATACGCACATGTACACATACACGTGCACACACACGCACACACAGACACACTCACACAAATGGACGCACAAACATACACATTCACACGCACAAACATATAAATGGATAAACACACACAAATGCACACTCACACACACATACACACAAAAATACACACACACATACATACACACACACAAACGCTGACGTACACACACATGCACAAGCATGCAAAGGTGCACACAAATATGCACAAATTCATGTACACGTACACGTGTATACACACACTGACACACATGCACACACAAATTCACACAGACACACGCATACACACTTGCACACACACTCAAACGTGCACGCTTACGTGTGCGCACACACGCATACACACACAAACACTCATAAACACACACACATATACGTACACGCTCATACTTGCGCACACACACACACACATACACGCACACACACACACACACACAAATACGCATTCATGCACGAAAGCATACACACAAAACTCACACAAACTCACACGCATACACACACATATACACAAACTTGCATACTCGCGCACACACAAACACACACGCACACATAAAAAAACATGCACACGTACAAAGGTGCACAGACAAACACACAAACACAAACACACGCACATGCACACATACACACATGCACACACACCCAAACACACGCACACACAAATGCATGTACGCACACGCATACATACACACACATTTTCACATACACGCGTGCACACACACACGCACGCACACACAATCTTACACGTAATTGGACGCACAAACATACTCACACATATGCACACGCACGCGCACACACAAATGCATAAACACATACACACAAAGTGCACTCACAACACACAAACACACACGCACAAACACACACACGCAAATGTGCACAAAATACGTATACACATGCACACATGCACACATACGCACGCTCACGCACACACACACACATACACACATACACATACACACACACATACACACTCACAAAACGCTCACACACAAATACGCACACACACAAATGGACATGCATAAACTCACAAATGCAATCACACGCTCGCATACACACACACAAACACGCATACACTCACAAACACACATACATACACACAAATGTACACACACACACACACACACACACTCACACTCGCACACACAAAAGCGCGCGCACACGCAAATGCCACAAATACAAGCGCACACGTGCACACACACATTTATACAGGGTTGGCCAGAACCGTATGCGTATAATTTTATGTATTATACGGTACGGTAGTTTCCAGCCTCCCCTTGCCGTATCCGAATTCTGTATATACGTATTTATACGGCGTATATACGGCAATATACGGCGTATTTCCGTATATACGCCGTATTCTTGCCGTATTTTCTTGGGCACAGAGGGACAGCACCATTTTGGAGTTTGCTGAAGCCAGTGATTGTCGAAGGAGTTACAGATGGGGTGGAGCGGCTGGTATGCAAGCTGAAGTGCATGAAGGGGGGTGGGGGGTTGTGGAAAGCTGCTGGGGCAAGTAGGGGGAAGCATCGCAAGCGATGCTGAAAAGTTGGCGAAGCCTTTTGCGCTGTGAACTGGAAACTTGTGTGTGCTTTGTGCGCGCTTATACATGTGTGTGTGTGTGCGTGCGTGCGTGCGTGCGTGCGTGCGTGCGTGCGTGCGTGTGTGTGTGCGTGTGTGCATGTGTGTGTGCGTGTGTGTGTGCGCTTGTGCGCGTGTGTGCGTGCATGCATGCCTTCAACCTGCTCACATCTGTCAGTTAAACGAATGGAGACTCGCATACTCTCAGAACACGCTCCCATCGATATCGCGTCATTAAACATAAATTTTTAAATACCCTTGCAACTTGATTTGTGGAAATCCGTGCACCCAGTCGTGTGCTTGCATGGAGCAGCGAACTTTCCGTCCCGCCTCTCCTTGGCCCCGGACCCAGCCGGCATACTCAGAAACGTCGCTTTTCCACGCCTGTGCGGTCAGATGATGTTTGGGGGGCATGGGCTGGGCTGAGCGCCAGGCAGCTTCCTCCAGCTACCAAACATTGAGTCACTTCTTTCCACAGCACTGCTCACTGCACCCCTGGTCACCAAAACTTGTATGCCCCGACAAACGAGTTTTCTTGGCCTGCCTGCCAAGTTTCAGACCTGGACGTTGGCTGCGTGGCTCTGGCCAGACCCTGAGTCTCAACTTTTGCAAAACTCGTTCCGGGGTGCGCCCAGCAGCACCACCCCCTGCCCCTCCCCTCCCCCTGACCCCGCAGGGCTGCCTGATTTGTAAGTCTGGGTCACTGTGCAAGTTTTGGGGGCGGGGGGTGCGATGGGCGGGCCTGCGCACACTGACGTGAATAAAACTCGTTTTCACGGTGCGACCAGCAGCACCTCCACCGCCCCTCCCCATCCCTTGACACAGCAGGGCTGCCTAGTTAGTCAGTCTAAGGTACCTTGCAAAGTTTGGGGACAGGGGGTGCGCTGGGCGGGCCTGCGCGCCCTGGTGGGAATTTAGGCGTGAAACATGCCAAACCTAGGGGCTGCGCCCCATGACTGGGGCTTCGCCAAAAAGTAAACCCTTTGAGGTCAGCAAAGGAGCATGCCACAGAGCGAGGGTGCAGGGGGCAAACGTATATACGGTATTTGAAAATACGTATATACGGCATTTGAAAACCTGACATACGGCCTGGCCAACCCTATATATACATATGAAGCACGCACAAATGTATCCACACACATACACATTCAAACGCGCACACACACATTCAAACGCACACACACACACACACACGCAAATACGCACACAAAAAAGTACACACATACACACGCAAATACGCACACAAAAAAGTACACACATACACACGCAAATGCATACACACACAGACACGCACTCACACATATACACATGTACACATGTACACATACGTGCACTCCCACACACGCACACACACACACAAATGCATACACACACAAACGCACACACACATGCACACACTCACACAATCACACCCACCCACACACACACACATGCACACACACATATACACACACATACACACACACAAATACACACACACAAATGCATACAGACACAGACACATACACGCACACATGCACAAACATAACACACGCACACACATACACACACATACGCAAACCAACATGCACAGAAAAACACGAACATGCCCGCACATGCATACACACACACACACACACTTAACTAAACAGGATTGAGTAATGGCTTTTATTTTGAAGGTCTTAAATTTACGCAAACACTTCCATGTCCGACTTGCAGTCCTTGAGCACCAAGCATATTTGTCTGCTGCTGTCTGCAGGGTTTGGGACCTGACTCTAGGAAAGTGCTCAGCTGTGTTAGAGGGGCACGCAAGAAATGTTAATAGCGTGGCAATTGCCGGCTCACTGTGCATTTCAGGCTCTCTTGATGCCACTCTCAGGTGTGTGTGGCCTTGGCTCCCTGCAATGCAAGCTTTGTTCATCGCTCGAGTTCATCGTAGTTGTGCACGAGACAGCATTTGTGGTTCAGTGCTACAGAGATAGGGGATTTTGCCTGCACGACTCTTTCTGACCTATGGTCACAACTTCCATCTCACTAATTTGCACGCACGTGTCCTGATTGCCATGCAGCAAAGCTTTTATTCTCTGTTATTACTTTTTCAGGGTCTGGGACATGACAGTGGGAGAGAGCCAGAAAACGCAGCTCAAAGAGGGGACCACAGGCCAGGCAAAACTCCTGTGTGTGGACAACATGACCTACGTCTCATATTCATGGACGGACAAGATTGTAAGGTAGATGCTGTTATGCAAAGCCTGTACTTGTTACCTTCAGGGTTGATTACCTTGGCGCATTTATTTGTGTTGATTGAAATGATGAGGGCTGTTTTTGCCTCTTGCTAAGTCATTGTGTGTTTGTGGTAGAAAGTCACCAGTGACATACCAACAGTACATAGTCTCAAGGTACAAAACTTGCTTGCATTTGCACCGCATCCTTGCCTTATACCGCTGTGCACCTTATAAAGCATCAAGTCTGACACTCATCTTGCGCCGCATGCTCTTCAACTGCTGCACAGGGTGTGGGACATGGCTAGCGGAGATTGCAAGCAGGTGTTAACGGGACCTTCTGTTGGCATGTGGGCAGTGGCTGTCACCTCCGACGGCACCACCTGCATCTCTGGCTCGGGTGATAAGACATTGAGGTGAGATCTATGTAGTGTGAGGCACCGTTTCGGTTCTCTGTTGACTGTGTGCATACTTTCATGGACACAGTTGGCTAGGTCAGTGCGTCGTGTGTCGGTGGCAGGGAAATCTACCAAGGTGTTTTAGGAGCTTCTATGTACGCTGCAAGGTATAGCATTGGCACGCACCTGCAACCATTATATGATTGTGTGCTAGGTGTGCTGGCCTGGCATGTTCTTGGCATTTGTGATATCATGAAATAAGGCTGCTTTTGCCATTGTACTCATGTGCATATGCAATGGGTCCGTTTAATGTTAACATTCCTTCAAAAAATGAATGTTCTGGTAAGCAGGAGGCAGGAAAACTTTTCTGAAGGCATGTACACTTTTTGGGCTGGACCCCACCGAGGGACCCCCCAACCCCCCAGACCACCACCCAGTGCCCTAACCCAGGCAAAAAGGGTACCAATCTGCTCCTCTTAAAATTCTGCATCCATCTGTATACTCACCAAGGCCTGGAATTGGAGTGCTGCAGAGTAGTGGGGCAAATACTGAGATGCGGACGCTCTTTATTACCTGCCAAACACCCATAATTACCTTGCATGACCTCAGATTGCTTTCCTTTCTTCAGCATTCCATTGTGCATCTCATGTTGACACTATCCTGCAAGTTTGGATTGATATGCTACTCCTTTGGCTTCGCACACCCTGCGGCCTGCACCCTAGCGCGCGTGCCTCTGACTTGTGCTCATGTCCACAGACCCCCCCATTTACCCAATTTGCACAAAAAGTGTGCCCGGAGGAACCTGGCTTTTATCCGATTATAGCCCGGAATCAGCCCTTCAATAATAAGTGCTGCGCATGCACGGGATGATGTTCCCTGACCCGTACCCATACACACACCTTTGCCAAGCATCAAGACTGGGCTGACACTCATCTTGTGCCGCATGCTCTTCAACTGCTGCACAGGGTGTGGGATATCGCTAGCGGGAAATGCAAGCAGGTGTTAGAGGGACACTCTTATGGCATACAGGCAGTGGCTGTCACCTCTTACGGCACCACCTGCATCTCTGGCTCGGGTGATACGAAATTGAGGTGAGATCTATGTAGTGTGAGGCACCGTTTCGGTTCACTGTTGACTGTGTGCATACTTTCATGGACACAGTTGGCTAGGTCAGTGCGTCGTGTGTCGGTGGCAGGGATACTTACCAATGGTGTTTTAGGAGCTTCTATGTACGCTGCAAGGTACAGCACTCAGCACGCACCGGCAGCCATCATATGATTGTGTTGTATCACTGTGGTGCGCTATAAGCTTATTTTGGCAGCAATTTTATTGGCATTTGTGATGTGTTTCCTTTTGATAACAGCACACTGGAATTTGGCTCCTTTTGCCATTGTGCTCATGTGTGTATGCAATGGATCCGTTCAATGTTGCAATTCAGCTGGAAAATCCACATCAATAATAAAACCAAAAATTAATTCCAAACAAAACCCTGCAATCTTGCTTTCTACACCTACACTGTTGTCTTGCACAACAAACTTATGGAAAGCTAAATATATCCGCACAGTCAAAAATAGCAAAAATAGGATAGGTAACCTTTAAATGTGTCTGTGGCAGGGAAACTTACCAAAAAAGGGCACCTAACGAGTTACAGGGCACTTAACGAGCTACACGTTCACCGCAAGGTACAGCACTCAGCACGCACCTGCAGCCATCATATGATTGTGTTAATTCACTGAGGTCCACTATAAACTCACTCTAGCAGCAAACTTAGAGGCTAGGTGTGCTGGCCTGGCCCAATTTTTTTGGCATTTTGTGTTGTGTTTCCTCATGACAACTGCACACTGGAATTAAGGCTGCTTTTGTCAATATCCCATGTGCCTCTGCAATGGATTTGTCCAACGTTGCAATCTGGCTGCCAAAACAACCCTTCTGTAAAAATAAGTACGTATATGTATACAAAAAAACCATACCTAGTTGATTTCATCCTGGGTAAATGACGTTTTTCGTCTTTAGCAGTGGTTCTGGTATATATTTATTTTGAGGCTCCGGGGTTGTTTAGGATTGGCCAAAACAAAGTTTGGTGGGTGGTCGAACAGAGAACAGAAATCTTCTGTCTCCCCTTGCCATCCCTGCCCCCCTCCCACCCAGTCAGAGCTCCCGCGACCCCTGCCACCACGGCTCATGCACACACAGGACACATATACACACTCAAGCAATGCAGGCAACCATACGCACGCACTGGCATACAGGCACATACATGTGCGCACACACATAGACACACACATGCACAAGCTAACGCGCGCACTTGAATGCGCAACCGCAAGTGTGTCCACACACACTCTACGCACACTCTCACACACGTGCACAACACACACACTCACACACTCACACACACACTCACACACACACACACTCTCGCACGCACGCAAAGAAGCACATGTATACGTGCGCACATGCCATGTTCATAACGTATTCTCTGTTTATTTTTGTTATCCACGATGCAAGGAAATGTACTACCTGCAAACAGCAAGTCTCTAGAGTATGAAAAGAGCAAGGTTTCCAGGGCAGAGATGATGCAGGAGCAGAAGTGGTGATAACGGCGCAGATGCACACACGCAGACATGCACGCACGCACCCCCATGTGCGCGCACACATATGTTCACACACACTTGTGCAGAGATGCACACATAAACACACACACATGTACACACACGTACATGCACTGCACACGCACTAGCATACACACATGTACGTGCACGATCACACACACGTACATGCGTGCACACAAGCCTCAGCACGGGCGTAAACGCGCGCGCACACACACACACACACACACAAAGTGCATGCATGCACATGCACTTGCTTACACTACATGCATAAGCATGCACAACACAAGCATGCACGCATGCACGTTAATTGCACATACACATACACGCACATTCACACACGCACATACACAGATGGGGTGATTAGATGAGGTGGAAAAGGGAGGGAGAGGAGAAGTCTTGTGCTTATGGATTAAATTGTGACAGTGACAGTGAATGCTTGCGTACTTTTACGGGCTTTCATCTTGTGGGCAAGCGGATCTCCCCAACCCTTCTGTTATGGTAAATCTTAATTAGCTACGCAATCAGAGCTCCTCAAAAACTACAAAATGACCCCCCTATGATTTCAATATGACAAGGTCCTAACATACGGGTGGGTTTCTACATATAAATCAACGGTTTATACAGCCTGGGCCAAGCCCAATTTATACCTGGTATCGTTCACAAGATATTGAAACATTGTATTCGCATGTACCTGCTCAGAAATTGTAAAGTCGCAGGATGTTTATTTGCGTAGTCCCTACAACAATGGCCTCTTCTGCGAATTTTTCACGCACCTGTGTAACGACACACATCTTCTAGCTATGCACCTAATTGCCGAAAGGCAAGCAAGCATTCAATACTTGGCGGTTGCTGCTGAAAAGTCCATCATTGATGTACTTTCGAATACCCCTCTTACTATCACCAGCTGGTCTTCAAATACTGAATTTGTGTCAAAAACAGCTTTGTAATTCCTGCAAACTGCTATGCACAGGGTGTGGGACTTGGCCACAGGGAAGTGCAAGGCAGTCCTGGAAGGGCACACTAGTTATCCTAAATGTGTTGCCATCAGCCCAGATGGCTGTACATGTGTTTCGACCGCAAATTACGATTCCGTTAGGTGGGTCTTTTTGTACTTGTGTGTCCAATAAATGACATTGCAGTGAAGGCCTGTGATAGCAATTGGTCAAGTGTATAAAAGCGGCATTGCAACTGCTTGACGCTTGCGATGAAACTTTGGCATAAAAGCGGCTGGTCCAATAAGTGGGTGCTCCTTCGTTGCACAAAAATGGGGCAAGGCATGCGACCACTTAGTCTTCGGCATGAATGCATGAATGCATGCCTTGCTGCCAATTTGTATGTATGTCTGTATGTGTTTGTGTGTACTTGTGTGCGTGTGTGTGGGTGTGGGTGTGGGTGTGTGCGTTTGTATGTGCAAAGTTTGTGTAAGTGTGCGGGTGTGGATGTGGGTTTGTGTGTGAATGTGAATGTGGCTGTAAGTGTGGGTGAGCACAAGAGGTGATGTGGGTGTGTGTTCTGGATGTGGGAGTGTGGTTCTGAGGGGTAAGGGCTCAGGAGGGTATGGCTTTGTGGATGTGAGTGGATGGATGTGAGTGTGAGGGTGGGTGGTGGGTGCGTAATGATGTGGATGTATGGGTGGGCTCATTTCCTCTCCAACGTATCTGACAGAACCCTTCTATCATACCAAGGCCGCTGAACAGGAATTTGTACAGGAGATGTTGGAGATTGAGATTGGCCATTTTGACACCCCTTTTGCCTGCCCGCTCACTTTTTTTTTGCAGTGATCAAAGTCATGGCTAAAAAATCTTTTAAATGGTCTTGGAATCAATGTAATAAGATCATTGGGATTATCCGGGAAAGCTGGAGCTCTGTAAGCCTGCGTGTCTCATCAATTGAGCATTTGCTACCAAATTACTCTTTTAGAAGTTATGGCATCACAGAGGGGGGCAACTTATAGGCGCAGAATAAGCATGTACACACATGCCCCTTGGCTTACGTGCAGCAAATTGGCCCGCTCTAAAGTTTACATATCTTGAATGAATGTCGATGGGTATATTTGGCTTATGGGCGCATTTATTGTACCTATAATCATAAACTGTTTGGGCCCACCCTCTATATATTTGCACTTGGGGATACAGGAAAATTGCCTGTGCTTCCATAAATCCTGATTCCCCCCTATCCCCAGCAGAGTTTCCAAACTTCACTACCCCAGACGTGTGCCTTTCATTTTTTGGTGAAGCCCCAGTCATGGTGCGAAGCCCCTAGGTTTGCCGTCTTCCCAGCAAAGTTCACACCAGTGTGCGCAGGCCCACCCAGCGCACCCCCCGCCCCCGAAACTTGCTCAGTGACCCAGACTTACGAATCAGGCAGCCCTGCGGTGTCAGGGGGAGGGGAGGGGCAGGGGGTGGTGCTGCTGGGCGCACCCCGGAACGAGTTTTGTAAAAGTTGAGACTCAGGGCCTGGCCAGAGCCACACAGCCAACGTCCAGGTCTGAAACTTGGCAGGCAGGCCAAGCAAACTCGTTTGTTGGGGCATACAAGTTTTGGTGACCAGGGGTGCAGTGAGCAGTGCTGTGGAAAGAAGTGACTCAGTGTTTGGTAGCTGGAGGAAGCTGCCCGGCGCTCAGCCCAGCCCATGCCCCCCGAACATCATCTGAAAGCATAGAAGTCGACAGGAGACGTTTCTGAGTGTGCCTGCTGGGTCCGGGGCCAAGGAGAGGCGCGGACGGAAAGTTTGCTGCTCCATGCAAGCACACGACTGGGTACACGGCTTTCCACAATTCAAGTTGCAAGGACTTAAATG
>Ga0307968_1002888_pt1 | contig 14292 bp, 15 predicted proteins | sample OrgLakmetagen650_FD_201834 | JGI IMG/M metagenome (GOLD analysis project Ga0307968, IMG submission 201834) | Saline water microbial communities from Organic Lake, Antarctica - #650 | ecosystem: Environmental > Aquatic > Non-marine Saline and Alkaline > Saline | place: Antarctica: Organic Lake... | reverse complement strand
CTGTCTCTCTCTCTCTCTCTCTCTCTCTCTCTCTCTCTCTCTCTCTCTCTCTCTCTCTCTCTCTCTCTCTCTCTCTCTCTCTCTCTCTCTCTCTCTCTGTAATCATGCTTGTGTTTGTGTGTGTCTATGTCTATGTGTGTCCATTTTTATGTGTGTGCGTGTGTATGGGCATGTGTGCACGTATCTGTGTGTGTGTGTGTGCGTCAGTGCGTAAAATTTTGTCAGTGATGCTGTTCTTTAAGCATATAACACTTGCTTGCTCAAAACTTTCCAATTCTGTGCTTAAAACATGCTGTCGGATGCACTTTGTGCAGGCCGGGCTGCGTGGGGTTGATGCAAACTGATTTGCTGACATGCAAACAGACATGAGCTTGCTGCAGGCATGGTTTTGATTTACATACGGACACTGTGCATTATTGAGCAAAGCTGTGCTGCAGACTGTGTGCGGATCACACGCTTTTGCAGCGACAAATGAGTAGCACACCTCAGGGAAACCGTTCAGACAAGGAGTTTGCCCTCATCTTCTTCCTGCCTAAACACACACACCTAAACAAACACGGACTGGACACCTTTTTACGCTGCAGCCTCTCAGCTAATCCCTCGAGGGCCCTAACATCAAATCAGCGCAAAGCATTCTCCCTAACATCTCCCTAACATCAAATCATACGTCTCCCTAATATCAAATCAGCGCAAAGCATTCTCCGTAACATCTTCCTAACATTAAATCATATGTCTCCCTAATACTAATAACAAATCAGCGCAAAGCATTCTCCCCAACATCTCCCTAACATCAAATCATATATCTCCTTAATATCAAATCAGGGCAAAGCATTCTCCCTAACACCTCCCTATCATAAAATAATATGTCTCCCTAATATCAAATCAGCGCAAAGCATTCATCAAAAAAATCAGCGCAAAGCATTCTCCCTAACATCTCCCTAACATCAAACCATATATCTCCCTAATATCAAATCAGCGCGAAGCCTTCATCAAATCCGCGCAAAGCATTCTCTCCCCACAGCCCTCTTACCAAGCCCAGAAGATTTGGTGGCCACGGTGAGGGAGGCGTTGCATGCAGATGAAGCCATGTGGGCGCCTGAGATAGGTTGGGAGGAGGCACGTGTGTGGACATAGGGTGTAGATGCACCACCAACGGAGCCTATGTTTGGTGTGTGTGTGTGTGTGTGTGTGAGAAAGAGAAAGAGAGAGAGAGAGAGAGAGTGTGTGACGGGGTGAGAGTAAAAGAGAGTGAAAAAGAGAGGAGATTGCGTGTGCATGTATGCGTGCGCGCATGTACGTGTGTTTGTTTGTGTGTGTGTATGTGCGTACGTGTGTGTGTATGTGCACGCACGAGGGCAGACTCTGACCCTCTTCTTCATCCTGTCCATCCCCTACGTCCATGTAGACTCACTCAACGCAACGAGACGAGTGACTCGTGAAAGGCAACGAACATCGGACAACGTCAAACCATCAAACCATCGATTGAACATCAGTAACCATATTTCTCACTTTGCCCCGCCCTTGATTGGACAAAGCCTTGATTGGACATAGCTGGACAAAGCCTTGATTGGACGTTGCCTTGTTTGGACAAAGCCTTGATTGGACAAAGCTGCATCCCTTTTTCCGCATCAATCTCCCACCCCACATATACACAAGGAGTGCCCTACTGAAGTCCTCCTCCCAAAATCGACCTTGGACTCCTTCCCAGCTGTGCGTATGTATGCATGCTCACCAGGGATGTCCCAAACCACGGATACAACAAATTTATCCGTACTAATCTCCGTTGCGAATGCACGTGATCATTTCTAACCTACATAAGGAACGCTCCTGATGTATATGAGCATGTACCCCTCACTCAAGCACATATTGAAGTATTACCTGTACTCTCACGTACGTCCTCGAATGGGATCATTTCTAAATCACGTATGGCACACCCCTGGTGTATATGAGCACGTACGCTCACTTATTAAGCACCCACAGTCACAAGCACCCACAGTCACAAGCACCCACAGTCACAAGCACCCACAGTCACAAGCACCCACAGTCACAAGCACCCACAGTCACAAGCACCCACAGTCACAAGCACCCACAGTCACAATGCACCCACAGTCACAAGCATCCAAGCTGTAGCCTCCTGTTATACCTAGGGTTGGCCAGAACCATATATATACGGTGTATATACAGTAATTTTTGCAGGGATTTCATTTAATATACGGTCATATACGACGTACATATACAGTTCTGGCCAACCCTAGTTATACCCCCTTGCCACTTGAACACACCCGGCACCTCTCGCAGGTTCCCCTCCCCACTCCTTCACAGAGCACTCCCAACCGCACCACTTTGCAGCATGAGCAGTTCACACTCTTCAGCGGCTGGCACAATCACTCATGATTGTCACATGGTCTGCTCCTGACACAAGCACTCATGATCTGAGCTGGCATGATCCAAGCTGGCACAATCACTCATGATTGTCACATGGTCTACTCCTGACACAAGCACTCATGATCTGAGCTGGCATGATCTAAGCTGGCACAATCACTCATGATTGTCACATGGTCTGCTCCTGACACAAGCACTCATGATCTGAGCTGGCATGATCCAAGCTGGCACAATCACTCATGATTGTCACATGGTCTACTCCTGGCAATTTTTTAATGATCTGGGCTGGCACAACCACTCATTATCACTTTGTCTCTGGCAGCACTCATGATCACATGGGTCCCTGGCCAAGCTTTGGCAATTGTTAAAGAGCTCCTACTTATACCTGAACTCCAGACAATTTTTGTAGAACTCCTACCCACCTGAACTGACAGTGTACGCGTCTTCCTCCTCATCTAATTTTTATAGAACTCCTACCCACCTAAACTGACAGTGTACGCGTCTTCCTCCTCATCTAATTTATATAGAACTCCTACCCACCTGAACTGACAGTGTACGCGTCTTCCTCCTCATCTCCTGTGCCACTGGAACTACGCATCCTCGACGCCAGCCCTCTTCGCCCGTCATGTTGCTGCTGCACACACGTGCGTGGTGCGTGGATGCATGTGAGTTTGCGTGGTGCGTGGATGCATGTGAGTTTGCGTGGTGCGTGGATGCATGTGAGTTTGCGTGGTGGACTAGCCTCGCGTAGCCTCGGATGCGTGCTGGACTGAATGCGTGATTGCTACGTGCGTATGTGTGCCTGCGTGAACGTATGCCCATTTGCATGCATGCCCACACCTCAACTTTACGTGCCTGCAGAACAAAGTGAGAGTGTAGTAGAATAGGACCTTTTGTTCACCTGCTGCTGCTGCTGCTGCTGCTGCTGCTGTAACTGCTCCCGCATTGCACGCACAGAGCACGCACTACCAAACCCCTGGCGATATCCTGTGGTACCTCCTTGGTGTGGGCTGCCCATCAACATCTGTGTGTGTGTGTGCGTGTGTGTGTGTGGGGTATGTTTGCGTGTGTGCGTGCGTGCGTGAAAGTGTGTGCGCGTGTGTGCGTATGTACGCATGCATGAACGTGTACGCATATGCACAGTCATATGTGTGTGTGTGCATCTATGTATGTGTACAGAAGCGCAACTCTCTCCCCCCAAGTTACACACCTGTTGCTGTTGTTGATGTGCAGCCATAAGGTCCCCTCCTAAAATTCTGTAGGGGCTGCTAGACAAAACCCTCCGACCACCTGCCCCTATAGGTACACCTTCCTCATCTGTAACCCCGGACCCTTGCAACGCGTCCTGACGGCCACTGCTTCCCTGCGTGTGTGTGTGTGTGTGTGTGTGTGCGTGTGAGATGTGTGTATGTGAGTGTGTGTATGTGTTTGTGAGAGGGTGTGTATTTGTGTGTGTTTGAGTGTGTGTGTTTGTGTTTGTGTGTGTATGTGTGTGCCTAGTTGTGTGTGTGCGCGTGCGCCTTTTTGCATGTGCACACGCATGCCTGCCAATGTACTTTTGTGTGTGTGTGTGTGTGTGTGCGACGTGCCTGGCCTCAGTCAATCTTCACATACACACACACACACACACACACGCATACACACACGCACACACGCATACACACACGCACACGCATACACACACGCACACGCATACACACACGCACACACACACACGCACACGCACACGCACTCGCACACGCACACACGCACGCACAAACACACACACACAACCCATGCGCACCTCCACCCCTTGACCACCTCCAATTGCAATGCCCAGCGGCTGCGTGAGGGGCTGAGTGCCGTTCTCCCTGCCGGTGCCCTCGCAGCCATTTTGCGACAGGCCCCCCTCTCTGATCCCACTCACACCCGCAGAAAAGGAGGGCCCACCCAACTCCCCCTCTCTGATCCCACTCACACCCGCAGAAAAGGAGGGCCCACCCAACTCCCCCTCTCTGATCCCACTCACACCCTCAGAAAAGGAGGGCACACCCAACTGCACAGGCATACACGCACCGGCACCAGGACTCGTGCCAGAAACAGTGCATGTGTCTGTGCTGGCACTAGCAGCTGAGCCAGCCCCCCACGGCCTGCCCTGTCTGCTATCAGAGGAGGTAGCAGATGCAGGGGGGGAACCCACGGAGAGCACACTGCTGTCCACCCCCTCCCCACTTTCATGCTCCGATATGCAGCTGCCTCCGACGCCTTTCCCTAGTCGATTGCTTGTGCGGTGGTGGTGTTGGGGCTGGAGGTGGTGGGGGTGGAGGTGATGAGGATAGTAGGGGTCTGTGGCAGGTACCTCAGCTCCGCAGGTGCCTCTCCCCTACGAAGCATGTGCGGCGGGTGCTGTGTTGGATCTGCTAGCTGCCTGAACCTCAGCAGCAGGACCATCTGGAGCAGGCATGAGTGCACACTGGGGCAGGCACAGACGTGTACACAAAGGCAGACACACACGCCATCATGCACTGTGCGACGACGTAAGTAGTACTAGTAGTACTAGTTGTAGTAAGGGAGGAGCTGCAGCCATGCACATAGGCAAACACACACACATGCACACACACACACATGTGCACGCTAACGCATACAGACAGGGAGTGTGCAGTGGAACGGAGGAGCTGTTTACGGCACGCACGCACGCACGCACGCACGCACGATGCAATGTGAGGAAGGAGCTGTAGTTGCTCACTTAATGAAACAAAAGCACTGTGTGGCGGCAGAGAAGAAGCTATGGTTGTTAACACACACACACTGTGTGGCGGCACAGGAGGGGCTATGGTTGCAAAGGCACACACACACACACACAACAATCTTGCACACACACACTCACACACACACACACATCCACATATACAGACAGTGGCGGCAGAGAAGAAGCTATGGTTGTTAACACACACACACACTGTGTGGCGGCACAGGAGATATGGTTGCGCGCACACACACACACACACATTGGTTCTCCTTGTGAGGTCTCTGCATACATCCATCACTTAACACACCCACGCCCACACCCGCACCCGCAGCCACACCCACACGTGTAGCCAGACAGCATACAAACACACACACACACGTTCTCACAAACACACGTGGAAGAAGCACACACACACACGTGGGGAAAGCACACACACACACTCACACACACACAGACACACACGTGGAGAAGACACACACACACACACACGTGGAGAAGGCACACACACACACAAACACACGTGGAGAAGGCACACACACACACACACACACCTGCACCTGCCAGGACAGGGTGCCACCAGCGCTGCTGCTGCCACTACTGCTGCTATGTGGATGGACGCCACGATGGCCTGAAGCAGCTGGCGAAGAGAAGGAGGGGTTAAGGGTGGCCTGTGGGGCCGGCTGAAAGTGGCCGGGCCTCAGGTGGCCTGACTCCCACAGTGTATGTAATGCTTGCATGAATGGCTGCCCCCCTAGCTGCATTGCACTGGCTGCTGCTTCTATGGGTAGGGGGACAGAGGCAGCGCCACCGCCCTGACAGCTTGCGGCCACCGCCTGCATGCAGCAGGTGATGTGGGGTGTGTTTGTCTGTGTGTGTGTGTGTGTGTGTGTGTGTGTGTATGGAGGAACGGAGGCAGCGCCACCGCCCCGACAGCTTGCGGCCACCGCCTGCGTGCAGTAGGTGATGTGGGGTGTGTTTGTCTGTGTGTGTTGTGTGTGTGTGTGAGCATGGAGGAACAGAGGCAGCGCCTCCGCCCTGACAGCTTGCGGCCACTGCTTGCGTGCAATAGGTGATGTGGTGTGCATTCGTCTCAATGTATATGTGTATGGGTGTGAAAGTATGGAGGAACGGAGGCAGCACCACCGCCCTGACAGCTTGCGGCCACCGCCTGCGTGCAGCAGGTGATGTGGGGTGTGTTTGTTTGTGTATGTGTGTGTGTGTGTATGGAGGAACGGAGGCAGCGCCACCGCCCTGACAGCTTGCGGCCACCACCTGCGTGCAGTAGGTGATGTGGTGTGCATTTGTCTCAATGTCTATGTGTATGTGTGTGCAAGTATGGAGGAACGGAGGCAGCGCCACAAATCTAGCGGTTGGCCTGCGTGCAAAAAGTGGTTTAGTGTGTGTGTATGTGTGTGTGTGTGTGAGGGGTGCATATGAAGGGACTGAGGCAGTACCACCAACCTGGCAGCTTGCAGCAACTGCCTGCGTATTGTAGGTGGTCCATTGTGTATGTTTGTGTTTGTACAGTTGGTGTGTGTATGTGTGTGTGTGTGTGAAAGGGGGGGTTCAGGCGTTACTTCCAAATCGGCAGCTTGAAGCCTGCAAAGGTTTGCTCATGCATATGCTTGTATGCTGAACTTATTTTTTTGCCTCGACCTGTAAGGCACTTCAAGTGAGACTCGCCCAATCCCACACATGCACACACTGGCAGACACACCTTAGTCATGCACATACCTGAGCAGCAGCGGCTGCAGACGTGGCAGCTAACCTAGACGCAGGAGAGCTAATCATGCACATACCTGAGCAGCAGCGGCTGCAGACGTGACAGCTAACCTAGACGCAGGAGAGCTTGTCATGCACATACCTGAGCAGCAGCGGCTGCAGACGTGACAGCTAACCTAGACGCAGGAGAGCTTGTCATGCACATACCTGAGCAGCAGCGGCTGCAGACGTGGCAGCTAACCTAGACGCAGGAGAGCTTGTCATGCACATACCTGAGTAGCAGCGGCTGCAGACGTGGCAGCTAACCTAGACGCAAGAGAGCTGACAGGCCCCTCTTTTTGGTCAGATGGGTGCTTGGAGGGAGCACAGTGTTTGAAGGTGAGCGGGAAAGATTCCAGGTTTTGGGCGGCAGCTTTTACCTGGCCATCCCCCTGTGAGAATGTATGTGTGAGTGTGTGTGCGTGCGAGCGTGTGCGTGTGTGTATGTAAGTGTGTGTGTATGTAAGTGCGTGTGCATGTGCGTGTGTATGCGTGTGTATGCGTGTGTGTGCGTGTGTAGGTGTGTTTGTGTTTAACTTGGGCAAAACAGAGGGGGTAGCAAGGGGCCGTGACGGTAGCACACATTTTAATATGATGACATGATGAACAAGGAAAGTCAATATGCGTGACGTGTACATATGCCGATTACACACACATACACACCTTCATCCTCAAATAACACCATTTGCGGGAGCAAGTCTACGCACACTCACACACACCCCCACCCCCACGAACACACGCACACGCATACACACATATACACACACATTCACAATTCACACACCTGCTGCTGCTGCTGCTGCTGTTGTGCATGTAAAAGAGGTACGTATGACGTGCCAGAGCTCTGTAGCTCTCCCCATTCTGTTGTACTGTTGCTGCTACCACTTGCAGCATCCCTTTCGCTGCAGCTCACATTCACGTTCCCCCTGTCTGCCGCTGGCACCCCTGCAGAAGCCTGTGCAGCCTCTTGGGTGCTGGGGGAGGCAGCACTGTGCTTAGATTGTCTTGAGCCCAGAGGCTGCACCATCTGGTGCAGCAGGGCTGCCTGTGTTGGCAGATAAAGCGGTGAGGGTGCACTAGCTTTGTGTGGGGTCAGGCTGCGGTGTGCAGCATTGCACAAGTGAGAGACAGCACCATCTGGTGCAGCAGGGCTGCCTGTGTCGGCAGATAAAGCAGTGAGGGTGAACTAGCTTTTGTGTGGGGTCAGGCTGCGGTGTACAGCATTGCACAAGTGAGAGGCAGCGCCATCTGGTGCAGCAGGGCCGCCTGTGTCGGCAGATAAAGCAGTGAGGGTGCACTAGCTTTGTGTGGGGTCAGGCTGCGGTGTACAGCATTGCACAAGTGAGAGGCAGCATCATCTGGTGCAGCAGGGCTGCCTGTGTCGGCAGATAAAGCAGTGAGGGTGCACTAGCTTTGTGTGGGGTCAGGCTGCGGTGTACAGCATTGCACAAGTGAGAGACAGCACCATCTGGTGCAGCAGGGCTGCCTGTGTCGGCAGATAAAGCGGTGAGGGTGCACTAGCTTTGTGTGGGGTCAGGCTGGTGCTTCAGCATTTGTCTGAAACCTATCTCGCATGCACATTTGAAGCAGCAGCAGACAAAGTTCCTGGCACAGCATTGGCTTTCTTCTGTGAGTGTCTAGAGGCACAGCATTGGCTTTTTTCAGTGAGTGTCTAGAGGCACAGCATTGGCTTTCTTCAGTGAGTGTCTAGAGGCACGATCATGGGTGGCGGCCTGGCAAGTACCCAAAAGTGCTTCGTCAATGAGCTGCTAGCCTGCAGGAACAAGTGTGCTTGAGCCCTGCTGGATTTGTGCAAAATAGGCACACACACACACACAAACACACACACACACATACACACACACACACACGTTGAATCTACTCAACATCTGCGTAAAGCATGTGCGATGTCACATGCAGATGACTGTTGCTTGATGCGCGCGCGCAAGTGCATCCGTTTGAATCAGTGCACGCGTTCGAAATAGTCGCCACTTTGAAACGGCTGGCAAAAAGTAAGTGTATGCCTGCTTGTCGGAAGGGGGTTGCACGTGCCAGTGCTTCTGATGAGGAGCTGGCTGGAGGATTTTTGCAGGCACACACATACACACGGACACACACACGCACATTTCAATGATGCGTGGGTGCTGGCCAATCTCCATGACCCACAAACAAAGGCCTACGCCCCATATGCTATATGCTCTCTCCACGCTGCACGCTGATAACACACCTCGTGTACCTCTATTTTCAGTGCAGAACACACATCGCACGGAGTACATACTTGCAGTCGTTTTTGCCCTGTGTCACTTTTGTTGTATGATGCTTGCGGATTTGTTACTCTTTCTCACGCTGTGCTCAACACACTCTGATTGTATGAGAACCCAAGTTCCGAATATTTATTCTGAGTCCCACGACCGCAATTAACGACTTCATATTGTATTAAAATATAAGCTTACAAAGTGCCAAACTCTGTAGAGCATGTGGCACATACAAGCTCATTCAGAGACAAACACACATACACACGCACGCACGCTAACCTGTTGGGAAGGCGGGGGGGGCACCCTAACGAGTATGGGCCATGAACCTAAGAATAAATTATAAACCTACCTCAGAGGGCCTCACTCTGCCAGCAGCAGCTTCCCGCTGCGTTCCTTCGCTGTGCCTGCAATTGAAATCACGTGCCCGCATTTAAGAATCACGTGCCCACGCTGAAAAAGCATATGCCAACGTTTGAAAATCACGTGCCCACATTTAAAAAGTGTATGCCAACGTTTGAATGCCACGTGCCCACATTTGAGAGAGCGATTCTGGTTCAGGAGAGAAGAGGGAAAGGGACCAAAGGGCGGTCGGACATGAGCACATGCCCACATTTGAAACTGCGAGCCCACACTTGAAAAGCATGTGCCTACGATTAAAACCACGCGATGCGCCCACATAAAAAATCACACGCCTACATTTGAAAAGCAATGCGCCCACATCTGAAAATCACGTGCTCATTATTAAAAAGCACGCGCCCACATTTGAAAAGCATGCCACATGCACTGCATGCACTGTATGCACTGTATGCACGGTATGCACGGTATGCACTGTATGCACTGTAATGCACTGTATGCACGGTATGCACGGTATGGGGCACGCTGCCTACACCTAGAAAACAAAAAGGTGACTGTCACCCTTTAAGAGCAGCACAGGCGCAAGTCATATTTTAATGACAAGACTATGTAATTCTTCTTGTACGTGATGCGCTGCCTGCGCTCAGAAATGAAGACCTTGACAACAGTCACTGCTGCGTGTCATATTTGCAAGCGCAAAAGCCACTCCCGCTACAGGAAAAGAGCCTCTTTGGAACCGAGTATTGTGAGCCTCCCCCACCACGAAGCAGATGAAAAGCAATCAAGGTCACAAGGGTCGCAGGCTTGGCCTGGAATCAGTTCTTATTGAGGGTCAGCTACATCACTGGACAGGGTTTGCTTCTATCCTCGGGCTCACAAGCACCTCCCGTAAATGCATTCACGTGACACCTGCTCACTGTTTCTCATCAGCCAACTTTACCTGTCTCCAATTTGAGCAGCTGGTGCTTTGGCCTCACTCAAGTCTCCCATGCTACTACGTCCAGTCAACCCTGAGATGCAAGGCCGGTGTGTGTGTGTGTGTGTGTGTGTGTGTGTGTGTGTGTGCGTGTGTGTAAAGCCTCACTCACGTCTCCCATACTACTACGTCCAGTCAACCCTGAGAGTACAAGGCCATTGCATGTGTGTGTGCGTGTGTGTAAATGTATGCAAGCATACATGTGTGCGTGTGTACGTGTAGGTGCAAGTGATATAATATGAAAAGCGGCCTTTGATTTGTCAGCTCGTTGAAGGATGTCAACTCTTTTTAAGGCTCTGAAAGCTGAGAGCTTTTTGATGGGCGTACGGTGGTTTGTTTTGGAGCACCACAGCGCCTGTCTGTTTTTTCTCGCTGCAGCCCATCAAGCATACATGCCTCCAGCAAAGTGCTCAACCACAGGCACATTTAAAGGTGCACGTGCATGAGGGAGCTGGCAGACCCTTAAATTAGATCATACACAATCGTCTGACAACCAAATCGACCTGTGAAGGAGGCGCCTCTGACGTCTAACTCACCAAATGAGCCAGATTTGCCAAAAATATCTGTGAAGGAGGCGCCTCCCATATCTAGCTCACCATCTTGATCCGTGAAGGAGGCGCCTTCCATGCCTGACTCACTAGCTTGATCTTTGAGGAAGGCGCATCCCATGCCTGATTCACTAGCTTGATCTATGAAAGAGGCCCCTTCCATGCCAGACTCACTAGCCTGATCTGTGAGGAAGGCGCCTCCCAGCCTGACTCACTAACTTGATCTGTGAAGGAGGCACCTCCCATGCCTGACTCACTAGCTTGATCTGTGCAGGAGGCCCCTTCCATGCCTGACTCACTAGCTTGATCTGTGAAGGAGGCGCTTCCCAGCCTGACTCACTAGCTTGATCTGTGAAGGAGGCACCTCCCATGCCTGACTCACTAGCTTGATCTGTGCAGGAGACGCCTTCCATGCCTGACTCACTAGCTTGATCTGTGCAGGAGGCGCCTTCCATGCCTGACTCACCAAATTGACCCGTGAAGGAGGCGCCTCCCATGCAGCGAGATGGGCCTTCAAGATGCTCGACGGGCCTAGCACCAACACCAGCACTCGTGGTGAACGGTGATTGGTGCAGGTGGGAATTGCCCAGGCGGTGGTTCATCATACCCTGCAGCAATGCACATGCGTGTGTGCCTGTGTGTGCCCTAATACATCCAGCACGGTTGCTGCAATGCCTTTAAAAATTACGCTTAGTCACTCCTGATAAGTCATTATTATGCTCCCAAACATGCACCCAATCACTTCAAAAAGGTCTTTGTCGTGCTTCCAAACATGCACTCAGTCGCTCCAGATACATCATTGTCGTGCTTCCAAACATGCACCCAACCACTCCAGATACGTCACTATCTTGCTTTCAGACATGCACCCAATCACTTCAAATAGGTTGCACTCCATCAATTCTGTCTGCATCCTGGGTGTGAGCACAACACATGCCTGGCTATGAAACGCTCCTCTCATGCCCTCAGGTGAGTAGGAGGTGGCGGTGAATGTTTGATGAGGGCGGCTGATGCTCAAGGCACGGTTCGGCACAAGCATATCCATGAGGCTCCGGCCCACTGCAGTGTGTTTGTCAGTAAGTGTGCGTTTGTCAGTGAGTGCGTGTGCATCAGTGTTTGTGTGTGTGCGTACAGGTGTGAGTGTGTGTATTTGTGTGTGTGCACATGTGTGCATACGTGTGGTAGACTGCTCACACGTGCGCGCACACACACATACACACACACATACACATACACACACATGGGCGGTAGCTCACACACGCACCCAACTCTAAAGCCGCACGCAAACACACGTGCACACACATGATGGAACCCATTACCTACCGTCCTCATCCATGGTTGATGTCATTTGGGCGTCCATTTGCTCACGGAAATTAACAGGCTGCAGAAAGTCGCCAGGGCCAGCGGCTAAGAGCACGTCTCGCACAGCCAGCACTTCACGCACGCTGACCTGCATAGCATGGCCGCACCAAAATGGTGAGTGCAGCTCAACAAGGGAGAAGGCAGCTAGAAGCTGATCACACAGCCAGCACTTCACGCACGCTGACCTGCATAGCATGGCTACACAATAATGATGAGTGCAGCCCAACAAGGGCGTTGTGTCTTTTGTGTGTTTCATTCCCTTGTTACATTAAGTTATCAAACAATGCAGTAGAAACCGTTTCTCTATTCAGGAGGCGGCTAGAAGCATGCGTCACGCACAGCCAGCACTTCACGCACGCTGACCTGCAGCACAGCATGTGCGAAAAGGGTCACAGATGAATGAAAAGAAGAGTCACAGACAGCCAGCACTTCACGCACGCTGAGCTGCAGCACAGCATGAGCGAAAAGGGTCACAGATGAATAAAAAGAAGAGTCACGCACAACCAGCACTTCACGCACGCTGAGCTGCAGCACAGCATGTGCGAAAAGGGTCACAGATGAATGAAAAGAAGGGTCACGCACAGCCAGCACTTCATGCACGCTGACCTGCAGCACAGCATGTGCAAAAAGGGTTATAGGCAAATAAAAAACGGTGCCTGCAGGTTCTAGCCTGCACCCTGGCCAACGCATACTTTGTGAACTGACCCTGAAAGCGGTTTTGCTGCTTCAACCAACTGCAGATGTACGAAAGGACTCCGGACCCACTTTTAAGTTAGGCACAAGCTCAGAACAGGTGTGAGAGCACACACAAACCCTGAAAGTCATAATAGCTCGCGAGCTATCGATGAGCATGTACTGATTTGGCGAGCTCCCGAGCCATTGATTATGCTATACTATTATGGCACCTCCCAATACGTAGGACTCGCGGGCTCTATGGTATCTAATTGATTCCTGACAGTGCCAGAAATCATACACGCCCCTCAACGATGGCTTTGTAATGCCCACGATTCTTCCCAATAAATATGCTGAACCACACATGAGCACATGAGCACATGAACACAGGAACACATGAACACATGGATTGAAGTTGTATAAGAGTCGCTGGGATGAAGCAGACAAGGGCACTTTTGCAAAACGCACCTCTTGGCCCTCTAGGAACTTCCCAAGCAGCTTGATGGCCTTGTCGGTGGGGGACTCAATGTCGATGAAGGTGTCCTCGCATTCCAAGCTCATGTCACGTGCAGCTAAGGCCTCCACGAGGCTCTCCTTTAACCTGAGGACAGTAGAAGGTCATTTAGGGCGTACAAGGCTTACAGATCTGACAGTGGAAGTCCTTTTGGGGTTTGAAAGGCTTACATTCTGAAAGCGGAAATTCTTTTGGGGCGTACAAGGCTTACGTATCTGACAGTGGAATTCCTTTTGGGGTTTGAAAGGCTTACATTCTGAAAGCGGAAATTCTTTTGGGGCGTACAAGGCTTACAGATCTGACAGTGGAAGTCCATTTGGGGTTTGAAAGGCTTACATTCTGAAAGCGGAAATTCTTTTGGGGCGTACAAGGCTTACAGATCTGACAGTGGAATTCCTTTTGGTGTTTGAAAGGCTTACATTCTAAAAACGGAAATTCTTTTGGGGCGAACAAGGCTTACAGATCTGACAGTGGAAGTCCTTTTGGTGTTTGAAAGGCTTACATTCTGAAAGCGGAAATTCTTTTGGGGCGAACAAGGCTTACAGATCTGACAGTGGAGATTCATTTGGGGCGCTCCTACTGTAGGCATGCATACACGCACAGCGATGCTGCGCAGTACGCAACAGGCAGCACTAAGGGAAGGCAGTTATGCAGCATCACACAACAGGCAGCACAAAGGGAAGGCAGTTATGCAGCAGCACGCAACAGGCAGCACGCAACAGGCAGACTAAGGGAATGCAGCT